>MDSV01007692.1_pt1 | contig 31400 bp, 28 predicted proteins | sample 810851 | NCBI WGS metagenome assembly MDSV01 (sample SAMN05326640, study PRJNA326480) | marine metagenome | isolation source: seawater | place: Atlantic Ocean: North East | collected 2012 | reverse complement strand
GTACAGCACCTACGACAACACCGTCGACAACCCCTTCAATCCCAACGACCCTCCCGAAACCATGTGGTGGGGGGACTTCACCACGGAGGAGATGTTTGTCCTCTTTTTGCAGGGCGTGCCCTACGAAGAGGGGGATGAAGACATTGTGCTCTCCACCCCAGACCAAAACACCATGGTCGTGTACCAGCACGACAACCTGTTCCCTGCGTGGCCCAATCCCGTGGCACAGGGAGAGGTCAAAGTGGGCTTCCACTTGCGTCAAGCGGCCGAGGTGACCTTGTCGCTCTACGATCTTCAGGGACGACAAGTGCAGTCATGGCTCACGGCGTCAAGCCGCCCTGCAGGCAGGCACCTCGAGTCTTTTTCGGTGGATGGCTTGACTGCGGGAACGTACGTCTATCAACTGCACACGTCCACGGGCACGGTGCGAAGCGCCCAGCTTCAGGTGCTCGGACAGTGATCCCCGACTTTGGGACATAAAAAAAGGCGCCTTCTGGCGCCTTTTTCATGAACGGAAGCCTGTGGCTTCCGTCCCGTTGGCAGAAACCAAAATCCATGGTTATCTTCAGTAACATGGAAAAGGGGCAAAGAGAAAGTTGGCGCATTGCGCTGTCCTGCCCGGACAAACGCGGGGTGGTGGCCAAGGTGAGTGCGTGTTTGGCGGAATTGGGTGCCACCATCCTCGAGGCACAGCAGCACTCGGATGAAGTGTCCGGTCACTTTTTCATGAGGTACGAGGTGACCCAAGACGAGACTGATTCCCGGGCTTCACTTTGGCCAGAGCATCATCTTGAGCATGGTCTGGCCGATTTGAAACGTGAGCTTCAATTGGACATGCGCATTTCCTCGCTCGCCGACAAACCCCGTGTGGCGCTGTTGGCCACCAAGGCAAGCCATTGCCTGGTGGACGTTCTTCAACGGTGGCGAAGCGGCGAGTTGCCATGCGACATTGCTTGTGTCATTGCCAACCATCCAGAAATGGGGGAATATGCCGGGTGGTACGACGTTCCATTCCATCACGTGGATTTCAAGGGGCAGTCGAAAGCCGCGGCGTTCAAGGAAGTTGATGCCTTGCTGGACGGACACGGGGTGTCCTTGACCGTCCTGGCCCGATTTATGCAAATCATTCCCCCTGCGTTGATCGACAAGCATCCGAGACGCATCATCAACATTCACCACAGCTTCCTGCCCAGTTTCATTGGCGCTCGGCCATACGACCAAGCCTTTGCACGTGGGGTAAAGCTGATCGGCGCCACCTGCCATTACGTGACCGCCGACTTGGATGAGGGGCCGATCATTGAGCAAGAGGTCATTCGGGTGTCACACACAGACACGCCCGCAGATTTGCGACGCAAAGGCCGAATGTGCGAGCGCGAGGCACTCGGACGGGGGCTGCGGCTCCACTTGGAAGACCGCGTATTCGTCCACGGCAACAAAACCGTGGTGTTCGCCGACTGAGACCCTTGAGGTCAGAATCCGTCTCCGTCCACCATTCGTCCCAGCGACCCCAACACGGAACCCTCGCCTTTCGATGACCCCCGCAGCGCAGGTGCATGTCGAATGACACGGTCGGCCAAGCGACTGAAGGGCAGGGTTTGGAGGTACACCGTTCCCGTGCCGCGCAGGGTGGCGAGGAACAGCCCTTCGCCCCCAAAAAACATGGACTTCAACCCTCCCGCCGCTTCGATGGCGTAGTCAATGCCAGGGGTGAATCCCACAATGCACCCTGTGTCCACCCGAAGGGTTTCGTTGTTCAAATGGCGTTCCACCACAGTGCCGCCTGCATGCAAGAAGGCCAGGCCGTCTCCTTCCAGTTTTTGGAGGATGAAGCCTTCGCCACCAAAGAATCCGGCGCCAATGCGCTTGGTGAAGGCAATGGACACTTTGGTTCCTTTGGCCGCGCAAAGAAATGCGTCCTTTTGGCACATGAGTGTACCCCCACGCTTCGCCAAATCCACCGGCATGATCTTGCCGGGATAAGGAGAGGAGAAGGCCACCCGACGCTTGACCACACCTTGGTTGGTGAAGTGGGTCATGAACAGCGACTCACCCGTCAGCACACGCTTTCCCATGGACATCAGTCCACCCAGAACGCCTGAGCTGGCAGCCGTTCCGTCTCCCATCCGCGCTTCAAACGCGATGTCCGACTCCATCCAGTTCATGGCCCCGGCCTCAGCCACCACTGTCTCCTGAGGATCCAGTTCAATTTCGACGGCCTGCAAGTCGTCGCCGTAAATGGTGTAATCGATTTCGTGGCTGTTCATTCCCAAAGAGATTGAAAAGTTTTGCGGAGCGAAGAAAAAGGACAGCTTTTCGGCACATCCTCGTCTTGAAAGGCGTCCGTCGCCAGAAGGCGGTGGGTCTCTTTGGCCTTGGAGGTGAAGGTCATGCCGCTCACACTTGGAGGTGCTTGGTAGAAGTAGTTGGTGTGCGTGATGACCCCGTTGGAGAAATGCCTGTGGTATTGGGGGGTCAAACTGCCGGACATCGGCGGCGTCAACCAGGACCAATCGCCAGGAACCTCGTGGCCTTGGCGCTGCTCTGCCTGACACCATTGTTCAAAGGCCCTCCCAAGTTCATGGTGGTCCCCCACGGTGACACCTGCATTGTCAAAACTCGCGAGCAGCGCCTGATTCAGTCGCACCAGGGCTTCGTCTTGCCACAGCGCCCGCTTCGCCGAGGTGGAAATGCCGCATGCTGTCGCCCACGGTTCGAGCACGTTGTACCTGTCCGGGTCGGTCAAATTGCGGGCGGCGATTTCCGTGCCGAGATAGTGGCCGTTGAAGGGGGCAAAAGGATAAACCACCCCACCAATTTTCAAGGCCATGTCGGCCAAAATCGGAACGGCGTACCACCTCAAGCCCAAATCCTGCGTGGCTGGAAAATCGGGGTGAGAGATGATGACTTCGTGGGGCAGAAGCGCCCCCGTTTTGAAGACATCTCTGGGGGGCAGGGCCTTGCCGTGTTGGACCATGACCCAGGGAAGGGGCGTCCAGGGCGTTCTTGGTGCGTCCCAGCCTTGCTTGATGCAATAGCTTGTGAAGTCCACGCTGTCGGGGTCGCCCAACACCGTTCCGTCGGGCTGGGTGAATCCGGCATAACGAACGAGTTGGTGGTTGGCCATGCGCCAGGGCACATCCTCACTGCTCTGCGCTTGAGGAAAGATGGTGATGACATTGGTGACCTTTCCCCCGTTGAAGGCGGTGTTGACGTGGCGCTTCAAATGGGCGTAGGCCTCTTCAGCCGTCTCACAGTTCCGTGCGTCATGGACTTGGAGTGTACGCCAAAAGTGCCGTCCAATGCATCGATTTGAGTTGCGCCATGCGAGCTTTGCTCCAAATTGCAACTCCCTCTTGCTGTGTGTATAAGTTCCTTTTTCCTCAATTTCAGATTCAATCTGACTCCAGCGCAAAGCGAGGTCAGGTACCCAAGCACTGGCCACCGAGTCTGCAGCCATGGCGTCCAAGAATGCGCGGGCTTCTTTTTTCAATTGCGCCAGGCCTTTCACGCCCGCAAAAGGCGAGATGGGATCAAGGTGAAAGGGGGAGGATTGAGCGCCTGAAAGATTCACAGGGTGAAGGTACGTGTTCAATTGCAGCGACAAGGGGGCATTCACGACCTTTGGCATCCATGAGCGACGCAGCACCCCAAGGAACCCGAATCAACAAGTACCTCAGTGAGGTTGGCCATTGCTCGCGCCGGGCGGCGGACGCCTTGTTGGAGCAGGGGCGAATCACCATCAACGGCGTGGTCCCCGAAATGGGCACCCGCGTGCAGCCTGGCGATCGCGTGGCCGTGGACGGGGTGGAAGTGGCCACCAGCGACCAAGAGCGTATTGTCATCGCTTACCACAAACCTGTGGGAATCGTTTGCACCACGGACACGCGCCGTGAGAAGGACAACATCATTGACGCCATCAACTTCCCAACTCGCATCTATCCCATCGGGCGCTTGGACAAGATGAGCGAGGGGCTGATTTTCCTTACGAACGATGGCGACATCGTGAACGACATTCTTCGCGCCCGTTACGGCCACGAGAAGGAATACCACGTCATCGTCAATGGTCCCATCACACCAGAGTTTGTGCAGAAGATGTCCTCAGGGGTGGCCATTTTGGACACCGTAACGATGCCCTGCGACGTGGAAGCCACAGGACCACAATCCTTCAAAATCATTTTGAAGCAGGGGTTGAACCGTCAAATCCGCAGGATGTGTGAGGAGTTGGGCTACCGAGTTCGACGCCTGAAGCGCGTACGCATCATGAACGTCGAACTTGGAGATTTGCCCGTGGGCACCTACCGTCCCTTGGACGATTTGGAGATGCGCAAGCTGCGCGCGCTCACCCAGGGTGCCAAGTCTTGAGACCTCCCGCAAGCAGGAGGGCGTGAAGTTTTAGGCTTCGCTTTTTGCAGGCAGCACGCGACTGGCGATCAGCGCCACCACGAGACCGATGCCAAGGCCCTTGAGAAGGTCGATGAAGACGATGGCCAAAATCGTCACCACGAAGGGGACGAACGCCGCCATACCGCTGTCGAACATCTTCTTGAAGTTGGCGGGCTTTGCGAGCTTGTAACCGACCACAAACAGCACGGCCGCAAGGCTGCCGAGTGGGATGTAAGTCAAGAGCGTGGGCGCGAGCAGGAAGAACACCATGAGCCATGCGCCGTGGAGAATCGCGCTCATTTTGGTGGCATTGCCGGTTTGGATGTTGGCCGAGGAACGCACAATCACCTGGGTGATGGGCAGGCCTCCAATCAAACCGCTGACGGTGTTTCCAACCCCTTGGGCCAGCAGCTCACGGTTGGTAGGCGTCACACGCTTTTCAGGATCCAACTTGTCCGTGGCTTCCACGCACAACAGGGTTTCCAAGCTCGCCACAACGGCGATGGTGGCGCCCAAGATCCAAATGGTACTGTCGCCAATGGCTGAAAAGTCAGGGAAGGTCAGGAGGGATCCCCAAGCTGTGGGGTCGATGCCGTTGGTGGCATGCCCTGTGGGAACATCGACCAATTGCTTGGCTGTCAGCGCCCCAGCCCCACTTTTCGTCAGGAGGTTGACCAGCACACCCGCCAGCACGGCCACAAGAGATCCCGACAAGACTTTGGTGAAGCTTTGGGCCTTCATGAAGGACGTTTCCCAGAGCAACAAAATGCCGAGACACACCGCCGTGACGGTCATGGCAGTAGGCGCGGCGTAAGCCAGGTTGTCGCCCAAAAGCAACAGAACGTCGAACACTTTATCCGCCTTCGTCGTGCCTTCAGCACCCGCGTAACCGAGGCCGTGAGGGATTTGCTTGATGAAAATGATGATGCCGATGGCGGCGAGCATCCCTTGGATGACGCTTGCAGGGAAGTACTTTCCAATGATCCCTGCGCGTGCGATGCCGAGCAAGAGCTGCGCCAAGCCTCCAATGACAACCGCCAACAAAAAGGCTTCAAATCCCACTTCTTGGATGCCGTCGTAGACAATCACAGCCAATCCAGCTGCGGGACCAGACACGCCGACATGGCTGCCTGAAATGGGGGCGACAATGATGCCGCCAATGATGCCTGCAATCAAGCCGGCAATGGGTGCCGCACCTGATGCGAGGGCAATGCCGAGGCACAGGGGAAGGGCAACGAGAAAAACAACTACAGAAGAGGGCAAATCACGCCCGAGATGCTGAAACATGAGAAAGGGGTTGAGAACGTCAGACAAACACGACGGGGCCAAGCACTCAGCGGAGCGCCGATTGGCTCTTTAGAGGGTGCGTTGGTCTGGAGGGTCCAGCAGCCGCGAAGCGTCAAGACGCTCGTGAAGACGCACATTGACAAGGTGCGCGATGTGCCAAAGGTCAGCAATCAAAGGGGTTGATGCGTTTGGTTCAAACGTGGTTTCATCCCATTCAATCGTCATTTCTTCTCCTTCTGCCTCTTGTTCATTGTGTTCGAACTCCACAACGGCAACGGTGTCATTGACATTGACTTGGACACACGGCAACAAGATTGTCACCATCCAAATTCCCAAAATCACCAGAGTCGCGGTTTTTTTTGAGAAGGAAGGTGTCATTGTCATGGCTCGCATTCGGTCAAAGCTCTGTGGCGGCTGTGCCTCAAGGGTTGTATGGGAATGAAGAATGATGAAGGTCAATTTTCAATGCACCATCAATGAGCTTGTACCCAAACGTGTACTCGACCTTTGCTTCATTGCCGTCCAAATCGGTGAAGAAGTAATTCCCCATGGCAATGGCACGGTCTTCCTCAAGAATCATACCTGTGTTCTCGAAGCGAACCTTGGTCCAAGGGTTGATGGCGAAACCGCCGTCTTCCGGACAAGCACGGTCATCACCTGCAATAAAATAAGATTGCGCCTCACCTTTCGTTGCCCGAAATTGCTCTACGGCACACTTGGTTGGTTTGAACAGAACGGTGCCCAAATCAAAAGCATACATTTTGTCGAGAAAGTTGCTTGCAAATGCTTCGCATTCCGCTCTTTCATCGCGCAAGGCGCCAATGGCAACGACACCTGAGCCCCACTCATTTTGTGCGGCGATCACTTGTTCTTTCTGAATCATGAGAAGTTCTTATGAGGTTTGATTTTGAGCATTTCTAGTCAAAAGGAGCTGAGGCAAAATTAAGCAGTAGTTGGGCTGCTTGGTCTGAAAGATTGTCAACAGGCATTCATTCCCTTTGGAAGAAAATCAAACCGTATTTTTCTGGGATGAAGTACAAAGTGTTTGACGCGCTGGAGTCGCACCTTCAAGCAGCTGTAATGGAAGGGGAGAGCCACCTTTCTTCCCTTCAAGATGCTTTGTCATCCGAAGCCAAAAGCACAGCTGGCGACAAGCACGAAACCGGTCGGGCCATGATCCATCAAGAGATGCGTCAAGTCAACGACACCCTGCAACGCAGTCAATCAGCACTTGATGAATTGACCCGACTCAGGCAGGTGTCAATCGTCCCCGTCCGTGTTGCCGCAGGGGTTTTGGTGGAGACGACGGGGCCGTGGGTGTTGGTGGGACTGCCATTTGGGAAACTCTCACTCGACGGAGGCCTCGTGTTGGGCGTCAGCGTGGAGGCTCCTTTGGCGCAGTCATGGCATGGCGCCCAAGTGGGGGATGAGGTTCGCCTCGGGCCGAGCACGCTGCAGATTGTGGCCCTTCACTGAGGGACGGTGGTCTGGCAGTGAACGACCACGTTGATGTCGGCGGGTGCCATGGGCGTCTCAGGTGTGAACTGCACCACACAACCTTGCCCAGGTTCCAAGGCCATGCCATTGTTCGACCAATGTCCCGGCACATTGGCCGTCAGCTGCACAAGGGGCACGTAGGTGTTGGCCGAGAGTTCAAACCCGTCATGGGTGGGGGTGCATTGCACAAAGGGCTCATGGAGATGGGCCTCGACCGGGGCACACCAAAGTGCAGAAGAGGACGACCACACCTCGGACGAATCGACCCATTGCCAACTCAGATAAGTGTCGTAGGGTTGCCCGCGCCACACGTCCATCTCGCCAAAGTTGACCAAACGGGAACGCCTCGCCGGGACGTCCAGCGACACCGAGGTTTCGTGCACCATGCGCCCCTCAAAATCCTTGGTGGACACGTGAAGGGTGCCTGAGGTTCGCTGTGGCAGGTCGTTGAACAGCGCGAAGCAAAGGGAGTCCTCCCGTTGCCGCACCCAGAGCGCGGTGCGTGGGGCATTCGCACGCTGCGCTGCGTAGTGGGCAAGCTTCCAGCGCCCGGCGTGATCGACGGTGGACCAAGACACCGCGGGCCACACGTCGTTGAGCGACCAGTAAAGGGAACCTGCGTAGCGGCCATCACTCGTTCGGTGACGCTCCAAGGCTTGGCGGAGGCCTTCGGCTTGCGTCCATTGGCTCTTGAAAATCCAATCGCCGAGATCCTGAGGGGCAGGCGCACCCGTGGTCTTGGACATGAAGTGATGCATCATGTCCCATCCGTCAAAGCCTGGTTCCAACCAATCCATGCGGCTGCGTTGCCTGAATTGAAGGGCTTCATCTGTGAATGCGTCGATGCCTGCCTCCTTGAGAGTGTGTTTGGACGGCAGGCTTTGCAGCCCGTATTCACTTGCAAAGCGACCGCTGTGGCGGCTGTAGTAGCTGAAATCTTCCTGCCCAAACCACACCTCCCAAGCATGCTCGTCGCCACTACGTCCGTCAAGGGTCGGAGAAGTGGGGAGGTAAAACGCATCAGATTCTTGAGACACGACTTGGGGCAAGACCTCGTAAAACATCGTGTGATGCGCTTCTGCAAGACGCACGCTGTCTGGGCCGTGCACGTCGTACATGTCTTGCCAGCCCCAAGATTGCCATGCCCGCTCCACCTCGTTGTTGCCGCACCAAAGCGCGAGAGAAGGGTGATGGGTCAGCCGCCGAACTTGTTCTTCGGCCTCCCGCCTGACGTTGTCCGTGAATGCCTCATCGTTGGGGACCATGGCGCAGGCAAACATGAAGTCTTGCCAGACGAGCAAACCATGTTCATCGCAGGCATCGAAGAACGCGTCCGGGGGGTATACGCCACCGCCCCAAACGCGGACCATGTTCATGTTGGCGTTTCGCGCTTGCTCGGCGAGCGTCTTCCAGCGCTCGGCATCTTGGGTTTGGTGAAAGTCTGGAGGGACCACATTGGCGCCACGGGCTTGAACCGGCATGCCGTTGACCTCCAACTGAAAGGACGTTCCCCAACCGTCCGGGTGCTCGACCCACGCGAGCGTCCGCATTCCCAGAACATGATGGTGCGAAGTGCTTGATGGCAGGTGTGTCCAAGTCCACTCGTATATGGGGTGTTCTCCCATGTCTGCAGGCCACCACATGGCGGGTCGTTCGAGTCGCACCTCGTTTCCGGCCCATGTGTAAGGGACGTCGTGACCTTCAAGGGTGATGTCAAGGGTCCAGCCTTCGTGGCGTCGCACGGCCACGCGGGCCAAGGAAGAATCCACATGGATGACGGTGCAGACGGGGGGTGCCGGGGCTTCAGTCGCTTGAGGATTCCAGGGGTGCAAGTGCATGGGGCCGGAGATGCCCGGACCGGCAAGGCGCGGTCCCCAATCCCAACCAAACTGATACCCTGGCTTGCGCGTCATGGGGCTGGTTTGGGTTCCGATGGGTTTGGCCTCATTGCTTGCAGGAACCACGAGACCATGTGCGTTCAAAGCCGCTTGTCCGCGCGCTGCAACGGGGTCAAAACGCAGCTCGATGGTCCAGCCGTCCGCGGTCACAGGGAAGGGGGAAGTCGTCCACGATCGGTGGGCGTTGTTGGCGGACAAGACCTGGGCGTCATTGACAAACACCGCGGCATAGGTGTCGATTCCCTCAAGGCACATCACCGCACTGTCAGCATCCACGCCAGTGTTGGGGATGTGCGTCCGCAAATGCCAAGGGACGGTCTCCACCCATTGGACATCGCGTTCATGCGTACCCAGGTATGGATTCGGAGTGAGGTCAGCCTCCACCAAGGCTTCGAGGACATGGCCTGGCATGGATGCGTCAAAGGGACGGAGGGTTGAGGAATCGGGAGACGACCACTGCCATTCCGCCTTGGACAGGTCGATGACTGGATCGACTTTGTGCTGGCACGACGCCAGCTCTAAGGACACAGCGAGGACCAGAAGCGGGTGTTTCACCTGGTGGGATTAGAAGGAGAACGGCGTTTGACGGATGATGCGCGTCTCGAAAGGATTCAGCACAAGCACGGGAATCTCCGCTTCGTTCGTGATGATCTGCTGTTCGTAAGACGTCCCCAAAATGCCCATCAAACTGTTTTCGTGGAAGTTCATGATGCTGATCAAGTCCGCTTCAATGGAGGCGGCATAACGAATGACATCCTTGACGAAGGCCCCTGAATCGTGCTCGCTGATTTTGGTGGTGTATTGGATGCTTCGCTCTTCGAAGTAATCTGAGGCAAACCCCACATTGCGTCGCAACTGGTTGCCCAAAAACTCATCGGATTCCGCAGGAGAAATGATGTGCACCCGGCCTTTGAAGTACGTCGCCATTTCTGCCACAATGGCCAGCTTTTGCTTGGTGTCTTGGTGCAGGTCGAGCGGGACCACAATGTCGTCGTACCCCGTTTCGCGAATGGGGCGCGATTGGGTGATGATCACCGGCACCGAGCATTCTCGCACAATCTTCAGGGCCCGTCCGCCAGTGATGAATTGCATGCCCTTCAAGCCATGGGTTCCCATGATGACAAGGTTGGCATCCATTTCCACGGAGACATCGTCAATGTCGTCGAACACGTGTCCAATGCGAACCGTGGTTTTCACAATCCCTTCGAACGAAGACAATTGCTCCTTGGCAAAGGCCTCGAGTCGCTGGCGAGCCTCTGCGAAGCTCGTCTTTTTGGCCACGATGTGAAGGAGGTGCAATTCACTGTTCAATGCCTTGCCCACAGCAATCGCGTGGTTGACGGCGTTGGTGGACACAGGAGTAAAGTCGATGGGGACCAAAATTCGGTGTTGTGACATGGCGCAAAAGTAGAGAACAAGGGGCTCAGAAACAGGACTTTGAGAAGGTTGACTGTACCTTGTTGGTCCTTGTCGATTCCAACTTGAAACATGATCCAAACTGCATTCTCCCCTGGGCTCAAAGCCCTCGCTTTTCCATTCATGCTGATGACTGCTTTTCCTGCGTTTTCGCAGGACGAGTGCGACGGTTACCGATACCGGTACACGGGTGCATTCGATGGTGTTGCTGTGGATTACGACGTTCCCTACGGCGAAAACTTCAACGTCAATTTTTTGCCTGAAGACCTCGTGGTGGACGTCTACACGCCCGAGGGAGACACCCAAGAGGCGCGCCCACTGGTGGTGATTGCGCACGGCGGATTCTTCTTGGCAGGGAGCAACAGCGGAGCGGAAGTGGTTCCCTTGTGTGAGGATTTGGCCCAAATGGGCTACGTCGTGGCGTCGATGAGCTACCGTCTTGGAATCAACATCCTCGGCTACATTCCCACGGAATTTGTCAAAGCCGTATGGCGTGGCGTCCATGACAGCCGCGCAGCAGTGCGCTTCTTCCGTCACTCGGTGGACTACGGCAACCCCTGGGCCATTGACACCAGCCGCATTTATCTCGGCGGGATCAGCGCGGGCGCATTCATCGCACTCCACCACGCCTACGTGGATGAGCAAAGTGAGATTCCAGCCCAAATCGACGTCACCGACGTAGGCATGGGCGGTGGTCTTGAGGGACTGTCAGGAAACACGGGTTACAGCAGCGCTGTGAACGGGGTGTTCAACATTGCGGGTGCACTCCAAACGACGGACTTCATGGATGTGGGAGAAAACGAACCTTTGTTCAGCATCCATGGCACAAACGATGGGACGGTGCCTTATGGCGAAGGCAACATCTCGTTGCTCGGCTTCAACTTGATTGACGTGAATGGCAGCTCCGTGGTTCATGAAAAGGCTGAGGAGATTGGCCTCGACCATTGTTTGATCACAATGGAAGGCGCGGGACATGTGCCCCACATCGACGTGTTTAACCCCGATTACTACGACCTCACCATCAGCGCGCTCGCAGGGAAGCTGGGGGAGTGGGCATGCGAAGATTACGTGCACGTATGCGGCGGCTACGATTACACTGCGGAAACCACCGTAGAGGACTTCAGAAAGGAGGTTGCGCCGCTCGTTTTCCCAAACCCTGCCAGCTCAATGGGGCGGGTGTTTGCCACGTTTACGCAGTCCACGGATTGGAAATTGGTGAACGCCATGGGCCAAACCCTCGACCAGGGATGTGCCCTTGCGGGAACGCGGGTCGCGTGGCAGTCTCTGTCCCCAGGGATGTACGTGGTCCAAACGAATTCCGGCGCCACGCCTTTGGTGGTGGCGCACTGATTGCGCTCCGGCTTCGGTCTGCGTCAAGTCCATGCGTCCAGGGCGGCTCGGAAAGTGTTGACGTGGGCCTGCACCACGGTGTTGACGTGAGGAGAGTAGCCTCCCCCCATGGCGCACACCACGGGGATGTCGTGTTCCACGCAGCGTTGGAACACCATGCGGTCGCGCATCATGCATCCTTCGAGACTCATGGCCAGTCGCCCCAATTTGTCGGAGGCCAAGACGTCCACGCCACATTGGTACATCACCAAGTCGGGCCGCATGCCGTCCTCGGGAATAAGTTGATTCAAGTGGGTTTCCAGCAAGTTGAGGTAGTCCTCGTCTGATGTGCCGTCGGGCAGTGCCACGTCGAGGTCGCTTGTCTCTTTGTGAAGGGGGTAGTTGGAGGCCCCATGCATGGAGAACGTGGTGACCCGTGGCTCGTCCGCGAGGAGGACGGCGCTGCCGTTGCCTTGATGGACGTCGCAATCGACGATCAGCACGCGTTCAAGCTTTTGGGTGTGGAGGAGCCATTTGGACGCCAAGGCGAAGTCATTCAGGATGCAAAAGCCCTCGGCGCGGTCGGCGTATGCGTGGTGGGTGCCGCCTGCGATGTTCATGGCCACAGAGCCTGAGTCGAGGGCCTTCTTGGCGCAATCGAGGGTGCCCTGCATGATGACGCGCTCGCGTTCCACCATGGCCGCAGACCACGGAAAGCCGCTTCGCCGCTCTTCTTGCCGGGTCCACTCGCCCTGCAGCGTTCGGCGCCAGTAATTGGGGTCGTGGGCGAGCAGGATGGTTTCCTCGGACATGGTGGTCGGCTCGAAGAAGTTGGACTCAGAGACGATGCCCTCGTGCAGGATTTGATCTTTCAGGAGGGCATACTTCTCCATGGGGAAGCGGTGGCCCTCCGGAACCTCCAAAACATAGCACGGCGCGTAGGCAATGTCCATTCCTGACGTAATCTTGAACGGCGGCCGAATGTTCGGGCGCGTGCAAAGGTCGAACTGAATGAGTGCTTCAGAAGAGAATCCCACAAATCCCCAGTCCGGTTTTGTCACGTGGTGGAAAGACACCGTGGCTTTGCTACGGCCGCATGTGCTGGACCGCTTGCGGATTGTCGATTTGGCAGAGCCTGTCCAAACCATGGAGGGCATCGAACGAGACACGGAATTCCGAGGATTCAATGTCTGGATTCTTGTGTTCAGCATTGTCATTGCCTCCATTGGCCTCAATGTGAATTCCACAGCCGTTGTGATCGGTGCCATGTTGATCTCTCCCTTGATGGGCCCCATCATGGGCGTGGGACTGGGGGTGGGGGTGAACAACCTCGATTTGGTCAGGCGGTCGTTGGGCAACTTGGGCGTCGCCACTGGCATCGCCATCCTTTCCTCAGCCTTGTATTTCTTGATCAGTCCCATCAATGAGGCAGGGAGCGAGTTGTTGTCGCGAACCACGCCGACGTTCCTCGACGTGATGGTGGCGTTTTTTGGGGGACTCACGGGCATTTTGGCGGGCTCGCGGAAAGAGAAAAGCAACGTGATTCCCGGGGTGGCCATCGCCACGGCCCTGATGCCACCCCTTTGCACTGCAGGCTACGGATTGGCGCACCTCGATGCGACCTACTTCTTCGGCGCGCTTTACCTCTTTCTGATCAACATCATGCTCATCGCCACCTCGACAACGCTGGTGGTTCGGTACTTGCGCTTTCCCATTGCTCAGCCCTTGGATGCGGCCAAAGAACAGAAATACAAGCGCGTCTTCACCCTCGGGTTGCTCGCCTTGGTGCTGCCTTCCGCCTTCATCCTTTACGACACCGTCAGCCGTTCTGTGACGTCATCCAAGATTCAGGCGTTTGTGGCCGAGACCGTCGAGTTTCCAGGAACGGAAGTCGTGAAGCGCGAGGTGGAGTTTGTGGAAGGGAGGCCCGTCGCCCACGTGGTGTTGTTGGGGGCCACCGTGCCGGCCGACTTGATTGCACAATGGGCCAACAAGCTCAGCAAACGCATGCCCGAAGCCACCCTCGAAGTCGTCCAAAACGACGGTCCTTCCGGCCTCGAGGATTTGCAGCGCATGGTCAACCTTTATGCCGAAGGCCAAACGGCGTTGTCCCTGCGGGACGCGGAGTTGGTCAAGCTTCGGACGGCCATGGCCGACATGCAGCGGCAGGAGTTGCCGGCGTCCTTGCCAGCTGAAATCTTGGCTCAGCACGAGGACATCGTGGCGGTGGAGGTGGCGAATCGCCGCCATGTCGAACGCAACGGAGGCGAATTGCTCGTCCCTTGGATTCACGTGACCCATGCTCCCCAAGATTCAACCGACACCTCATGGGCCCTGGAACAACAGCTCGGAGCATGGCTGTTGCTTCGCCTGAACACTGACACCTTGACCTTGGAAATCGACGCTGCGCACCCCTGAGTAGGGAAACGCAGCCGTCAAGCGGAGGCGGTGAGTCGCGCCTTGATGGCCTGTGCCAAAGTCTGTGCCGCCTCTGGATGAAATCGGAACCACAGTTCTGGTTCGACCATTTCGAGTTCGGACACCAGCCATTGTCCCTCTTCGTTGCGCATGAGATCTACCCGGGCGTACAACGGCGCCTCCCAACCCTGAGTGGCGCAGTGCTGGAGGCACTTGGTCATGATGTCCTGCGCCAGGTCCTTGTCGGTTTGCGTCACTGAAAGGGGAGCCACCGTGCCGCCGTGGTCGTCCTGGACCCTGAAGTCTCCTGATTTCGCGCGTTTGAGGACCCCGTGGGTCACTTCACCATCAATCCAAATCAGTGATTTTTCCCCAGTTTCAATCACGTGAGAGAGAAAGGGCTGGACAAGCATGTCTTGTTTGGCCAAAAGTGCATGCCAAAGCGATTCGCAGTCCTCTTTGGAGGAGAGTTTCGGCGACAAGGTGGCGATCTCGCCTGAACGGGTCACGCGGTAGGTGTCCACGGCGGCACCCGCAATTGCAGGCTTGATCACCACGTCGGACCAACCACTCCGGGCCATCAAATCAAACAAAGGAAGGAGCGTTTGACGTTGGATGAAGGCGGTTGGGACCACCTTGACACCCCTTTGTTCCAGGTCTTGGAGATAGTGCTTGTCCAGGTTCCAGTGGACGATGGGCGCGGCGTTGAAGAGCCTGGTTTGGTCTTGGACGCGATGAAGCCAAGGGGAGAAGCTGTCCCACCGGTCGAAGTAATCCCACGTGGTTCGAAACAGTGCAGACTTCGTCTGAGACCAATCTACGCTGTTGTCACACCACGCCCTGCGATCGACCGTGAGTCCAGACGCCATGAGGGCGTCCATGACGAGGCGGTCTTCGGTCAGCAGGTTGTCGATGTACCCTTCCATCGGCTCTCCTTGGCCTGAAGAAGGGCCGAGGTAGCGCTTGTCGGTCAACACCATGACATCCATGCTTTGAAGGTAATTCGATACGACGCATCTTTTGGCCATGGACCTGGTGTCTTTGATTCTGCGTTGGTTCCCCGCAGTGTTCATGGTGGGATTGACCTTGATGCTCCACCGATTCCCGCCCCATGCGTCGAACACGACCTGCGGCCATCGGACGCGTCAAAGCACGGCCTCCACGGCGGCTTGGAATCATGCCCAAGCCCGTTCGTTTCAGATCACCAGGGATTGGACGATGTGGATGGTGCTTTGGACCCCGTTGGCACAGTAGAGATGGAGAGGAGAGCGCGCCCTTCTCGTCATGTCAGGACTCCTGACGCTTAGGGTGCGACGCCCAAGGATCGGAGCATTTGCGTGTGCAGACCAAGGGCTTGCCAGTACGTGGTTGAAGCCCGGTAAGGAATGCCGAATTCCTCCGCCGTTTGCTTGACGATGGGGGCCAGCTTTCGCAGGTGAATGTGGCTGATTTGGGGGAACAAGTGGTGCTCGATTTGGTGGTTCAAGCTTCCACATATCCACGTCAATACTGCGCTGCCTGTGCCAAAGTTGGACGTGGTGCGCATTTGGTGGGTCAGCGGGTCGACGTCCAACACCGCACCCTTCTCAGCAGGGACGTAGTCGTGGTCTTCCATGACATGCGCAGGCTGGAAAATGACCGCCAAGATGAATCCGGCCACAAGTTGCATCACCACCCATCCACCAAGGATTTGCAACCAGTGCACGCCGCTAAGGACCATGGGCAGCACCCAGATGTAAGAGAAGTACAACGTTTTGGTGAAGGCGAGCGAGGTCGACAATTTGGCCACTGAGCTCCCGGAAGGGCGAATGAGGTCTTTCTTGTGGTAGCGACGCACTTGGAGCCAGTCTTTGGCAACCATCCAAAACACGGTCATCAACGAGTAGAAGAACCAGGAGTAGATGTGCTGGAAACGGTGCCACCAGTAGCGCGGCTTCAACGGGCTGAAGCGCATGATGGGGTGCATGTCGATGTCCTCGTCCAACCCGTCAAGGTTGGTGAAGGTGTGGTGCAGGACGTTGTGCTGGATTTTCCAAATGGCGGCGTTGCCACCCACCAAATCAAGGATGCGCCCCACCCAAAGGTTGACCCACTTTTTGTTGCTGTAAGCGTCGTGGTTGGCGTCGTGCATGACATTCATGCCAATGCCGGCCAAACCCATTCCCATGGCGATTTCAGCGACCCAGAACATCCATCCGCTCCCTGCCAAGCCCCACGTGATCAAAGCCCAGGGGACGAAGTAAAGTGCAATCATCAAACCGGACTTCAAGTGCAGCCGCCAGTCGCCTTTGCGGCTCAGGTTGTGCTCTTTGAAGTAGGCATCCACCCGGGCGCGAAGCGTCTTGGTGAAGTCGGATTTGTCGCGGCTGTAGCGAATGACAGGAATTTGCATTCAGCCAAGGTACGGGGGGCTTTCATCGCCCACATCTACCGTGGGGCACAGGATGCCCACAGAGTTCTTCACAATCAGCCGAAGGGAGACTTGGGCTTGGGAATCTTTCGGATGCGCAGGTTTTTGGGCGTGGCCTCCAAGTACTCATCGTCATTGATGAACTCCATCAGCTCTTCAAGCGAAAGTTTCTTGGCAGGGGCGATGCGCAGCCCCTTGTCCGAACCGGATGCGCGCATGTTGGTGAGCTTCTTGCCCTTGATGAGGTTGAGCTCCATGTCGATGTCGCGTGCAGATTCTCCCACCACTTGGCCAGCGTAAATGTCTTCTCCGGGATCGATGAAGAACGTGCCGCGGTCTTGAAGGCGGTCAATCTCGTAGGCACGCGCCTGTCCGGTTTCCATGCTGACCAATGAGCCACTGCTGCGCGTGGCGAGGTCTCCGGCGTACGGCTCATAGCCGTCGAAGCGGTGCGTCATGACCGCTTCCCCTGCCGTGGCGGTCAGCACTTGGTTGCGCAGGCCAATGAGGCCACGTGAAGGGATGCGGAACTCCAGGTGTTGGAGGTCTCCCTTGGCTTCCATCACGTGCAACATGCCTTTGCGCATCATCACAAGCTCTGTGGCCTTGCCAGCAGTGGCTTCGGGCACATCGATGACGAGGTGTTCGAAGGGCTCATGGGTGGCGCCATCCACTTCTTTAAAGAGCACTTGAGGCTTGCCGATTTGGAGTTCGTAGCCTTCGCGACGCATGGTCTCGATGAGCACGCTCAAGTGGAGGATGCCGCGGCCGTAGACGTTCCATTTGTCCTCGCTGTCGGTGGCTTCCACACGCAGAGCCAAGTTCTTCTGGAGCTCTGCATCAAGGCGCTCGCGAATGTGGCGGCTCGTCAGGAAGTCTCCGTCCTTGCCCAAGAAAGGGGAGGTGTTGATGGTGAACAGAAGGCTCATGGTGGGCTCGTCGACCGCAATGCGCTCCAAGGCTTCAGGTGTTTCCAAATCGGCGACGGTGTCCCCAATCTCGAATCCGTCCATCCCCGTGATCGCGCACAGGTCGCCACTCCGAACGTGGTCGACTTTTTCCTTGCCCAAGCCAGTGAACACGTACAGTTCCTTCGCCCGGACTTTTTGGTGGCCTTCTGCGGTGCAAAGGGTGTAATCCTTGTTGGCGTGCAAGTCGCCGCGGTAGAGCCGGCCGATGGCGATCCGACCCGTGTACTTGCTGTAGTCAAGTGACGTGATTTGAAGCTGAGGTGTGCCTTCCACGTAGGGCGCCTCGGGCACCTGGTCCAAGATGACGTCCAAGAGGTAGGTCACATCGGTGGTGGGCTGCTGCCAATCCTCGGCCATCCATCCGTTCTTGGCTGAGCCGTAGACGGTGGGGAAGTCCAGTTGCTCCTCGGTGGCGTCGAGGTTGAACATGAGGTCAAACACCTGCTCCTGCACCAAATCTGGGGTGCAGTTTTCTTTGTCCACCTTGTTGATGACAACGATGGGCTTCAGCCCCAACTCAATCGCCTTGCTCAACACGAATCTCGTTTGTGGCATGGGGCCTTCGAAGGCGTCCACCACCAACAGCACGGCGTCGGCCATCTTGAGAACCCGCTCAACTTCTCCGCCGAAGTCGGCGTGGCCTGGGGTGTCAATGAGGTTGATTTTGACGTCCTTCCACGTGGCACTGACGTTCTTCGCCAAAATGGTGATGCCTCGCTCTCGCTCGAGGTCGTTGTTGTCGAGGATGAGTTCGCCCGTTTCCTTGCGTTCGTCAACGACGTTGCACTGGTGAATGATCTTGTCGACGAGGGTCGTTTTGCCGTGGTCGACGTGGGCGATGATGGCCACGTTGCGGATTCCGCTCATGATGTGGGGTTTGCGGGCGCAAAGTTCGTTCATCCCACAACAGGGATGGGCAACCAACTCGCATTAATTTTGTTCTTCACCTTGCCGTCGGGCATTCGCTTCCATCTCCATCCTTGGGTCCGCCTCGTCTTTGGCGGCCATGTTCTTCAGCACGGCGGGCAAGAGGGACTCAAATTCATCCAGCATCTGCGAGAGGTCGTTTTCTTGGGTCAACGGATTCATCAGCGTGCAGCGAAGCCAAACCTGGCCTTCAAACTCGGTTTGAACGACGTAGCCTGAACCTTCGGCCAAGTGACGTTTGCGCAGCGCCTTCACCACCTCGTTCCACCTGTCGACACGGTGGTGTTGCATGGGTGAAGGACGAAAGCACACGATGTTGGCTTGCGGGGCCATCGCCAATTCCCAGCCGTTTCGGCGCTTGATCAAGGTTGCGAGCGCTTGTCCCAAGGCCCACATGCGGTCCACGAGTTCTCCCCAGATGTCCCAGCCATACTCGGCCTTGATGACAGCCAACCGCGTGCTCAACATCCGCTTGGTGCATTCAAAGGTGCGTTTGCCGGTGTCCCACCAATCGAGGTCGTTGGCGTCGTCCCAGAGGTACTCGGCATGTTGAGAGAAGGGCAAAAAGCTCTCGGCATGACGCGCGTAGAAAACGCCGGTGCAGAGGGCAGGAACGCCGCAAGTTTTGTGGAAGTCGAGCACCACAGAGTCCGCATGTTCGATGCCTTTGACGAGGTGACGATGGGCATCGCTGAAGGCTGCAGAGGCCCCGTGGGCCCCGTCCACATGAAGCCAAATGCCGTGCTGCTTGCAGGCTGCGGCAAGGTCTTCAAGAGGGTCGTAAGCTCCGGCGCTTGTGGTGCAGGAGCTGCCCACCACGGCGAGGACGCGTTTTCCTTCGTCATGCACGCGCTTGATCTGGGCCTGGAGGTCGTTCACACACATTTGGTGCTTCTCGTTGGTTTGGACAAGCACGGTGCCGTCGGCACCCCAACCCATGGTGCGCATCGCGCGATCAATGCAGTAATGCGCCTGGGCAGAAACCAGAACAACCAACGGCTTTGGAAATGCGCGAACGCCGCCCTGCCAAGAGTCCAAACCCATGCCTCGGGCCACTTTGCGTTGCGCTGCCATCAGTGCCACCAAGTTGCCCAAAGTTCCCCCATGGCACAACACGCCACCGCATCCTGAAGGAAGGCCAAGTTGCTCCCCAATTTCGGACATCAGGAGGTCTTCTTGGGTGGCGTTGCTGGGGCCCATCTCGTAAATCGCCTGTCCGTTGTTCAGCATGTCCGTCACCATGCCGGTGGTGGCCGCTTCTGGAAGGACGGCTGCCACTTGGTGTCCCATGTAACGGGGATCGTGCAGGTGGTTGGAGCGCGCGATGACTTGGTCGTGCATCCCTTTGCGCCCGGTTGTCCAAGAAGCCTCGTTTTGCCAATGCGCACGCTCCTGTTCCGGCGAAGGTGCGGGATAGGAGGAAGGCGCGTGCCGTTGCTGCGCGCGTTCCAAGTGGCCGGCCAGAGCTTCTGAAGCTTCTGCAGCGGCTTCGGCAAATTGGGCGGGGTCAAACGCCCGTTTCAGGGCGTCGGAGACAGGGGGCAAAGCGGGCATGTCGCAAACATACAGCGCCGCATGAGCTTGAAGATGTCATGCGGCGCAGATGGTTCGAAGGGCGCGTCAATCGGCGAGCACCAAGAATTCACGGGGAGATTCGATGATGTAGCGCATTTTGCGTTCCTCGAGGTCTCTTACTTGCACGCCACAAATCCATGGGGCGTGCCAAAAACAGGTGTTGCCCCGGGCAACAAGTCGAAGAGGTCGGAGGTTAAGGATATGTCCACCTGTATCTTCGCGCGCATGATTGAGCTTCAGAGCATCACCAAATCCTACACCACAGGCAGCCAATCGCTGCAGGTGTTGAAGGGGGTGGACATGCAGGTTTCGGCCGGAGAGCTTGTGGCCATCATGGGATCGTCTGGTTCCGGCAAATCTACCCTTCTCAACATCCTCGGATTGCTCGATGCGTACGACGGGGGGCATTATCGTTTGGATGGGAAAGACATGGCCGGACTTTCGGAGCGTCGTGCCGCCGAATTGCGTCGAGAGATGCTGGGATTCGTCTTTCAAAGTTTCAATTTGATTCCCTTCAAATCGGCGGCTGAGAATGTGGCGCTGCCCTTGTACTACCAAAAGGTTCCGAGAAAAGAGCGCGGGCGTCGATCGCATGCCTTGTTGGAACGGGTGGGACTTCTTGAATGGGCCGATCACTTGCCCTCCCAGATGAGTGGAGGCCAACAACAACGGGTCGCCATCGCACGCGCTTTGGCCGCGTCACCGCGGGTCATCCTGGCGGATGAGCCGACCGGTGCGTTGGACAGCGCGACGTCTGAGGGTGTCATGGCCTTGTTGAAGGAGCTCAATGGTGAAGGAATGACGATGGTGGTGGTGACGCATGAGGCGGAGATTGCTGCAGCATGCAGACGCACCATTCGCCTTCGAGATGGCTTGGTTGAATCCCAGGGCCATGTTTGATCGCGACGCGTGGCTGGAAGTGGCCCACAATGTGCTGTCCCACCCCTTACGCACAACCCTTACGGGCGTCAGCGTTGCCCTTGGCATCTTCATCCTCGTGGTCATGCAAGGCCTTGGGTACGGGTTGCAACACGGCGTGGAAGGCCAGTTTGCCGACGATGCCGTCAACAGCATTTGGGTGGAAGGAGGTCGAACCCAAATCGCCTACCGCGGCAACCAAAGCAACCGCCCCGTTCGTCTGACCAATGCGGACTTGCCTGGCATCGCAAGCCAAGCCGACACAATCCCTGACTTTTCCCGACGCATTCGATTGTGGGGCGCAGAAATCGTATGGGAGAATCCGGAGGGGGAGAACAAAGGGGGCGGCTATGGGGTCCGAGGTGTGGACCCAGCCCACATCGAGCTCGAGCGTTCGGTCCTGCTCTCAGGGCGCTACATCAATGAGCGGGACGTAAGCGACTCGCGGAAAGTGGCCGTCGTCGGACCCAACATCGTGCAAGACCTTTTTGGAAAGACCGATCCCGTCGGGACGTTCATCCGCATCAATGCTGTGTTGTTTCAAGTGGTGGGTACGTTTGAGGATCCGGGCTCACGCTGGGAAAACAGGGTGGTCTACATCCCGTTTTCTACGGCACAACAGCTGTACCGCACAGAAGGCTGGGTGGACCAAATCCTCTACAGCACGGGAGACATGGAAACGGAAGCAACCGTGGCCCAAAGTGGCCGCATGCTTTCTTGGTTGAAGGACGTCAAAGCAGTTCATCCTGACGACAGTCGTGGTGTCCGGGTCGACAACAACAACGAAGACTACGCCATGTATGATTCCATTTTTGGAGGCATCCGCCTGTTCATTTGGGGCATTGGCCTGATGACGCTTCTTGCAGGCGCTGTGGGGGTGGCAAACATCCTCGCCATTGGCGTCAAAGAGCGCACCAAAGAGATTGGCGTACGGAAGGCCTTGGGGGCGACCAACGGCAGCATTGTCAGCCTTGTGGTCATGGAATCGACCGTGCTGATGCTTGTCAGTGGCAGTATGGGATTGATGTTGGCGGTCGGTCTGTTGTCCGTTGTGGCCCCCATGGCGAACCATGAATATTTCCAAAACCCTCAGGTAGATCACCGCATTGCCCTCTTTGCGCTGGGCGTACTGGTGCTCACGGGACTCGCCAGTGGACTTGGGCCTGCATTGCGGGCAGTGGCCATCCGACCTGTAGAAGCATTGCGCGACGAATGAGGTGGTGGGAACGAGATCCGTGGATTGAACTTGCGCAGGTGCTCTTGCGCAATCCCTTTCGCACATTCCTGAGTTCGCTCGGCGTGGGATGGGGATTGTTCATGATTTTGATCACGGTGGGCGCGTCCAACGGGCTGGAAGAAGGGGTCAAGTCCGACATGGGCAACCGCGTGAAAAACAGTGCCTTTTTGTGGGGTGAGTCGACCAGCCTGCCCTACAAAGGGTACCCCCGGGGCCGATGGATTGAACTCACAAGCCCCGACGTGGAATACCTGGTGAAGAATGCGACCACGCTTGAAGTCGTGGCGCCTCGAAACCAGCTCGGCGGCTGGCGCGGAGGGAACAACGTGACGCACGGGTTGAAAACGGCGGCATGTGGCGTTTACGGCGACATGCCGGTGTACAAGGACATCGACCCCATCCTCATCACCGAGGGTCGGTACATCAACCAACGTGATCTCGACGACCGACGCAAAGTGGCGGTCATTGGGAAGCGGGTGAGGCAGCTGCTTTTTGACCGGGAGGAACAAGTCCTCGGCAGCCACATCCAAATTCAGGGCGTGACATTCACCGTGGTGGGGGTGTACAAAAGCCAGCAGACAGGCGAGGATGCGGAGGAGGCGGAGAACAGCATTTTCACGCCCTACACCACCTTCAACCACGCATTCCACATGGGAGATAAGGTGGGATGGTTGAGCCTGCTCATCAAAGAGGATGTGCCCGGGGACACTGCGGTGGCTGAGGTGCTCCGCCTTCTGAAAGCCCAAAAAAGCATCCATCCCGACGATCCGCGCGGGTTTGGCCACTGGAGCATGGCCGAGATGCACGAAGAAATGTCGACCGTATTTGCGGCCTTTCGTTGGGTGTCGTTTGTGTTCGGCGGGCTTGCGCTTTTCGCGGGCGTCATCGGCATCATGAACATCATGCTCATCACCATCAAGGAGCGCACCCGCGAGTTGGGGGTGCGTCGCGCATTGGGCGCCACACCTGCGAACATCGTCGTGCAAATCATGGTAGAAACCTTGACGCTGACCGTGCTCGCCGGATTGATTGGTGGCATCCTGGGCGTGTTTGCACTCGAAGCCTTGGACACCTATCTCGTCAGTGCTGAAGACAACGGCATCTTCCGTCACCCCCACGTCACGCTTGACGTTCTGTTGACTGCATTGACGACGATGACCATCCTCGGTGCCTTTGCAGGCGTGTTGCCGGCGCTTCGCGCGCTACGTGTACAACCTGTGGAAGCCCTTCGAACCTAATTTGACCTCAGAATCTCAAGTCATGAAAAACGGAAAACTTGTTGCCCTCCTGATTGGCGTTTTGTTCGTGTTGGCGGGCACGGTATACACGATCAAGCATCTTCGCGACCAGGAACAGCAGGCGGAGGCGACGTATGGCACGGAAACGCCGCGGGTGGCGGACATCGTCCTGAAGACGATTGCCTCTGGCAGTGTCCAGCCACGTCAAGAGATCCTCATCAAGCCACAAGTGTCAGGCATTGTGCGTCGGGTGCTTGTGGAAGCAGGAGATGCTGTGGAAGCTGGAGACGTGCTTGCTGAAGTCATGATTGTTCCTGATGTGGCGGCGTTGAGCAACGCGGAGTCGCGTTTGGCACGGGCGCAGATCACGCTGGATGATGCGCAGCTGAACCACGATCGAAATGCCGACCTGTTGGCCCGCGGCGTGCTCGCTCCGGCAGAGGCGCAACGCACAGAGCTTGCCTTGAAACAAGCCCGCGAGGAGCTCTACGCGGCCGAGGACAACCTCCGCATTGTGCAGGAAGGTGTCACGGCTCGCGGTGGAGGCAATGCATCCAACACCCTCGTGAAAGCCACAGTGTCCGGGATGGTGCTTGAGGTTCCCATCAAGAAGGGAAACAGCGTCATTGAGGCCAACAACTTCAACGAAGGAACCACCATCGCTTCGGTGGCGGACATGGCGGATTTGCAATTCGTGGGCAAAATCGACGAGAGCGAGGTGGAGAAACTTCACGAGGGTATGCCCATTCGTTTGACCATTGGCGCCATTGAGGGAAGCCAAATCCCCGCCACCCTCGAGCACATTGCACCCAAGGGTGTGGCGGAGGGAGGTGCCATCCAATTTGAAATCAAAGCCGCCGTGATTCTCGAACAAGGACAGTTCCTGCGTGCCGGATATTCCGCCACGGCCGATGTGGTGTTGGACGAGCGCAAGCAAGTGCTGGCGGTGAGTGAGCGCCTCATTCAATACGACGGGGACCAACCGTTTGTGGATGTGTTGGTGGGGGAGAACATCTACGAACGACGCGATCTGAAAGTGGGGTTGAGCGACGGATTGGTCACCGAGGTGTTGGAAGGCGTTGAACAGACGGATGCCCTCAAAATCTGGAATCAGCCACGCTACGAATGAGCTTGCCTGAAGCCAAGCCTCCCACAGGATTGCCTGCCACTGAGGCCAAGGCCTTTGCCGAGGAAACCACGCGTCACTCCGAATGGGTGTACGACTTGATTCACTTTTCCGCCCAACCGGAGGGAGGTACAGTGCTTTGAAAGGTCGCGTAGGTGCCGTGTCATGCCGCGACGCGTTCCTGTCATGAAACCGATCCTGAAATCAGGACCCCTGCGTCTTGGGGCCTCGGAATTTGGGCTTCTTCTTCCACCGGCGGCTGCCGCTTGGACGTCCTTGTTGCGATCCTTCTCCTTGGGGTCGGCCCTCGCGGTTGGGACGGCCTTCGCGCTTGGGTTGTCCGTCTTGGTTGGGGCGTGCCTCACGGTGGCCTTCTCGGCGAGATTCGTTCTTCTGCCCGGAGCGCCGGTTGGAGGGTTGTCCATGCCCGCCGCGCTTGCGCTGACCCCCTCGGCCTTTTTGTGAGGGTTGTTTGCCGCCTTGGGCGTCGCCCTCTTTGGGCACCTTGTGGGTTTTGGAGTCGGCCTTGATTTCAGGCAAATCCAAGTGCCATTGGTGGTCCTTCTTCAAAGGGATGTCGCGTTTGATGAGCCGAACAATGTCGCGCATGTGGTTGCGCTCATCGCCTTCGTTGACCATGGAAATGGCCACACCCTCGCGTCCAGCACGTCCAGTGCGGCCAATGCGATGCACGTACGTTTCGCTGATGTTGGGGATCTCGAAGTTGATGACGTGACTGACGCCTTCGACATCGATGCCACGGGCCGCAATGTCCGTGGCCACAAGCACGCGAATCTTGCCTTTGCGGAAGGCGTTCATCGCCTTTTCACGCTGGGGTTGGCTCTTGTTGCCGTGAATGGCTTCGCCTCGGATGTTGTTCTTTTTCAGGTAGCGCACCACCTTGTCCGCGCCGTATTTGGTGCGGGTGAAGACCAGGGCGGTCTCCACTTCCTGTTGATTCAACAATTGGACGAGCAGGTCGCGCTTGGCGCCTTGGCTGACAAACATCATGCGTTGTTCCACCGTTTCTGCAGCACTGCTGACGCGGGCCACTTCCACGCGGATGGGGTCGGTCAGGATGGTCTTCGACAGTTTGACAATGCTTTCAGGCATGGTGGCGCTGAAAAACAGGCTTTGTCGCTTCTCGGGAAGCATGGCCATCACGCGACGGATGTCGTGGATGAACCCCATGTCGAGCATGGTGTCCGCCTCATCCAAGACCAAAAACTCAATCCACTCCAGCGACAACAAGCCTTGGTTGCACAGGTCGAGCAGACGGCCGGGTGTGGCTACGAGGACGTCGGCGCCTTTGCGGAGTTGGGCCACTTGCTTGTGCTGGCTGACCCCACCAAAAATCAACGCGGTCCGCACCTTGACGTTCTTGGCGTAGGCCTTGACGTTGTCGTCGATTTGGGCGGCGAGCTCACGGGTGGGGGTGAGGACCAAGACCCGAGGCACAGCGCGGCCGTGCATCATGTTGTGGGCGAGGTGGTGCACCAAGGGCAGCGAGAACGCGGCGGTTTTGCCCGTACCTGTCTGGGCGATGCCCATGACATCTCGGCCGTCGAGGACGTGGGGAATCGCTTGTTCTTGAATGGGGGTGGGTTGCTCGTAACCGAGCGGAATGAGGGCTTCGAGCACCCGAGGGTGCAGGCCCATGTCAGAAAATTTCATTGAAAATGGGTTCGCCACGAATCAAACACGTTGTGGCTTACGCACCGGATCTGTCAAGCCTTCGTTCTGCCTCGTGCAAACTTCAAAGGGGGCGTGCCGATCTCGGTGAAACACGCACGCGGCATTTTGACCACGTGATACAAAGGTACGAATTCACGATTTGACCGTAAAGACGCGGCTCAGGTTGAAGCCAAAATACAGGTCGCCATTGGCCCAGCTTCCAGCGGGTTCCGCGAGGAAAGAGCGCTCGAACATGCCACGGGCGTTGGTGATGTGCAGTTGAAACACGTGCCCTCCCGTCTCAATGTCCACGCCAAGGGAAAGGCTGGGAGAAAAGGCATTGCCGAAGGACTGCGTCAGAAAGTGGTGGTATTCGCCATTGACGCTGAAACGAGGCGCGAGTTTGCACCGCCCGCCCACGCCGAGCAGCACCAAGTCGTGGGCCTCGCCGCTTTCTTGCACAAAGTTTCGGTGCACAAAGGAGGGGACGAGGGCCAAACTCCATCGCTCACTCATTTTGCGCGCCACAACTGCCTGATGGACGTAGCTCAGTCTGTGGGTGAAAGGGTAGGGTGTTTCCTCGGAGGTCAACCGGGTGCCGTTGGCCATCGCGACGCTGTACCACGTCATGCTCAAGGGAAACGCCTCGGGGCCAGTTTTCTGCCGCAGAAGCCGCGCTTTCACATTGACTTCGTAAGTTTTTTGGTAGGTGTTGCGTGCCACTCCGACCGCTAGGCCGTCCGTGATGCCGTAGTCAAAGGCCATGCGCATCTGGGCGTTGTCCAACCCCCACAGATCGTAAGCACCGGAGCTCAGGGTGCCAAAGCGGTGCGCAATCACAAAGTGCAAGACGCCCTCGGCAGGGGTCTCGTTGCTCTGTACGTTGACGATGCGGGTGTCCTTGAAGGTGGCGCGAACGGGAAGGGTGGGCTCCTCGATCGCGGCATTCAGTTCGTCGAGCAGGCCCTGTGCATGCAGTGCGCTGGAGCCGATCCAGACCAAGCCAGCGAGCCACCATGTCAGGCGCTTCATCGCGGCAACAGTTGGGCCTCGACATCGATGGCGATGACGGGGGAGATGTTGTCTTTGACCACTGTGGGAATGACGATCTTGTGGTCGGCCAGGGTCACTTCGAAGGTGGCCTGGAGCTTCCAGCCGCCGTCCACCCACTGGACCGTGCCTTCGATGCGCTGGGGTTGGGTCACCCCGTGAATGTCGAACTCCCCTTCGGCCACCACGTCATGCCGCTGGCCGTCGTTTGGAATGTTCTCCCAAGACGCGATGCTTCCCTGAAAGGTCGCCTTGGGGTAGGTTTCTGACTCCACGTAGCTCTCGTTGAAATGCTCTTCCATCAGGGCCTTTTCAAAGTGAAAGGCACGCATTTGGACTTGAAAGGCAAAGTCGCCCGTGGACGCGTTAAGCAACCCGCTCATTTGGCGGTTGTCGGCTTCAATGTCCTCGATGGGGGTCGAGGAGAAAAAGTGCACATTCCCCTCGCGCGTCATGAATTGTTGCGCACCTGCATCGGGGGTGAATCCCGCAAAAAGCAGGGCGAGCAAGGAGCCAAAAAGGAGAGTGTTCATGGGATTCATGGGATTCATGGGGTCAATTGTTGGGGGCACCTTCCGAAGCCCAAACCTCGAACAGGGCGATGTCACATTCTGGCAGTGGATTCCCATTCTGGGGCATCATCAGGAAGTTGGTTTGGGGCAAGGTGAGACGCTCAAGAAGGCTGCCAAAGAGCACGCTTTGCTCCACAGAAGCATGGTTTTCCAGGTTCAAACCCGCACTGGGACTCCCGCCGCTGTGGCACCCATTGCAATGCACGTCGAGCAAGGGCAATACGTCTCCTGCGAAGGACACGCCTGAGATGGCCTCACAGGGAAGCGGTGGAGGGCCCACTTCGTAGGTGCACCCTTCGAAGACAACGATGCCAATGCCGACAAGCAGCCCCCCAATGAGGCGGGATGCATGGAAATTGGGCGATTTGGTCGTATTTTCTGTCATCGCGTTGTTGCAAGGAAAGAAGAACAATGTTCTCAATGAAGAACATGTGTTTGAGTGCTTTGGTTCTGTCAAGGAGGCAACGCGGATGAAAACGTCACGTCAAATAGGAGAGGACCATGGAGGACAGCAACAAAAAATACGCCGCGTTTCTGACGCGACTGCAAGAGGAATTGATGACGGCGGCCACGCAACATTCGGTGGCTTGGAGGTTTGGCAATTGGACTGCCCGACAGCGCCTGCTGCTCGTTCATGAGCGTTTGTTGCGCGACGTCCGTAAGAACCTGCAACGGCTCAACAACCACGTTGTGAAGGAGCCTCCGGAGTTCAGGCGGGCGTTTGGTGCCGAATTCCAGCGCTGGGCCAATCAGCTTCCTGAACCGGCCAAAGAGCAGTTGTCCCTCTTGAAAGAATACACAGAAGTGTTTGCTGCACCCAAGCGTCAGTGACTCTTCTTCAACCCAAAACCACACCCGAGTGAAACATTGTGAACGCCTTCTGTCGCGTCTCGCGACCACTGCATGTTTGTTGGCCACATCTGGCCTCTCTCTCGCACAAGCTTCCTTTTGGTCGACGCCCCGGAGTGCTCGGGCCGAGGCGCCCACCACAGAGGTGGCAGCGTTTCGCGCGTTTCAGGTTGACGTGGCGTCTTTGGGATCTTGGTTGAGCGAGGTCCCCACGGGAAAGGCCTTCGAGGCGACGCGCTCGTCCTGGATTTTGGAATTGCCCATGCCCGACGGGGAGATGGAGCGCTTCAGCGTGATCAACAGTCCTTTGATGGCACCTGCATTGGCTGCGCGTTATCCTGAGATTCAGGTGTTCGCGGGTCAAGGGGTGGATTCCCCAGAAGCCACCGTGCGCTTTGACGTCACGCCCCAAGGATTCCACGCCATGATTTTGAAGGAAGGGGAGACCGTCTACATCGACCCCTATCACCCGGGCGTTCGCGACGAAGTCATTGTCTACACCCGCTCGGCGTTTTACCGCACGACCTCCAAACAGGCCAAAGGCTGCATGGCGCTGGAGGTGCCTCAGGCCATATCGCCCCAAATGGGGCCCACGCCTGGCTCTGGAAAGGAAGTCAAGGTCATGGGAAGTCCCACGATTGCCAAAAGCCGTGCAGACAACGGCTCGCAGCTGAGAACCTACCGACTGGCCTTGGCGTGCACGGGAGAATACGCTCAATTTCACGGAGGAACGGTGTCAAGTGTCTTGGCGGCAATGAACACCTCCATGGCAAGGGTCAACGGCATTTTTGAACGCGACGTGTGTTTGACCATGGAATTGGTTCCCAACAACGACCAACTTGTGTTTTTGAACTCAGGCAGCGATCCCTACACCAACAGCAACGGTGGCAGCATGCTGTCCCAAAACATCAACACCTGCAACAGCGTCATCGGTTCTGCCAACTACGACATCGGACACGTGTTCTCCACGGGAGGTGGCGGCGTGGCTTACCTGCAGTCTCCTTGCGGAGGAAGCAAGGCAGGTGGGGTGACGGGCCAAGGGGCTCCCGTAGGCGATCCGTTTGACGTGGATTACGTGGCGCACGAGATGGGCCACCAATACGGTGGGAACCACACCCAAAACAACAGCTGCAACCGCGCGTCTTCGGCCGCCTACGAGCCTGGTTCGGCCTCAACCATCATGGGGTATGCGGGGATTTGTGCGCCCAACCTGCAAAGCAATTCTGACGACCATTTCCACAACCACAGCATCAATGAAATGGTGGCGTTCACGGTGAATGGAAACGGCAACACGTGCGCTGTGAAAACCGCCACGGGCAATGGCATTCCCGTCGTGAACGTCGGGGTGGACGGTTTGACCATTCCGATTTCAACCCCCTTTGAGTTGACAGCCACCGGCTCGGATCCCGATGGCGATGCCGTGACGTTCAACTGGGAGCAATATGATTTGGGTCCATCCACGGCCTCAGGCGACAACAACCTGACCAACCCGTCGGGAAACCAGCCCATTTTCAGGTCGTTTTCGTCCACAACGTCGCCCACCCGTTCGTTCCCTCGTGCCCAAGACTTGGTGAACAACACCACGACCATTGGAGAGCATTTGCCCACCTACAGCCGAGGGATGAAATTCAAGTGTACCATCCGTGACAACCGTGCCGGTGGCGGAGGGTTTGCGGACGATTTGAAATCACTTAATGTGACGGCCAATGCAGGCCCCTTCCTCGTGCAGGCGCCCAATGGGGGCGGCAGTGCGGTGGGGAACACCCAGCTGCCTGTGACCTGGGATGTGGCAGGCACCAACGGCAATGGTGTCAATTGCAGTACGGTGGACATTTTCTTGAGCACGGACGGTGGTTACACATTTCCGACGCTGCTTGTGGCGGGCACCCCCAACGATGGCAGTGCATCTGTGCTGTTGCCCAACGTGACCTCTTCGCAAGCGCGCATCAAGGTCAAGGCCAGCAACAATGTGTTCTTCGACATCAGCAACGCCAATTTCAGCATCACGCCAGGCGCAGGTGACATTGATTACGACTTGGCCATTGTTTCTGTGCAAGGGCTTGAATCGGAGTCATGTGAGAGCGTGTTGGATCCCAAAGTTTCGGTGTTCAACGTGGGGCAGCAGGCTGTCAGTGCGTTCTCGGTGTCTCTTTCTTTCGACGGCGCGGCTCCGCTGGTGGTCAATTGGACAGGAAGCTTGGCGAGCGGCCAGGGGGTGGACGTGGAATTCTGTGAGAACGGGCCTTGCGTCACGCTCGCCGACGGGAATCATGTGGCCAATGCGTCCGTGCAGGTTGCAGGTGCCACCGATGAGAACCCATCCAACGACGATTACACGGCCAACTTTGCAACCGCTTCAGGGGCGGAAGTGACGTGGACCGTTGAGACGGACAACTACCCTGCGGAGACCACGTGGTCTGTAACCAACGACGCCGGATCGACGGTGTGGTCGGGCGGTCCCTACGACGCTTCAGGGACGATCTATTCCGAATCTGTTTGTCTGCCATACGGATGTTACACGTTGATCGTGAACGACAGCTACGGAGACGGCATTTGTTGTGCCTATGGCCAAGGGTCATTCGAGGTGACTTCAGAAGGTACGGTCTTGGTTTCCGGAGGGGAGTT
>MDSV01248070.1_pt1 | contig 31416 bp, 30 predicted proteins | sample 810851 | NCBI WGS metagenome assembly MDSV01 (sample SAMN05326640, study PRJNA326480) | marine metagenome | isolation source: seawater | place: Atlantic Ocean: North East | collected 2012 | reverse complement strand
TTTTTTCAGGTATCTGAATTGATTGCGAATTTTTTGGATTTCTACCTATTCTAGCTTTCCTTTTAATTGATTTGAATGTTCCAAAACCTCTAATCTCTACATTTTGTCCATAACAAATTGCTTCAGATATTTCATTAAATATAGTTTGTAAAATTTTTTTTACATCTTTACGAATAAGATAAGGATGTTGATCACATAGTTTTTGCAAGATTCTAGATAAAACCATGAACTAATTTAATGTTTTATTTTTTCTTTTTTTTTAAGTTTAAAGCTTTCCCTAATATATCACCTAAAACTCCGCCAGAGTCTTTTGAGCCATATTTTTTCACAGCTGCTGCTGTCTGGGCTTCTTCTAATTTTTTAATAGAAAGTTGAACTTTTCTCTTTTTTAAATCTAACTCGGTGATAACAGAATCAATTTTATCACCTTTAACGAATCGTGAGCTTCTCTGGTTTTCTACTTCTTTTGCTAGTTGATTTTTTTTAATTAATATTGATAAATCTTTATTTAATTCAAGGTATACACCATTTTGGTTTGAACTTTTAACAACTCCTGTTACTACATCATTAACACTCTTATTAGTGAAAAAATCGAACGGATCATTTTCTAAAAATTTAATACCAAGTCTGATTTTTTCTGCTTCCATATCGACCTCAAGCAATTTAAAATCTACTTTTTGTCCTTTTCTATAGTTTTGTAATTCGGATTCTTTTTCAGAATAATTTAGGTCCTTATAATGGCAGAGACCATCCAATCCTGTTGCTACACCTTTTTTATCGTTGATTGAAATAAAAAGTCCAAAATCAACAACACTTTTAACTATTCCATTAAGTACATCTCCAACTTTATTCTCTTTTGTGAAAACAATCCAAGGATTTTCTATACAATTACGGTAACTAAGGCTTAATCTTTTTTTATCTTTATCAATTTCCAAAACTTCACATGGAATTTTTTGAGATACTGATAGTATTTTTCCAGGGTGAATATTTTTTTTGATCCAACTTAGTTGACTTTGATGTATTAGACCTTCAACATTTTCATCAAGTTTACAAAAAACCCCATAATCCATAACACGAGTAACTATCCCTTCGTATTGTTTTCCAATTTGATACTTTTCAACAATTCCTAACCATGGATTTTCAGTAAGATCTTTTATAGAACAAGAAATTTTTTTAGTACTATCATCAATTTCAGTTATAAGAACTTTAATAGTCTGTCCTAGAGATAATAAATCAGAAGGTTTATTGATTCTGCTCCAAGAAATTTTTGTGATATGCAAAAGTCCATCCACTCCAGAAAGATCTAAAAAAGCTCCCCAATCCGTAAGATTTTTTACAGTACCATTTACAATATCACCAACTTTTATATTTGACATAATTTTATCTCTGTCTTTATTTCTAATTTTTTCTATGACCGCGCGTCTGCTGAGCACAATATTTCCTCTTTTTTTATCTAATTTTACACACTCAAAAGTTAATTCTTTCTTCATCAAATGATCAAAATTTTTTACAGGTCTAGTATCTAACTGTGAAGCTGGCAAAAAACATAAACAAGAATCAACGTTTACACAAAATCCACCTTTAACCCTTGAGGTGATAGTTCCTTTAACTTCTTCTTTGTTTTCAAATGCTTTTTGCATGCGCGACCAAGACTTAGCACGTCTCGCTTTTTCTCTGGAAACAACTATTTCAAAATTTTTATTTTCAATTTTTTCTAATAAAACTTCTACTTTAGAACCTACAGAAATTGATTCTAGTTCATTAGTAAATTTAAACTCTTCTATTGGTATAGATCCAGAACTTTTTAAACCAAGATCAATAAAAACAAATTTTTTTGATATTTCTTCTACAGTTCCAACTACTGTTTCACCTTCTTTGAATCTTCTATTCTTTAAATCATCGATAAGCATTTTTTCAAATTCTTTATCGAATTTTTCTTTATTTTGTTTAACTATTTCTTCCATATTTAAATAATAATTTTTTTTTTATTTCTTTCGACATTTTACTTACCATCTGTTTTTTATTTAAAATATCGGTGCGTATTACTATCGAATCTTTACTTTGAATTAAAGGAGAAAAACGCCTTTTGATATCCAGATCATTGCGTTTTTGCAGTGATTTTTTCACCTGATTCAAGGAAATACGATTATTTAACGATTTTAAATCAATCCAACGTCTATAGGCAGCAATATTGAGGCTACATTTAAAAAAGAATGCAATATCATAACGTGGTTTTTCATTAAGTATTTTTGTAGAAATATCTCTGCCTTCGATTGCGATTTTATTATATTTTCTAGCAAATTTTTTTTGATAAACTTTTAATATTTGTCTAATTTTTTTTTGTTTTGCAATAATTGATGAATAATTACTAATTTTTTCAGAATGTAAATTAAGAGTATATAAGTAATTATATTTTAGCGTATCAAATTTTTTTTTTGAGGAAAAAAATTTTGTTTTTTGGTCGGTTTTTTATAATTAAAAAAGCTGCATATCTGTAAAGCAAACCAGAATTAAGTAGTTTTAGATTATATTTTTTTGAAATTAGTTTTGCACCTAAGCTTTTTCCTGAAGCTGCAAAACCATCAAAAGCTATACGTAATTCTTGTTTATTAGTTTTTTTTAATTTCAATTTTTGCTCCTAATTTATTTTTAATTAAAGATATAAAACCAGGGAAAGAAGTATCCACTGTCTCGAAATTATTTATTTTAGATTTTATTCCAGTAGCTAATGATAAAATTGTAGAAGACATACAAATTCTATGATCCCCTTTAGTTTTAACTAGAATGAATTTTCCTTTATTTTTTATTTTAGATTTACCATATATTGTCATACTATTTTTTGTATTTTTACATTTAATTCCAACTTGCTCTAAAATTTTTTTCATTTCAACTGCTCTAGAACTTTCTTTATGAGCTAATTCAGAAATAGATTTAAATTTTGAAGTACCCCTCGTCATAGCTGCAATCACAAATAATATTGGGAGTTCATCTATAAACATTCCCACATCTTTTGAAATACTGACAGGTTTTAAATTACTACTTTCAGTAACAATAGACCCTAGAAATTCACCCGAATTAGAATCTTTTCTTAAATTTTTTATTTTAATTTTAGCATTCATCTTTTTTAAAATTTCTATATATTTTATTCTTGTTGGGTTACAAACTACATTTTTAATAATTGATTTTGAATTTGGGGTCAAAAGAGTAAGCGCAATTATAAAGGCTGCAGAACTAGGATCAAAACCTACATTATAATTAAAAGCTAATAAGTTTTTTTGACCTTTTAGTGAAATTAAATTTCCTTTTTTTATTTTTTTTATTTTTATGGAAGCTGAAATTTTCTTTAGAAAAATTTCTGTATGGTTTCTACTAATATTTTTTTCTTCAATAGTTGTCTCACCTGGAGTTGATAGTGCAGAAAAAAGTATTGCACTTTTTACTTGAGCACTACCTCTTTTTTCAATATGAGTTTGGGCCAATGGCATAGATGTTCCCTGCATAGTAAGTGGTAGTGTAGATTTTTTTCTTGGATAGAAAAAACAACCTATTTTTTCTAAAGGAATTATTACTCTATTCATATCTCTTTTATTCATTGATTTATCACCGTAAAGATAAAACTGATATGGATAAGTAGACAATAAACCTGACAAAAGTCTTGCTGTAGTTCCGCTATTACCAACAAAAATTTTTGTTATTTTTTTTTTAATATCAAACGAATTTAAACCATTTCCGTAAACAAAATAGTTATTTTTCTTTTTTACTATTTTTACACCCAAGTTTTTTAGAGCTTGCACACAATTTAAAACGTCTTCAGATTCTAATAAATTTTTTATTTTTGAAACTCCTATACATTGGCTTGCTAACATTAATGCTCTTATACTTATTGATTTATCAGGAACAATTTTTAGAATTTTGTTAAATTTTTTTATTTTTCCATTAATTGATACAGAAATACTTTTTTTCATTATATTTTAAAAAGTAAAATCTTCACCAAAATACTTTTGTTTTGCTTCATTAGTATTTACGATTTCACGAGGTGTACCATTGGCAACTATAGTACCATTTGCAATAACATAAGCTCTATCAACTACAGAAAGAAGTTGTGAGGCATTGTGATCAGTAACTAATACAGCACAACCTCTTGCTTGTAATTTTAAAAGTAGACCTTTAATATCTTGTATACTTAAAAGATCAACACCCGCAAAAGGCTCATCTAATAAAAGCACCTTAGGGTTATTTATTAAACATCTTGCTATTTCTGTTCTTCTTCTTTCTCCTCCGCTGAGTGCAGTGGCTTTAACATCTCGTAAATGGGTAATTGAAAACTCAGCCATTAATTGTTCAACAGTTTCTTTTTGTTTATCACTTCCTTTTTTTACAATTTGAGCAATACCAAGTAAATTTTCATATACAGTTAAACCTCTAAAAATAGAAGTTTGTTGAGGAAGATAACCAATACCTATTTTTGACCTTTCATGAATTGGTAAGGTTGTTAGTTTAATTTTATTTAAAAAAATTTCTCCAAAATCTGGTTTTAATAAACCTAAGACAATATTCATGAAGGTGCTTTTGCCGGCACCATTACTACCTAATAGACCAAGCATTTCACCTTTATTTAGATGTATATCGATTTTACGTAAAATTACTCTTTTATTAAAGGATTTAGATATATTTTTAGCCTCAAATACTGGTTTTGATTTAAATTTTATGATTCTAAATTTTTTTATATTGCTCATTTAATTACTTTTACTTTTACAGAATTTTGATCATACATTGAAACTTTAAAATATTTTGTATCAAAATCATAATCAATTTTATCAGCTGTAAGAGTTCCAGTTGGATAATTTACGGTTACATTATTATAAACTTTTACTAAGCTTTCTGTAGCTAACATATCTAAATTTTCAGATAAAAAAATAGTGTCTCCATCTGTAGCTTTTACATTATTTTCAAAAAATGTGTCATAAGTTACTTTATTATACTTTCCTAAATCAGATATAATATTTACTATTCTACCATCTGCCAAATACAAATTTACAACCATGTTTTGCATATAAACAACATCTGGCTCATCTTCATTTATGTGAGCAGTTTCTGATTTGACTATAAATTTTTTATTAAAATCATACAAACCTTTATATTCTACGCCTACAAATCCAGTATCTTTTTTATCTTCCTCGTCTTCATCTTGAATAACAGGTGAGTCACTAAGTATATCTTGACTTTTATTTACCTGGCTATTTTTTATATTTGGATAAAAATATGTTGCTAAAATTAAGAAAATTCCTAACGTAATAAGAATAATCTGAATATTTTTTTGACTCTTCTTCATTTAATTCCCCGGCTGAGGCAATGATGCAAATGAATTATTCCACAAACTTTTTTTGTTTTTTTACTAATATCACGTTCATGAGTAACTAAAAGTGATGTTATTTTTTTTGAATTCATTATTTCTATAGCAGAAAGTGCAGTTGCATTATCAGATATCCATGTTGGGTTTTTACTAGATATTTTTGAAATTTTCTTTTTATATAAGTTATTTGAGTGTCTACGAATATCTCCATCAGTTAAAATATTAATTGAACCATTTTTTTCATAACAACAAACCAAACCTAATTTTTTTCTATTCATTTCTGTTATTGCTTCGCGCATTGATTTGTTTGAAGATATTATTGGAATATCATTCCCTTTAGCCATTATTTCTTTTACTAAAATCAAAGATGTAGCTAAAGTTCCAGACGGATGAGTTGTAATAAATTTTTTGTTTGTAAACTTTTTTCTTTTTGAGATAGCTATTCCTAATGCATCTCCAAAACAACAAAACATTGTAGTACTAGACGTTGGAGCTAAAGAAAATCCAGCTTCTGTAACTTTAGGTAATAAAACTTTAATAGTTGAATGTTTAAGCAACATAGAAGATGCTTTACACGAAACTCCTATAACTTTTATGTTGAATCTATTTGCATATCTTAGAATTGAATTTAGTTCAGATGACTCTCCTGATACGCTAAAAATTAAAAGAGTATCGTCTTTAGAGAGAAAGCCTAAACCACCATGCTGAAGATCATTAGCACTAAATCCAACTGCAGGTGCATTTAAACTTGATAATGTGCTAGCCACTTTTAAAGAAATTATGTATGACTTTCCAACACCTACAACAACAATTGTTTTTTTTGTTTTACTACACAAACTTACAGCTTTAGAGAATTGTGACGAACGACCCAAACTTGCTGATAATTTTTTTAAAGCTTCAATTTCAGTTTGAACTGTTTTTTTAGCTACTTTTAAATCTTTGTTCATTAATGTGCAAATATATCTTCAGTAAAACCACTTTGATCTAATTTAATTCTTGTTTTTAAAAATTCGATGCAGTTTTCAAAAAGTTCAACTCTATTTTCCCTTACTAACATTTTATGAAGGGCATCTTTTATTTTGTGGAGATATATTACATCATTACTACAGTACTGCAATTGTGCCTCTGTTAATTCTTCTAAATTTTTGTTCCAATCACTTGAACCTAATCGTTTATCTAATTTTTTACCACAGAACTCTAAAACTAAATCTTTTAATCCATGATTTTGAGTGTAGGTTCTGACTAATTTACTACAAATTTTTGTGTCCCATATATTCCGCACTTCACATTTTAAAAAATATTCTAAACCCGAAACATCATACCTTAGATAATGGCCAATTTTTGTAATTTTATTATTTTCTAAAATTTTTACAATATTAGGAGCTTTATAATTTTTTCTATTTGGTTGTATTACGTAAGCATCATTATTTCCTGTGCTAAGTTGGATTAAGCTTAGTTTGTCCCTATGAGGAATTTGTAAGCCAGATCCTTCTGTATCAATACCTAGACTTTGATGTTTCTCTAATTCTTTGAAAGCCTCAGGCGAAATATCATCTTGAAACTTATAAATTTTAGTCATACTTAAAATCATATATAATGTTAATATTATCAAAATGCAAAATAATCGACAAATAGCCATTTTTGGAGGAGGAGGGTTCCTTGGAAGGCATTTAATGAGGGAGCTTACCAAGCTTGATTTTCGCATTAAAGTAGCTACTCGCAATCCTTATCTCAAAGGTTATTTAAAACAACAAGGTAACGCGGGTCAGATTGAGCTTTTTAAAACTAATATTTTTAATGAAAATGAAGTAAAAAAAATAATAAGTAATTGTGATTTTGTTATTAATTTGGTTGGCATTCTATATGAAACAAAAAATCAAAAGTTTGTTGATATTCATGAACAATTTCCTTACCTATTAAGCAAGCTTTGTAGTGAAAATGGAATAAAAAAATTAGTACACATAAGTGCCCTAGGTGTAGAAGAAAAATTTGATTCAAAATATAAACAATCTAAATTAAATGGTGAAAAAAATATTAAAGATAATTTTAAGCCATCTATTATTATGAGACCTTCAATAGTTTTTGGTCCAGAGGATAAATTTTTTAATACTTTTGCATCTTTAGTACAGATTTCACCAATCCTACCTTTAATAGGTGGTGGAAAAACAAAATTTTCTCCTATATACGTAGGTGATGTTGCTGAAGCAATTGTTAAATCTTTAAGCCTCAATAACTCTCAACCAAAAGTTTATGAACTTGGAGGACCAGAAGTTTATTCTTTTAAAGAATTAATGGAAATTTTGTTAACTGAAATTAAAAAGAAAAGATTTTTAATATCTATTCCTTTTAGTTTTGCAAAATTTCAATCTTATTTTTTACAATTAATGCCAAAACCACTTTTAACTCCTGATCAGGTGGATCTATTAAAAAATAATGTTATTGCTACTGGTAATTATCCAACATTAAAAGATCTTGGTATTAAAGGGAAAACAATTCAAAGCATCTTGCCGAAATATATTTATAGATTTAGAACTGGCGGTCAATTTGGATAATATAATATTTAAATTTATTTAAGTTTGTAGTTTAAGCTGACTTAATTTTTTTACTTATAAAACTAGGAATATCATCTTCAGTAATTTTATCTTCTTCTTTTTCATTTTTCTGTTGAAAGCCATACAATATATGAAGTTTACAATATGAAAACTTTTCCATTGGGACCCTACCACAAAAATAAAAATCTTTTTCATGAGGATGACCTATAGGCCATCTACATGTCTTATCTGTAAGTTCTTCAAATTTAACAGGATTTTCTTGTTCAAAATTTTTATCTAATAATAAAGCTTTAAATTTAGCCTTTCTTCCTAGTCTAGAAGTTTTGACTTCATTAGTACTACTTTTTTCTTTGTTATTATTATTAGCTTTTACTATTGTTTCATTTCTTTTTGATGTATTTCGAGCTTCTAAATTAAGACGATGAGCTTTACCAATTACAGCATTTCTTGTAGTATCGCCCAAAGCCAAAGCTATTTGACTAGCGGTATGACCTTTTTTCCACAGTTCTCTTAATTTGTTTTCTTTTTCAACTGTCCAACTCATTTGTATTTATCGAATTAGATCTACTATATATTGTAATTGCAATAAAAAAAGACACACTATGTGGATATGTTATTAACATCGATTGTTTAAAATTAATACTTTAAAAATCTGACATTCCTAACATTTTTATAATATATAAAGTGTCTTCATGGTTGAAATTCAGAATAAATATAAAATTCTTGAAAAGAAATTTGGCTACATAAATTGGCTTGGAGCATTTACACTTTATAAAAAAGAAATTCTTAGATTTCTTAATGTCGCTATACAAACAATTATTTCACCACTTGTAACAGCATTACTTTTTTTAATGGTTCTTTCCCTTGCTATAGGCGATGAAAGAGGGGAAGCTTTAGGATTTCCGTTTATTACATTTCTTGCTCCTGGGTTAATAGCTATGCAAGTAATCCAACAAGCTTTCTCACATACATCATCATCAATAATGATAGGTAAAATACAGGGAAATATCGTTGATGTTCTTTATGCACCATTATCACCAGCTGAGGTAACATTAGCTACTATTTTTGCATCTGTAACTAGAAGTTTTATTATAGCGATAACTTCTATAATAATCTTTAATTTTATTATAGATCTAAAATTTTATGATTTAACTTATATATTTATTTTTACCTTTCTAGGATCCTTTATTTTGGGCGCATTGGGATTTATTGTAGGTTTATGGTCTGAAAAATTTGATAATATGGCATCAGCAACTAATTTTATTATAGTTCCCCTTTCATTTTTATCTGGAACTTTTTACTCTATAAAAAGGTTACCAGACATCTTACAAAAAATAAGTGAATGGAACCCTTTTTTTTATATGATTGATGGTTTCAGATATGGTTTTTTGGGTGTATCTGACGGGTCAATATCTTTTGGTATTTCTTATCTTACTACACTCGCTTTTTTAATGTGGTATGCATCATATATTTTGTTTAAAAAAGGTTATAAAATAAAATCTTAGTTTATTTATGAGTTCTGTTCTTGGCACATATGCTAGAAAAGATATTGCTTTTACTAAAGGAAAAGGCTCTTATCTATTTAGCGATAATGGAGACAAATACCTTGATTTTGTTCAAGGTATTGCAACTAATATTTTAGGTCATTGTCACGAACACTTAGTTAAAACTATTCAAGAACAATCAAAAAAATTATGGCATGTTTCCAATGCTTTTGTAATTCCAGACCAAGAAAAATTAGCAAAAAGACTGACAGATAAAACATTTGCGGATTTTGTTTGTTTTCAAAACTCAGGAACAGAAGCAACAGAAGCGAGTATTAAAATAGCAAGAAAGTATTTTCATAAAATTGGAAAACCAGAAAAAAATAGAATCATTACATTCAAAGGTGCTTTTCATGGTAGAACTTTAGCAGCTTTATTCGCAGCTAATAACCCTAAACATGTTGAAGGATTCGGTCCTAAGGTTGATGGGTTTGATCAAGTTCCTTTTGCAGATCATGAGGCAATAAAAAAAGCTATAAGTAAAAATACAGCAGCAATTATGGTTGAAACTATTATGGGGGAAGGCGGAATTAAAGTTGTTCCTGACTTTTGTCTTAAAGGTTTAAGAGATCTTTGCGATGAGAATGGTATACTTTTAATTTTAGATGAAGTTCAATCTGCTTACAGAACAGGTAGCTTTTTCGCTTTTGATAAATCTGGAATTACCCCAGATATTGTGCCTATTGCTAAAGGTATAGGTGGAGGTTTCCCACTTGGGGCATGTTTGCTAACTAAAAAAGTTTCGGTCGGAATGACACCTGGTACTCATGGAAGTACGTTCGGAGGAAATCCTCTAGCTATGGCTGTAGGAAATGCAGTGCTTGATATAATTTTTGAAAAAAATTTTTTAAAAAATGTAGAAAAAAAAGGTGAATATTTACATAAAGGTTTAAGTAACATTAAAGAAAAATATCCAAAAATAATTCAGGAAATAAGAGGTATTGGTTTAATTAGAGGTTTGAAGATGGTGGTAGACAATACTGAATTTATGAAAAAACTAATGGATCATAAAATGCTTACCGTAAAGGCTGAAGAGAATGTTATAAGACTTTTTCCACCACTTGTAGTAAGTAATATTGAACTTGATGAAGCGATTAATAAAATTGAAGCTGTCTGCAAGGAAATGAGTTAATTATGAAAAACTTTATAAATATAGCTGATGTAGATAAAGAAGATTTGAGAAATATAATCGATCACGCATTAGTTCAAAAAGAAAAAAAAATAAGTATAAAAAAGCCAGATCAAGATTTGTATAAACCATTAGTGGATAAAACTTTAATAATGATTTTTGAAAAACCATCAACAAGAACAAGGTTATCTTTCGAGCTTGCGATGAAACAACTCGGGGGTCAGTTGTTAGTATTAAATTCTAAAGAAAGTCATTATGGCAGTGGAGACGAAAGCATACATGACACTGCTAAAATTCTATCTCAATACGGCGATATTTTAATGATGAGGACTTCAGACCATGAGCATTTTTTAGAATTTTCTAAATATTTAGATATACCTATTATTAATGGGCTCACTAATTTAAGTCATCCATGTCAGATTATGTCCGACATTATGACTTTTGAAGAATTAAAAGGACCTATTACAAATAAAAAAATTGCTTGGTTAGGAGATGGAAATAATATTGTTTATTCATTAATTGAGGCATCAGTAAAATTTAATTTTGAATTAACTATTGCTTGTCCAAAAAAATTAAGACCAAATAAAAAAATTATAGACTGGGCAACAAAGAACAAAGGAAAAATTTTAATCACAAATGATCCTAAAGAGGCAGCAAGTTTAGCTGATTGTGTTATGACTGATAAATGGATTTCAATGGGAGATAAAGTAAATAAAAAAAATAAAAAAAAATTGTTAAAACCTTATCAAGTAAATAAAAAAATAATGAAGTTAGCAAAATCTGATGCAATTTTTATGCATTGTCTTCCGGCTTGTAGAGGAGAGGAGGTTACAAGTGAAGTTATGGATGGAAAGCAGTCAGTAGTATGGCTAGAAGCATTAAATAGGATTTATGCCCAAAAGAGTATTATAGAGTGGTGTCTTAAATAAATATTTAGTTTAAAGGCAATGGGTTGTCTGTATTTGCATTCATGTAAAGTATAACCGCTGCTCTTTCTTTGGCGTTTTTTATTCCAGCAAACGACATTTTTGTTCCTTTGATCCATTCTTTAGGTTTTAAAAGAAAACCATCCATCTCCTCAAAGGACCATGGTTTTGCATAAGCAGCCATCGCTTTTGAGTATTTATAGTCCGAATGGCTTCCCGCATTTCTTCCTAGTACACCCCATAGCGCTGGACCAATTTTGTTTGCTCCACCTTGAGCTATACTATGACAGGCTGCGCATTTTTTAAAAATCTTTTGTCCTTCACCTGCGCTTGTTGAAGCAAAGATAGCCATAATATCTTCGGAATTAGTATTTTTTACATCTATATCATCAGTTGTTTTAACTTCAGCTACATTATCGACCTGATATACAGATTTGTCAGGTTTCTCGACACTATATATCACATTTGTAACCTTATTGATTCCTAAAACTAGGAGCACGGTTAAAGTGATTGAGACTATTATTTTATTCATTTTAAAAGAGCTTATAATTTAGTACAAATAAGCTTTAAGATATATCATTACTTATGATTAAAAAATGAACTTTAATAAGTTTATTTTGCGACGGTTAGACGCATAATTTTACTAATTATGAAAAATACAGCAATAATAATACCAACCCGATTAGGTGCTAAGAGATTTCCAAATAAACCTCTAGCAAAAATAAATAATATTCCAATGATTATTCACGTGCTTAAAAGAGCAAAAGAATCAAATGTCGGTGAAGTTTTTGTGGCGACGCCTGATGATGAAATTTTTAGTATTGTAAATGAAAATGGTGGAAATGCTATCTTGACTAAAAAAAAACACGCATCTGGAAGCGACAGAATTTATGAAGTATATTCAAAAAAATTAAAAAACGATGTTGATTTAATAATTAATTTACAAGGTGATATGCCAAATATAAAACCAGAAACTATTTTAAAATTGGAAAAACTTATGAGAAGTAACAAAAGTGATATCGGCACTTTAGCATCATTAATTAAAGATAAATCTGAAATTAGTGACCCTAATATAGTTAAAGTTCATGTAAATAATAGCCTGGAAAATGAAAAATTTTTAGATGCAAAAGATTTTTTTAGATTAAAAAATACTCTAGATAATAATAAAATATACCATCATATTGGAATTTATGCCTTTACAGACATTGCTTTAACAAAGTATGTAAAACTCTCTAGATCTAAATTAGAAATTGAAAGAAATTTAGAACAAATGAGGGCGATGGAAAATAATTTGGTAATTAAGGTAGGTTTGTGTGATTCAAAACCATTAGGCGTTGATACGGAGGAAGACTTAGAAAAAGTTAAAAAGGAAATGAATTTTTAATGAAAGAAAAAATAAAAGTCGCATTCCAAGGAGAAAAAGGAGCTTATTCTCATTTAGCTTGTTTACAAATTTTTCCAGGTATTGAAGCATTAGCGTGCCCAACTTTTGAGAAAGCCTTTGCACTTGCGAGCAAAGATTCAAATTATAAGATTGTTGTTCCCATAGAAAATTCTTTAGCGGGAAGAGTAGCAGATATACATTATTTGATACCTAAATATAAACTACAAATTCATGCAGAGCATTTTCAAAAAGTTGCACACAATTTACTTGGTGTTAAAGGTTCAAAAATACAAGATATTAAAACTGTAAGAAGTCATGCCCAGGCATTAGGCCAATGTAGTAAAATTATTTTAGATAATAAATTACAATCAATAGTTTCCACAGACACAGCAGGTTCTGCAAAATTTATTGCAGAAAAAAAAGATAAAAGTGAATCCGCAATAGCTTCTGATCTTGCAGCAAAAATTTATGATTTAGAAATATTGAAATCTAATGTAGAAGACGAATCTGAAAATGTTACAAGATTTATTATAATGGGCAAAGATTCTCAGCATCCAGTACTTAAAGGTAAGAAATATATTACAAGTTGTATTTTCAAACTTAAAAGTACTCCCGCTGCTCTTTATAAAGCTTTAGGAGGATTTGCTACAAATAGCGTGAACTTAACAAAATTAGAAAGCTTTTCAGTAAAAAATACATTTGATCAAGTTAATTTTTATATAGATATTGAGGGTCATATAGAGGATACGCCATTGCAGAAATCTCTTGAAGAATTGGGTTTCCACACAGAAACATTAGATGTTTTAGGTGTTTACGAAGCTCATGAATTTAGGTTTAAGAATAAATAAACAACCTATGAGTATATTGTAGTTCTTATTTCGTTACTGATATAATAAAATGGGGTTGTCGGGTGGAGTTTGTAGCACAACTAGTTCAGGCTAGAAATAGAGCAGACTTAACTATAAGTTTCAGGTCGTTCAGCCCCTAACTAATTATGGAAAAATACACACACAAAGTTTTAGCATTAAAATATAGACCAAAAAATTTTGGTGAGTTGATCGGTCAAGATATAGTTGTTGAGACTATAACTAATTCAATTAAATTAAATAAAATACCTAATGCATATTTGTTTACTGGAATACGAGGCGTTGGAAAAACTACGACAGCAAGAATAGTTGCAAAATCACTAAATTGTAAAAATGGAATTGAAAACTTATGTACTAATAATATGTGCGAGCATTGTGAAGGAATTACCAATTCAAACCATCTTGACGTATTAGAAATGGATGCTGCTTCAAAAACTGGTATAGATGACATAAGAGACTTAATTGAAACCTCTAAATACAATCCAACAAGCGCCAAATATAAAATAATAATTCTTGATGAAGTTCACATGTTATCAAAACAGGCATTTAATGGATTGTTAAAAACTCTTGAAGAACCACCACCACATCTAAAATTTATTTTTGCAACAACAGAAGTTAAAAAAATACCAATTACTATCATATCAAGATGTCAAAGATTTGATTTACACAGAGTTCCAATAAAAGTGTTAGTAAAAAACCTAAAAAAAATTTTAGATAGTGAAAAAACTAAAATATCTGAGGAAGCTTTGATATTAATAGCAAAAGCTGCAGAGGGATCTGTGAGGGATTCTTTATCACTTTTAGATAGAGCACTTGTAAGCCAAAAAGTTGATGAAACGCAAATTGATCAAAAATTTATAAGAAAAATGCTAGGCTTAGCTGATAGATCTAAAATATTAAACTTATTAGAATTTATTTTTCAAGCTAAACATAAAGAATCCATAGCTCTATTAAGAGAAATGATCAACGAAGGTGTTCAACCTGCAAATTTTTTAAATGATCTGTTGGAAATAATATATTTTATTCAACAGAAAAAAAATTTGGGCGATTTTGATTCTGAACTATTAATTTCTGAATCAGAACAAAATATAATAAATTCTATTTCAAAAGATATAGATACGAAAACATTGGTAGTTTTTTGGCAATTTATATTAAAAGTCATAGAAGAAATATCTATTGTGTCAAATCCAATTTTATCACTTGAAATGCTAGTTGTTAGGCTGATTCATTTAAAAGATTTGCCATCTTATGAAACAGCATTAGAAACTTTAAAAAGTAAAAACCTATATGTAGAGAATAATTCTAATAATTATTCTGTAGAGAGAGAAAAAAAAGAAAAAATTATTGATGAAAAAAATAAATCTAATAAAATAACTAAAAACCAAATTAAAAATACTATACAAACCAAACCAAATTTATCCTCTTTAGAAGAAAAAAATTTTATAAAAAAAGAAATTAAAAAAGAAAAAGTATTATCCTTTGTTGATTTAATCAATCTAGCTTCGCAAAAAAGAGAAGTTCAGCTTAAGTATGATTTGGAAAAAAATGTAAATTTAATAAAGTTTACTGAAGGAAAAATTGATATTAGCTTTAATCAAAATCTTGACAAGGATTTTGTTCGAAATTTATCTACCAAATTAATTGAATGGACAGGTAATAGATGGGTTATAACTCTATCAAAAGAGTTGGGAGAAAAAAGTTTTTCAGAAAAACAAATTATTACAAAAAATGAGTTGCTAAATAATGAAAAAAAAGGAGAAGTTTATAAAAGTTTAAAAAATATATTTTCTGATGCAGAACTTCTTGAAGTAAAAAAAAAAAGTAAAAATTAGAACTATGAAAGATTTTACAGATTTAATATCACAAGCTAAAAAAATGCAAGAAAAGATGAAAGAAGCGCAAGAAATGCTAAAAAAAATTGAAGTTGAGGGAGTGTCAGGTGGTGACGCAGTGAAAGTTGTTATGAATGGCGATGGAGAACTAAAAAAAATTACGTTTAAAGAATCATCATACAAAGAGTCAAAAGAGATTTTAGAAGATTTGATTGTTGCTGCACACAATGATGCTAAGTCAAAATTGAAGAAAAAAACGTCTGAAGAAATTTCAAAAGTAACCGGTGGCGTTAATTTGCCGCCTGGATTTAATAAATTCCCTTTTTGAAAGTTTAAATGGCTGATAATAGTGTAAAAGAAATTGATGATTTGGTTAAAATAATTTCAAGACTTCCAGGTCTAGGACCTAAGTCCGCTAAAAGGATAGTTCTAAAACTAATAAACAATAGAGAAGAATTAATTAAACCACTCACAAATACATTGGCTCAAGTGTACAAAAAAGTTGTTAGATGTAACATTTGTGGCAATTTAAAATCTTTGGATTCCGACTGCATCTGTACCAGTAAAACTTATGATCAAATTTGTGTTGTTGAAAATATTGCCGATATGTGGGTTATTCAAAATACTGGTATTTATAAGGGGCATTACCATATTTTGGGTGGAACGCTATCATCATTTGAAAACAAAAAGAAAGGAAATGGTTTACTGATAGAATCTCTAATTAATAGAGTAAAAAAAAGTTCAGTCAAAGAAGTTATTCTAGCAACAAGTGCTAGCATTGAAGGTGAAACGACTTCTCATTACATATCTGACAGCCTAAAAGATTCAAAAGTAAAAATTACAAGGTTAGCCAAAGGAGTGCCGGTCGGTGGTGAAATAGAATTTTTGGATGATGGAACTCTTTTTTCAGCTTTTAAAAATAGAGCCCCTTTAGCAAACGACTAAATTTTTTTTAATAATCTATTTAAATGTAGGATAGGCTCCGTATAACCAGAAGGTTGATTTCTTCCATAAAAAACCAATTCACAGGCAGCTTTGAAAGCTATAGATTTATCGTAATTATCAGACATTGTTCTATAAGATGCGTAACCTTTTAGAGCAGGATCTCTAATATTTTGTTTATCTACAATTTTTGCCATTTTTTTCATAGTTTTTAAAACACGCTCCCTACTACAAATCCCATGATGAAGCCAATTAGCAATATGCTGCGATGAAATTCTTAAAGTTGCTCTATCTTCCATCAAACCTATGTTGTTTATATCTGGAACTTTTGAACATCCAACACCTTGATCAATCCATCTAACAACATAGCCCAAAATACCTTGTGCATTATTTTCTAACTCTCTAGCAACCTCATTAATTGACCAGTTTGGTCTATCTTTAATTGGAATTGTAAGAATATCAGAAATTTTTGAAGATATCTTATTTTTTAGTTGTTTTTGTTTTTCAAATACATTTATTTGATGGTAGTGCAAGGCATGAAGAGTTGCTGCTGTAGGTGATGGAACCCAAGCACAGTTAGCCCCAGATTTGGGATGATTAATTTTTTCAGCAACCATTTCAGCCATTTTGTCTGGTGCTGCCCACATACCTTTTCCTATTTGTGCTAAACCTGAAAATCCACACGCCAAACCTACATCTATATTATTATTTTCATATGCAGAAATCCATTTAGATAATTTCATATCCCCCTTTTTAATCATTGGGCCAGCTTCCATTGAAGTATGTATTTCATCACCAGTTCGATCTAAGAAACCAGTATTAATAAAAACAACTCTATTTTTAACAGCTCTTACACATTCTTTTAAATTTACAGATGTTCTTCTTTCTTCATCCATTATTCCAATTTTAATTGTATATTTTTTAAGTTTTAAAATTTTTTCAACTTTTTCAAATATTAAATTAGCAAATGCCACTTCTTCTGGTCCATGCATTTTTGGTTTTACTATATAAACAGAATTTTTTTTTGAGTTTCCTTTATTATTAAAATCATGGATTGCAGCTGCTGTTGTTATGAAAGCATCCATTATACCTTCCGGAATTTCAGAGCCATCTTTTAATAAAATAGCAGGACTTGTCATTAAGTGACCTACATTTCGATTTAGCATTAAAGATCTTCCTTGTAATTTAATTTTATTACCATCCGAAGAAATATATTCTCTATCTGGTCTAAGTTTTCTTATTATTTTTTTTCCATTTTTTTCCATCCTAGTTTGAAGATTACCCTTCATGAGTCCTAACCAATTTTTATAACCTAATACCTTGTCCTCTGCATCTACCGCAGCAACAGAGTCCTCATGATCCATAATTGTAGTTATAGCTGATTCTAAAATTATATCGTATATAGCCGCTTTATCTTGTAATCCACCTGCTGATTTATCTTTTAATCCTCCAAGAGTACGATTCGGATCAAACTTAACATCTATGTGAAGATTATTATTCCTTAATAATAGCGAAGATAAATTATTCGACTTTTTTGTATAGCCAATAAATTGTTTAGGATTTTTTAGTTTTAGATTTAATTGATTTTTTTCAACCTTAGGAATTTTAGAAATATTTTTCCAACTTCCTTTTTTAAGAGGAACATGTTTATCTAAGAAATTACGAGCGTACTCAATTACCTTTTCACCTCGTAAATAGTTATATTTTTTCCCACGCTCAGCTCCCTTTGTATCCGAAATAACGTCTGTTCCATACAAGGAATCATATAAACTTCCCCATCTAGCGTTTGCAGCATTTAAAGCATATCTTGCATTCATAACTGGAACTACTAGTTGCGGTCCAGCAATAGAAGAGATTTCATTATCTACATTCCTGGTTTGAATTTGAAATTTTTTACCTTCTTTTTTTAAATACCCTATTTCTTTTAAAAAATTTACATACTTTTTGTTATTAATTTTTTTCCCTTTTCTGTCTCTATGCCAAATGTCAATTTTTTTTTGTAAGATTTCACGAAATTCTAGAAGATTTTTGTTTTTAGCAGAAAGTTCATGAGCATACTTATCTAAACCAGACCAAAATATTTTTTTACTAATACCTGTACCTGGCAATAGCTCTTTATTAACAAAATCTAATAATTCTGAAGCGATTGATAGCTGTCCAAGCGAAATATATTTTTTTGCCATATTCTTATGTATTATATATATAATAATATATATGAAAAGTTATTTAGAATTCGAGCGTGATATAAAAGATTTAGAAGAAGAATTAGAAAAACTAAAAGATCCTTACAATAAAGAAGGTTTATCAGAAGTTGAAACTGAAAAAATTTCTAACCTACAGTTACAGATTGATGAAAAACTTAAAATATCTTACTCAAACCTTAATGAGTGGCAGATAACGCAAATTGCAAGACACGAAGAAAGACCAAAAGCAAAATTCTTTATAGATAATTTATTTACAGATTTTATTAATTTGTCTGGAGACAGATGTTTCTCAGAAGATGAAGCTATACTGGCAGGATTTGCAAAGTTTGAAGAAAAATCAATCATGGTTTTAGGACAAGAAAAAGGAAATGATCTTGAAAGCAGATTAAAGAGAAATTTTGGTATGATGAGACCAGAAGGTTATAGAAAATGTATAAGATTAATGAAGTTAGCAGATAAATTTAATATTCCCATAATATCATTTATTGATACACCTGGTGCCTATCCTGGAATTGGAGCAGAACAAAGAGGACAAGCAGAAGCTATTGCTAGCTCAATAGATTGTTGCATGTCACTTAAGGTTCCAATAATTTCTATAATTATCGGAGAAGGAGGATCCGGAGGAGCAATAGCTTTATCATCTGCAAACAAAGTTTTAATGTTAGAAAATGCAGTTTACTCAGTAATATCTCCTGAAGGGTGTGCGTCTATATTATGGAAAGATCCAAATAAATCTTTAGAGGCTGCTAAAGCAATGAAGCTAACAGCAAACCAACTTTTAAAAATGAAAGTTATTGATGAAGTTATTCAAGAACCTGTAGGCGGAGCCCACAGAAATAAAGAACAAATCATTTCCAATACAAGAAATATACTTATTAAATCCTTGGGAGAATTTGAAAACTTTTCAGGTGAAGAAAATCTTAAACAGAGAAAAAAGAAATTTCTAAATATTGGTAAACAAAAATCTTTCCAGGTTTTTTCAAGTCAATCTGACTGGATAAAGAAAAATAATATTTTTGGATTTGTCAATGAAATTTTATTTAAATTTAAAAAAGAAGTAATAATAGCCATCTTGTTAGCAACAATTATATTTTTCTTTTTGTCCTAATAATTATAAAGCGCCGCAACAATTTTTATACTTTTTACCTGTGGCAGGACATTTTTCATTTCTTGAAAATTTCTGATTTTTTTTAATTCTTAGCAAACATTGAGGATCGTCACTTAGTTTTTTAGTCTTTTCTTCTTCTTGAGCAAGAGCATCTGACTTTGTTACTATTTCAAGATTATTCAGAAAGGTTATAAAATCTACTTTGATTTTATTTAAAAGACCTTCAAATAGCTTAAACGCTTCCCTTTTAAATTCCTCCAATGGGTCTTTCTGGCCGTAACCTCTCAATCCAATAACTTGCCTTAAATGATCAAGATATTGCAAGTGTGAACGCCATAAAAAATCCACCGTTTGCAAAAACACCCTTTTTTCCAACTCTATATTCGTAGTCTCATCAATTGAAGTAATTCTATTATTTCTAAACTCGTTAAATTTTGAAGTTATTGTTTTTTCAAATTCTTCATTTTTTAAATTTACAATTTTTGTAAGCTCCGTGTCCTTGATCGATTTTCCCATAATTGGCTTAATTTTGGCTTTAAAAGCTTCAATTTGATTTTCTCTTTCATAAACTGTTTTCTCATTTAAAAAATTTTTAGTTAAATCTTCTAAAAAAGAATTAATCATCTCATTTATATTTTCAGACTTTAAAATTTTTTTTCTTTGATCAAATATAACTTTTCTTTGATCATTCATCACATCATCAAATTTAAGTAAAGTTTTTCTAATATCATAATTTCTTCCCTCAACTCTTTTTTGAGCCCTTTCAAGTGCTTTATTTATCCAGGGATGATCAATAGATTCTCCTTCCTTTAATCCAAATTTTTTCATTATTGAATCAATAGATTCAGAGCCAAATATTCGCATTAAATCATCTTCTAAACTGATATAAAATATTGAATTACCTTCATCCCCCTGTCTACCTGATCTACCACGTAGCTGATTATCTATCCGCCTTGATTCGTGTCTTTCTGTCCCAATAACAAAAAGGCCGCCCAAATCTTTAACTTTATTTTTTTCTAATTTGTTATTTTCATCAATAATTTTACCTCCTAGTTTAACATCTGTACCTCTACCAGCCATATTTGTTGAACAGGTAACAGCATTAAGTTTGCCTGCATCAGCTATAATGTTTGCTTCTTTTTCATGATATTTTGCATTTAATACAGAATGTTTAATTCCAGCATCGCTAAGTAATTTAGAATAAATTTCAGATTTATTAATACTTGTAGTACCAACTAAAACTGGTTGACCTTTTTTATTACATTCAATCACTTTATTTATGATTGCATTGTTTTTTTCTTTTTCTGTTCTGTAGATTTGGTCATTCCAATCTTTTCTAATCATTTTATTATTAGTAGGAACTGAGACTACTGGTAATTTATATATATCTAAAAATTCTTCAGCTTCTGTAGCGGCAGTACCAGTCATGCCTGCAAGCTTAGTATATAGTCGGAAATAATTTTGATAAGTAATAGAAGCTAAAGTTTGATTCTCACTTTGAATTTCAACATTTTCTTTAGCTTCAATGGCTTGATGCAAACCATCAGAAAATCTTCTTCCCTCAAGCACTCTGCCAGTAAATTCATCAATCAACTGAACTTTTTTATCTTGAATTATATAATCTGTATCTTTTGAAAATAATAAATTAGCTTTTAAAGCTTGGTTAATATGATGTACTAAATTGATATTTTGTGGATCATAAAAATTGTTATTTTTAAGTATACCATATGTTTGCGAAAGCTTTTCAATTTTATCTACACCCTTTTCCGAAAGCATAACATTTTTATCTTTTTCGTCTAATTCATAATCATTTTTATCTAATTGTTTTATAAATCTGTTACATGTAAAATATCTATCTGATTTGTCTTCTGTAGCACCGGAAATTACTAATGGAGTTCTAGCCTCGTCAATAAGAATACTATCTACCTCATCTACTATACAAAAAAAATGATCTCTTTGTACCATTTCGTTTACACTGTATTTCATATTATCCCTAAGATAATCAAAACCAAATTCATTGTTAGTTCCATAAGTTACATCACAATTGTAATTTTTCTTTCTTTCTATATCGTTAATATCATTTTCTATGCAGCCAACTGTCAGACCCATATATTTATATATTTGCCCCATCCATTCAGAATCTCTTTTTGCTAAATAATCGTTAACTGTTACAACATGAACTCCTTTACCTAGTAATGAGTTCAAATAAACTGGTAAAGTTGAAACCAAAGTTTTACCTTCACCTGTTTTCATTTCAGCAATTTTACCTTGATGTAAAATAATCCCTCCCATGAGTTGGACGTCAAAATGTCGCTCTGATAGGGTTCGTTTAGAAGCTTCTCTTACAAGCGCAAAAGCTTCAGGAATTAAACTATCTACCTCTAATCCAGTTTTAACTTTAGATTTAAACTCTTTTGTTTTACTTATAAATTTTTCTTGGGGTAGATCTTTGACTTTTACTTCCCAGCTATTAATTTTTTCAATAACTGATTTTAAGCTGTCAATTTCTCTCTGACTTGATTTTTTTAAAAATTTACCGATAATGTTATTAATGTTTAACATAAATAATTATACTGCTATAGATAAGCCTTATATAATCAATAATTAGAAATTTTAAATAGTAATGACACTAAACCTAAAAAATCTGCTTAATCCCAAAGTCAAAATGTCTAAAATGGGTGAATTTCAAGAGCTTAAACCAATTGATGGACTTCAAATATCAGCAGTATCTGCAGATTTGTATGGTGACGGTAGGGATGATTTGACATTGTTTTTTTTTGAAGAAGGAGCCAATTTTGGAGCAGTTTATACAAATTCTAAAATAACATCTGCAAGTATAAACTGGAACTTAAAAATAAAAAGACATTTTGTTAAAGCTCTTATGATCAACACCAAAAATGCTAATACTTTTACAGGAACAAGAGGGGCTCAGGGGTTGAAAGAAGTTGCTCAAGCTCTTTCAAAATCTTTGACTTTAAAATCTTCACAATCACCAAAGGGTGTTAAGGAAATTGTAAAAATAACAGATATACTCTTTGCATCAACAGGTGTTATTGGTGAAGACTTTCCTTTTTTAAAAATAAAAAATTCCATACCTGAACTTGTGAAAAAATTAAGAACAGAACAAAATAAATTTGTGTGGTTTAAGGCAGCAAGCGCAATCATGACAACTGACACAAGACCGAAAGTAGCTTATGAAGAATGCAAAATAGGTAACAAGCTAGTAAAAATTTCTGGTATAGCAAAAGGCTCAGGCATGATTATGCCAAACATGGCGACTATGCTATCGTTTATATTTACTGATGCTAATATACCATCTGTTTTTTTAAAAAGCATTTTAAAAAAAGTTATAGCTACTACTTTTAATTCTATTACTGTGGACATGGATACGTCGACAAATGATATGGTAGTAATTTTTGCAACAGGAAAAGCAAAAAATTCTAAAATTTATAATGTGCTAGATCCAAAACTTGTTGATTTTGAAAAAGCTTTACATAGATTAGCTCTAAATTTAGCTAAACAAATAGTTGTTGATGGAGAAGGAGCCAAAAAATTTATCACAGTAAATGTCGTAGGTGCAAGATCATCTGCAATGGCAAAAAATATTGGTTTTTCAATTGCTAATTCTCCTTTAGTAAAAACTGCAATAGCAGGAGAAGATCCTAATTGGGGAAGAATTGTAATGGCGATTGGAAAGTCAGGAGAAAATATTCAGATGAGCAAAATTCAAATAAAATTTGGATCATATTTGGTTGCTGAAAATGGAAGGCGATCAAAAGAGTACAGTGAGAAAGATTTAAAAGAATATATGAAATGGGATGCGATTAATATTGAAGTAAATTTAAATATTGGAACTAATTCTCATACTATTTATACATGTGATCTTACACATGACTATATAGATATAAATGCTGATTATAGAAGTTAAAGTTTGTTATATTGAAAAAATTGAATACTATATAAAAGATGATTAAATATAATTTAATTTGTAAATGTGGAAAAACGTTCGAGAGTTGGTTTGCTGGCTCGAGAGAATTTGATTCATTAAATAAGAAAAAACTCGTTAAATGTATTTATTGTGAATCCTATTCTGTAAAAAAAACCGTTATGGCTCCAAGACTTTCTAAAAAGTCCAATCAACTATCTAAAAAAAATAAGTTTGAAAAAAATTTAAAAAAACAACTTTTAGATTTTAGAAAATATGTAGAGAAAAATTGTAAAGATGTAGGAGATCAATTTTCACAAGAGGCAAGGAGTATTCATTATGATAAAAAATCCTCTAAGGGAATATATGGAAAAGCTACAGCAGAAGAAACTGCAGAGTTACGGGAAGAAGGAATAGAAGTTGCAACCATTCCTTGGATTGACAATTCAGAAAATTAATTTTTTATAAATGTTGAAATAAAATTTACCGAACAGTCGTGAGTTTTTGACCATTTTTTAGTAAATACATTAAATTTCATTCCAGCAGTTTCTAAAACAGAAAAACTATTCGAATTTGCCAAAATTTCTAAATCTTGAGGTGTTAAAAATTTGTTCCAATCATGTGTGCCAATAGGTAACCATCTTAACACATACTCAGCTCCAATTATTGCAAATAAATATGATTTTAGATTTTTATTTATAGTAGCAACAAACATTACTCCATTTTTTTTAATTAGTTTTGAGCAATTTTTTATAAATAAATTTGTATTTGAAACATGCTCTATAACCTCCATATTTAAAATTACATCAAACTCATTATTTAAATTTAATTTTTCTGGAGGGCATTGGATATAGTTTATATTGAGCTGCATATTTTTAGAATGTAATTTCGCAACTTCTATGTTAGCGCTTGAAGCATCAATTCCTGTCATGTTGGCTCCCAATCTACAAAGAGGTTCACACAACAGTCCTCCACCACAACCAATATCTAGAATTTTTAATTTATCCAAAGGTTTTTTGCTATTTGGGTCCCTTTTAAAATGAGTAATTAATTTTTCTTTTATAAAGTTAATTCTAGCTGGGTTAAAAAGGTGTAAAGGTTTAAACTTTCCGTTTGGATTCCACCAATCTTTGGCTAATTTTGAGAATTTTTCAATTTCTTTTTTGTTTACTGTAGTCAAAATAATATAAGTTTAGATATACTTGTGCATTTTTATAATTAAGAGTAATTATTACCAAATAAAATATAAAGTAAATATCGTATTTTAGTCTTATGAAAAGAATAGTTATTAAATTTGGTGGAACATCAGTTGGTAGCATTGAAAAGATAGTCAATGCTGCAAAAATTATACAAAAAAGACAAGAGGAAGGCAATGAAGTCATGGTCGTTGTGTCAGCTATGTCGGGAACAACTAATGATTTAGTTAATAAATCGAAAAAAATTAGTAAAAATTTTAATAAACCTGAATTGGATGTATTAATGTCATCAGGTGAACAAGTCTCATGTTCTTTACTAGCCGGAGCAATAATTGAGTTGGGACTTAAAGCTAGATCTTGGATGGGATGGCAAATTCCAATTTTAACAGAAGGAGACCATGCATCTTCTAGAATTTTGGAGGTAAAAACTAATGAAGTTATTAACTTCCTATCTGAAGGAGGAATTCCTGTGATTGCAGGATTTCAAGGTATAACAGAAGAAAATAGAATTTCCACAATAGGTAGAGGTGGATCGGACACATCTGCACTTATGATTGCTAAGTTTTTTAAAACTGATTCTTGTGAAATATATACTGATGTTGAAGGAATTTATACAACGGATCCATTTATAAATTCAAAAGCTAAAAAAATTGAAAAAATATCTTATGAAGAAATGCTTGAAATGTCTTCGCTGGGAGCCAAAGTAATGCAGCCGTCTGCAGTACAAACTGCTATGAAAAACAATATACCCGTTCACGTAAGATCAACTTTTTCAAAACTAACTGGAACGTTTATAGTTTCTGAAGATAAAACTGATTCCAAAAAAATAGTTACTGGCATTACATATTCTAAAAATGATGCCAAAGTAACACTTTTAAACGTTAAAGATAAACCTGGCGTGGCTGCAGATATATTTGAGCCTCTTGGAAAAAGTAATATCAATGTTGATATGGTAGTTCAAAATATTTCATCAGATGAAAAAGAAACAGATATTACTTTTACAGTTAAAAGAGAGGATTTATCAAAAACCTTAAAAATTATTGAAAATAATAGAGTAAATGTTGACTATAAAAAATTAATACATGATGACAAACTTTCTAAAGTATCTATTATTGGAGCAGGAATGATAGTTCATCCGGGAGTTACATATAAAATGTTCAGAGCTTTAGCTAATGAAAGAATAAATATATTAGTTATTTCAACTTCTGAAATAAAAATTTCAGTTTTAATAGATGAAAACGTAACACAAAAAGCTGTAAAAGTTTTACATAAAACATTTGAATTAGATTAATCAAAAATGAACTTAAGACCTTTTCGTGAGATTATAAGAAAAAAAACAAAAAAAATAAAAGTTGGCAATATTGAAGTTGGGGGAGACTCTAAAATTTCAGTGCAGTCTATGACTAATACATTAACAACAGATACAGATGCTACTATAAAACAAATAAATGATTTGTCAGAAGCTGGTGCTGATATTGTTAGAGTTTCATGTCCAGATATAGATTCTACACAAGCCTTAAAAAAAATTATAAAACAAGTTAACGTTCCAATAGTAGCAGATATTCATTTTCATTATAAAAGAGCAATTGAAGCAGCAATCTCAGGAGCACATTGCTTAAGAATTAATCCAGGCAATATTGGATCTAAGGAAAAGGTAAGAGAAATATTAAAGGCAGCAAAAGATTATAATTGCTCAATAAGAATTGGAGTAAACTCTGGATCTTTAGAAAAAAATATATTAGAAAAATATAGAGAACCATGTCCAGAAGCTCTAGTTGAAAGCGCACAAAATAATATAAAAATTTTAGAAGATGAAGATTTTTTTAATTTTAAAATAAGTGTTAAGTCTTCAGATGTTTTTTTGGCAATAAAAGCTTATAGATCTCTTTCTTCTGTTTGTAAATATCCATTGCATTTAGGAATTACAGAAGCGGGTGGGCTATCAACAGGAAGTATAAAATCCTCCATTGGCATTGGAATTTTATTAATGGAAGGTATAGGAGATACCATTAGAGTTTCTTTATCTGCAGATCCAATAGAAGAAGTAAAAGCTGGATATGAAATTTTAAAATCTTTAAATTTAAGGCATAGAGGAGTAAATATTATTTCCTGTCCTTCTTGTGCTAGACAGGCATTTCCTGTTATTAACACAGTAAAGATTTTGGAAGAAAAATTATCTCATATAAAAGAACCTATAACCTTATCTATTATAGGATGTGTGGTTAACGGGCCAGGTGAAGCTGCGCAAACACACATAGGATTGACCGGAGGGGGAGAAAACAATCATATGATGTATATTTCTGGCTTGCCTCACCATAAAGTAGTAAGTGAAAAAATTATTGACGAAGTGGTTAGTTTGGTTGAAAAAAAATCAAAAGAATTAAAAAGTAATTAAATCGATAAATGATACCTATAGAAAAAGTTAAACTAATAGTTTCTACATATGAAAATTTAGAAAAAGAACTTGCATCTAGCTCTATTGATAAAAAAGAATTTGTAAAGAAGTCCAAAGAATATTCGAGTATTGGGGAAATAATTGAAAGTGCTAGAGGATATATATCTTTTGAAAAAGAAAGAAAAGATTTAGAAAAAATTATTGAAGAGAAAGATGGCGACAATGAAATGATAAAATTAGCAGAGAAAGAATTAGGGGAATTATTAGAAAAAAAAAAAATATCAGAAAATAAGCTTAAAGTTTATTTACTGCCAAAAGATGAAGCGGATGGAAAAAATGCTATTCTTGAAATTAGAGCAGGCACCGGGGGTTTAGAAGCAACTTTATTTGTTGCTGATTTATATAAGATGTATGAAAAAGTTTGCTTAATTAAGAAATGGTCACTAGAGATTATAAATATTTCAAAAAGTGAAGCTGGCGGTTTTAAAGAAGTAATTTTATTAATAAAAGGAACAGATATTTATTCATTTTTAAAATTTGAATCTGGTGTGCACAGAGTACAGCGCGTACCAGAAACAGAAACTCAAGGAAGGGTTCATACATCAGCGGCTACTGTTGCTGTTCTTCCTGAGGCGGAAGAAGTGGATATAAAAATTAATGAAAAAGATTTAAGAATAGATGTATTTAGATCTGGTGGACCTGGAGGTCAATCAGTAAACACAACAGATAGTGCTGTTAGGATAACACATATTCCAACTGGAACGGTTGTAAGTCAACAGGATGAAAAATCGCAACATAAAAATAGAGCTAAGGCTATGAAAATTTTAAGATCAAGAGTTTACGAAGCTGAAAGAGAACGAAAAGATAAAGAAAGATCAAAAGATAGAAAAAATCAAATAGGATCTGGAGACAGATCAGAAAGAATTAGAACATATAATTTTCCTCAAGGCCGTATTACAGATCATAGAATAAATTTAACATTACACAAACTATCAGAATTTTTGAATGGAGATGCTTTTGAGGAAATGAGTCAAAATTTAAGGTTGCAGGATCAGGAAATTAAATTAGCAAATTTAAAACAATAATATGATAATTCAAAATACAATAAATCAAGCCTCAAATCTTTTAAAAAATTACAACATTGTTTCACATGAATTAGATTCAGAAATAATACTTTCAAATATAATGGAGGTTTCTAGAGAGTTTTTAATTATCAATAATAAAATGAATATTTCACAAAATGTACTTAAAAAGTATTTATTAGCAATAAAAAGGAGAGTAAATAATGAACCAGTTGCATATATAACTGGAAAGAAAGAATTCTGGAGTGAAGAATTTCTAGTTAATAAATCAACTCTTGTCCCAAGACCAGAAACTGAATTGATTATTTATAAAATTATAAATTTTTTTAGAAATAAGAGCATAAACATTTTAGATATTGGTACTGGCTCAGGCTGTATTTTACTATCTATACTTAAAGAATTAAAATATTCTAGAGGAATTGGCATCGATATTTCTGCTGAAGCTATAAAAATAGCAAAACAAAATTCAGAAAGATTAAATTTAAATTATAAATCAAAGTTTTTAAAATTTGATTTAAACAAATATAATATTGGAAAATATGATTTAATCGTATCTAACCCACCATATATTCCATCAAAAGATATGAAAAATTTGAGCAAAGATATTATTAATCACGAACCCAAATCTGCGCTAGACGGAGGAGTCGATGGTCTTGACCTAATAAAAAAAATTATTTATAAATCAAATTACCTTTTGAAAAGAAAAGGATTGCTAGGTATCGAAATTGGCAATGGACAATACGAACAAACTGCTTTCATACTTAAAAAAAATGGATTTAGAGAAATAAGTAAAGAACATGATTATAACGGTAATGTTCGTTGTATTATAAGCACAAAAGTAAATTTTTATTAAATTTAATGATAATTATTTTGACAAACTAAAATATAAATGAATAAGATAATATAAAATCCTTAATATTGATAAGGAATTTCAATAAAATATATGTTTCAAAGAAGAACAGGTAGCAGATTTAGGCGTAGAACAAATGGGAGAAATAATAGACCCCATGGAATGTCAGATCAAAATAGGCAAAGACAAAATTCATTTACAAACGGACAGTCAAGAAATAATTTTAGACAATCTCTAAGTGCTGAAAAATTATTTGATAAATATAGTTCTCTCGCAAAAGAAGCTATGTCATCGGGAGATAAAACTTTATCTGAAAACTATCTACAGCATGCAGATCACTATATGAGAGTTATTGAAGATAAAAATAGAAATAGAAATCAAAATAAAATTGAAGATATTAACAAACCAAACGAAGATAAAAAGTCTGAGACTAATAATATAAATATAAGTGATAATGCAGAAACCAAAGAAAAAGTTTAATTTATTTTTTCTTATCTATTAATTCAGCAATAAGTACATCAGTTTTAATCCTTAGTATTTCAAATTCTTTTCGCTCTTCATCTTTAAGTATTTTGCCTGAGGGCAATTTTAGTTTTTGCGAATTCACTTTTTTTCCGTTAACGATTACTTCATAATGTAAATGTGGACCAGTAGACATACCTGTAGAACCAACATATCCAATAATTTGTCCTTGTCGAACTTTTTTACCAACCTTCATACCTTTTGCAAAACTTTTCATGTGAGCATATACAGTTTCATAAGTTGAGTTATGTTTTATTTTTATACAGTTTCCACCTCCGCCGCACCATTTGGCTCTAGTTATAGTTCCACTTCCTGAAGCCATAATTGGAGTTCCTGCTGGAGCTGCAAAATCTGTTCCTAAATGTTTTTTATTGTAACCTAAAATTGGATGCTTTCTCATTCCAAATCTCGAAGATAATCTCGCACCATTGATTGGAGTCTTCATAAGTGATTTTACAATACTTCTTCCCTTAATATCGTAATGACCTATTCCATTGTTATCTTTGAAACTATAAAGATTTATTTCTTTTCCATTAACATACATCGATGCGTAAATAATTTTCCCTGTATCTTGAACAATGTTGTTATCATCTTCAAATCTTTCGTACAAAATTTCAAACCAATCTTCTTTTCTTATATCTCTCTGAAAATCAACCTCGAAACCAAAAATTCTTGCGAATTCAACAATTACGTTTGGTTCAATTCCAGCCTCTACTGCCGCACTGTAAAGATTATTTTCAATTTTATTTTTTACAACAACTTCCTTTTTATATAATTGTAAAATATTCTCTTTTATAAGAAATTGATTTTTGCTTTTTCTAATCTCGATATACGATATATTACTAGTTGGATATACAAGACTCACTATTGAATTTAATCCGTCTTGAGTTTTTTTGAGGACCATTGAAAGTTTTCTACCGGCATAAATATTTGTTAACTTCTTTTCTTTCAGTTCTATTGAAATATTTTTCATATCAGCTTTGTTAATGTCAAATTTTTTAAGAATTTTTTCTACGCTGTCGTTATTTTGAATTAAATATTCTATTTCTTTGTACGGACTATTGATCTTTGAAATAAAATAATCACCTAAAATTTGAAATTCTTTTGATTTTATTACAGAACTAAAATTCTGATTTTCAGCTTTATTTCTTTCAACCATAAGATTGTTAGTTACAAGAAATATTATGAACAAAGTAATTGCGGAAATGAGATAAAATAAGTAATTTTTAGATTTTGCATAATTAAGGTTTATGTTAGTTTTTTTAGCTTTAAGAGACTTTACTAAATTGATTATAAATTGATTTATCGCCATAGTTGTCTTCTATAAAAATTGGAAGTAGTTTGCAATCTTGAGGGGTGAAAAAGCCAATAAAAGGCTTCTTTTTACGCCAATATACGCCTTGACTTATCACGTAATTGTAATAAAACCACCGCTCACCTCAACGCAAAATAATTTTATTAGCGCTAAAGGTGTGTAGATTTTATCAAGCAAAATCTTAGCTTTTTTAAATTGTAAATTTTAGAAGAGAAGTGTGGACGGCTAGGTTAATAAAGAAATTGTCGTACACACTTTAACGAAAAATAACTTTGATTTATTTCAAAGTTA
>MDSV01069122.1_pt1 | contig 31416 bp, 40 predicted proteins | sample 810851 | NCBI WGS metagenome assembly MDSV01 (sample SAMN05326640, study PRJNA326480) | marine metagenome | isolation source: seawater | place: Atlantic Ocean: North East | collected 2012 | reverse complement strand
TGACGAATATCAATTAGATGATATTAATGAAGAGAACATGAAAATCATAATAAAAATATATAAATCCCAAAAAGAGGAAGATGAAACCTTAAGAGATTTTATTAAAAACAGTGAGTTAGAAAGTATTATTGGTTGTGCATATAGTTCATCACAACACGCTGCCGATATAGATGCGTTACATCAAGACTTTTTAGATGGGGTACATGAAGTAACTGATAAAATAAATGGTAAATGGGATTGGGATACCCATACACTAAAAGGTAGAATATCTGTTTGTGATATAATGAATCATGAAGATGCATTACTTATATTGGAAGAGAGTTTAGAACACGGATATAGATGGGAAGATGTCGTTGATACCATAGTTGAAAAGGAATGGGAAGATGTCTGGGCAGGTAATGAAGGAGATGTTTTATTCGGTGAACCAGTAAGTATAAGTGAGTATAAACATTTCAGATACGGGGGTGCAGGAACACTAGATAAACAAGAATTTAATGAGTACTTATATAGTAGATTATATGATGAGTATAGTTCTTTTATGTAAAAACACATATTTATTTATATATAAGGTATTTTTAATCTAAAAAAAATTATTATAATATGAAAACACGAAGAGGTTCTATTAGACTGACTGAACAAGATTTAGTAAAGTTAGTTAAGGAGTTAAATGTTAAAACAAAGACTGTAAAATCTAAAGTTTTAGCAACAAACCAAAAATAAAAGATTATAATATATAATCAGTAATTCTATATTTTAATACCTAACCTATGCTCTCGATTATACACTTAACTCATATTTATATTATATGAAACCACTCATTAGAAAAATACTTAAAGAAGAAACACAACAAAGATCATTAAATGACGTAATATTTTATGATTTAGTTACCACATTCAACGAAAAAAAATTAATTGAATTTTTTGGGGATGACTATAAGAATTCTTTTAAAACTATTAAGAATATACTTAATAATGAAGTAATACCACATATTGAGGATGTATATGGTTTAGATTGGGAGGATGAAGAAGAAATTATTATATCTATTTTAGATAAATTTGGTAGGTATTTGTATAATGACGATTACCCGATGGTTGGTGATACTATTGAAATGATTGAGATGGAGGGTGAAGACCCCAATCCAATATCCAGAGGAACAAAAGGTGTTGTTACTAAAGTTTCCTCAAACGTTTTTCAAGGTATACCAGAAGAACACTTATCAATTAAATGGGAAAATGGAAGAACTTTAAAAGTATTATTACCACATGATAAAATTAAAATAATTAAAAGAGATGGTGGATATGTACCAATACCTAAAAGTGATTTTGAGTCATTCGGTGATCTAAGTGAAGATAAAATAGATGATTTTGTTGATTTCGTAAGTGGGGATTTAGAATTAGATGATAACTTTACCGTAGACATCACAAATGATTCTGACGATGTAGAAACATTAGCAAGTTACGATATTAATAATAATGAAGTAACAGTATTAGGTAAGAATAGATCTTTACCTGATATTATCCGTTCTGTGGCACATGAGTTAGTTCACCATAAACAAAACGAAAGAGGTGAATTAACGGGTAGAAAAGAGGAGGGAGAAGATGGATCACCTTGGGAAGATGAAGCTAATGCAAAATCGGGTGAGATTGTTCGTAGGTTTGGAAGAAATAATCCTGAAATTTACGACTTATAAACCAAGTTTCCTTTATTGATATTATTTTTTTCACAAAATCCCCCATTAACTTCAATATTAAATTGACTACCTTTGGGTGGATAAACATTATTACCGTCAGGGTGTGCCGTTATTATATCTAATATTTCCCCTTTATTGTTACAAAATATCATATCTAATGGGAAATTAACTCCTTGCATATGATAATAAGTGGGTGATATTTCATCAAATAACACACCACAATATTCACACATAGATTCCATACCTAAAACACCCGTCATTTTTTCTTCAGGGGTTTTAGCGTATTCACAATTTATATTTATTGTTTCTCCTTCACTATTTTTAATAATTATATTTTTTTTATTAGGGAAGGGATGTGTAACCATTTCATTTAAAATTTCCATAAATTTCATACTAATAAATATTTGACATTTTGATAAAAGTGTTTTATATTTAATTAATAAAAATTTTAGTTATGCCAAAAAGTAAACATAGAAAAAAACAAAAACAAAAATCTAGAGCAAGAACAGAACGACTAAATGCCCAAAAAAGGTCTTTTGATAAAAAGATGAGAACGGAATTTGAGCAATATATGGAGGAGATGAAGAAAAAACAGTTAGAGATAGAAGAATCTGATACATCTACTTTATCTACAAAGGAAAAATAAACCAATTTCCATTTTATCTTATATTTATAAATAAAGGTATTATGAAAATAAAATTAAGGGAAACCCAATTAAGGAGAGTGATCAATGAATTAGGGGGGTATGATGATTCTTTTACGATGAGTATGCATGGTGGGGCAATCCAAGGAGAAATTAGAGATAGAATTTATGGTACCACTGAATTGGTGGAAAAATTCGCAAAGGATATTAAATCAGACAAACTCACTAAAGAACATTTAATGTTAGGTGTATCCAATCTAAGTAATCATTTTGAAAGTGAGGTTAGTAGATTAAAAGAACTAACTCACGAAATTTATTTAGACGATGATTTTAAATCTTTAATTAATTCATATATAAATAACCTAAAAAAAATAATAAAGTATTTTAGGTTGTTAAGTCGCCCGACCCCCACTTTTATAAATAGACAACCAGAAGTAACTATGGGTGGGTTAGGTATGGATATGTCACGAGAAGAACTCTCTATGGTAATCGCAGAAAACTTAATTAAATGGGGAACCTTTTTAGAAAAAATAGGTGAAATGTTTGAAACATTGTATCGTAGATACCGAAATAGACTAGAATCTAATAATTAATACTTTTAACTATTGAAATTTACATATATTATCCTTATTATTATATTATGAATGATGTATCTTATATGATAAAAAAAACCCATCGAGATAAAATAGGTAAAGATATACATGTATTTATGACAGATGGTCAAAGTCAAGTATTAGAAAGTAAGGATATTATACATATGAAAAAATTAGTAGAAATATTAAATGATAATACAGATAATGGGTGTAAATATGAACTTATTACTGTAAAAAATTAAAAAAAAAAGAAGATATGACAACAAATGATAAAAAAGCAGAAATATATCATAGTTTATTATTAAAACATGATAAATTAGATGGTCAAATTGCCGATATTAAGGCAGAATCGGCAGGTATGACATTAAATGAAGATCAAACTAACCGTATTAATGAGTTAGAAAGAAAAAAAGACATAATTGTAGCGGAAGCACAAGACTTATTTCACACCTACAAACCCACACGAGCATAATTTTTTAAATTCGGGGTGTAGCGTAGCCCGGTTATCGCGCCACGTTTGGGACGTGGAGGTCGCAAGTTCGAATCTTGCCACCCCGACCCTGTATTATTACTTTCTTAATCTTTTAATTCGTCTTAAAGCGGTTTTAGATTCAGTAGTTAAGGTTGAACCTTTACTTAAATTTTCTTTATAGGGTATAAAACGTAAATTTTTAATGTTACCTATCTTTTTAGGTGATATTTTTTCATTATAACCCATAGCAATAGGATAAATATGATCTAAATGATGATTTTTCCACCCCCTTTTGTCCGAATTTTCCAAAATTTGTAGTGGTTGTTCTTCAGTAACCTCCCAAACCATCGCATAATACAATTTTTTCTCTAAATTTTTAATATTTTTAATTTTTTGTTTAATTTTTGGGTGTTTTTTGGTAATTTTACGTATTTTATAGTATATTTTACCTTTTTTATTAATATTTTTCTTCTGCGTGGTTTTTTTTAGGTGTTTTTTCATAATTTAAACATTATAGTAATATTTATATTTATAAATAAGTAAAAAAAATAAAATGAAGGTATATTTAACCGAAAAACAACTAAAAAATCTAATACTAAGGGAAGAAACAGTGGGTAAGATACAAAAAGACTATGTTTCACTAAATGATATTTGGTACGGATTCGATAAACTACATCATGGAGATTTCCAAAGTAATGACGATGGACCATTAAAACTAGTACAACAAAAACTATATAAAAAATTCCCTAAATACTCAAAAGAAATCGGTTTTTATCCTGATAAAGATTTCGGTGATAGAACTTCTAAAATGATAGGTAAATTATTTGGTGTGACATTTAAAGATCTTAGTAGTGTAGAAATTGGACCTAAAACATTGGGGAGATTGGGTTTTAAAAAACCACCTTCCTTAACATTAGATGAATTAATATTGGCAATTAATTTTGTGATGGAAGAAGCGGAAAATAAAGAAGCAGATATTAAGGGTATTGCTAATGTAATTTTAAATAGAAGTAAAGCGGGAAGAGGTAGTGTGGTAGATGTTGTTTTAGAGCCTAGTCAATTTTCAGGGTGGAATAAACACCAAAAAGTTAAAAGGGATAATAAAACTATAAAGAATATTATGTTAAATAGACCTAAAGACGATAGATATCAAAATAGAAATTCTTGGGAATTAGCAGTTAAATACGCAAAATTATTGTCACAAGGTGGTAATATTACAGATAATACTAAAGGTGCAACCCATTATTATAACCCTAACAAGATAGAACCTAATTGGGGACAAAATAGTGAGACTTGGGTATCTCACCCACCCCAAGGGTTAGATCATATTTTTGGGAGAGATACGGCAACAAAATGGTCTAAAAATTTTACTGGAAGATGATGGGTGAAGAATTAGAACACAGTTATAGTGTATTTGTTTTTGAACAAATAAATGGTGCCAATGCCACCACCAAAAGAAAATGGTTGAATTATGATAATATATTAGATGAATTATCAAATATGGGAGAATTAAAATTAATAGATGAAATAAAATATAGAATAACTGATAAAGAAAGTGATAAAAAAGTATTTAAAAGCGTTTTAAAAAAAATAAAAAATAAAAGTGCACGTTTAAATTTGTTAATTAATTCAATTTAACTTATATTTATATAAAAAAAAAGTAATGAAATATAGAGTAACTGAAAACCAATATAATATATTATTAAGAGAAGATAGAGTAGATTATTTAAGAAATCAATTTGTTATTGATAAAAAAGTATTAGATAAAGCAACTGCAGGAACAAAAGAAAAGGGGGAAGATCGTCCCGCAGGTGATATGAAACCAACTAAAGAGAAGATTGAACCTATACAAGGACACAATGGAATGGATATTGCCTATATTATAACTAATAAGAAAGGTAAAAGTAAAGTGGTTTTAACCGATGAGATTTTTACTGATATTGTTGAGGCCGACCCCACCCCTAAAAAAGAATTTGTACAATGGATGGTTACCGTATTTTTACGACATCTTAAAGACGGTGAGGTAGAACAAGCAATTAGATTTATAACAGAAGATTTACCGGAGGCCAATGAATATTTAGAAGTGTTTGATAAAGTAAGAAAGAAAAAAGTATTTAAAACAGGTGCACCTAATAGACCAAATGCCCCTTCAAATGTAAGTGATATTACACAATATAATGACTTAGCCCATTTATACTCTATTGTTAGTCCATTTATAGGTTCTGAAGAAGAAGATGGTGGATTATGGGGTAAATTGAAAAAATTCATTGACTTAGGACATGCAAAATTAGCATATAGAGATAATGATGTATTAGTTTATACACCCCAAACTATTGAATCCAGTTGTGAACCATTAGGTAATTTAGCATCTTGGTGTACTCGAAGGGAAGGAAATAGTTATTTTGACTCTTATAGAAAAAATAACCCTAAACCAGATGGTAGTTTATCTGATTACTATGTAGTAATGCCTAAAAAGTTGTTTGATGGGGAAGATGAAGAAATCTACCCATTACAGTTCCATTTTGAGTCTGGTCAATTACATGATAAAAATAATAGGAGTATTGAAAGAAGTGAATTACCAAAAGTGTTATCTAAATTTGGTGGTTTAACAGACTTTTTCAAAAAAGAATTAGGTGCCTTAGCAACTATAGATATAAAACAGGGGTCGGGATTAATGGATAGTAAATATTTAAACTACCTTAATAAATTTGGGGGCGATATTAAAGATGTTATTGATGATGAGGTCTATGCTGAGGGTGTTGCCTCTATACGTAAATTGGCTTCAGAACAACAAGGAACTTTACAATCTAACAAATATTTAAAATGGTTAATGGAAAACACTCAGGGTGTTATAATAACTGATTACCTAAATAAAGATATGGAAACTTTAGATTTTAGTGATATGCCATTAAAAGAAATACCAGATATTTCCGAGTTTAAATCAGCACAAAGATTATCTGCTAATAATTGTGGTATTGAAAAATTACCCCCAGCGGATCATTTACCTAACGATATTGAAATATTTACTATGACAAATAATAATATTAAAGAAGCCCCATTAGATGGGTATGAGAAATTAACTAATATGTTTGTACTTAATCTTTCTGAAAACCCAATTACTAAAATTAATGTCAAAGTATTAAGTCAATTAACCAACGAATCTTTAGCTCGGTTTGTTTTAACTAAAGTAAACTTAGAAGACCTTTCAGATGAGAATCAGGCGGAATATAAGGAATGGGAAAGTGACCAAGGAGGTATCGGGTTTTTTGTAAATTAATTTGTTTTTTTGTTAAAATTTTACTATATTAGTAAAAAAAGAAATTATGGGGAAATATATATTAACACTTAAAGGAAAAAACGAGATAATACATTCACATCTTACTTATAGTCTAATGTTAGCCATTGAATATTTTGCACAAGTTAAGAAATTAGATGTATCTTCCTTATTAAATGTATTTGAGGTTAAAAAGGTTAAGTAAAATTCATTTTTTTTACTTTATTCTTATATTTATAATATATAATAACATATATTGTAAAAATATTAAGACATGTCAAATAAAAAAACAATCAGATTAACAGAATCTGAAATGGTAACTTTAATTGAAAACATAGTAAATAAAGTTAAATCTGAAAAAAAACAAAAAATAAACGAGTCTAAAAGAAGAGTTGCTCGTAGAAAATAAAGTCAATTTATGAAATACTTTAACGAACAAAGAAAACGTATGAAAGAACTTATGGGTTTCACCTATAAGGATAATTCACATGATGTCTTATCGGAAGAAAATTTTAACTCTATAGAGGTAGTTGAAAATCACTTATTAACTGAACAAGGTGGAGAACCTGATTGGGAGTGGATAGAAAAAGAATTACAAAAATCTCAAACGATAGTCGAAACTAAACCAGCATGTTTTAATGTGGGCACTGCAGATGAAAGAATTAAAGGGGTTTTTGAAGCTAGAGTAACTGCAGGTAGTAGTGCAGTAACCGACTTTGTGAAAATATTAATGGATAATATAAAAAATAATGAAAACGCAAAAAAATATCTAGGTAAGGGGGGTAACTTTACTATTGAAGAAATGGATATTATTGCCGGTGCTAGTAATGCTATTAGTGGTAGTATAACACCCACTATGGACAATAACTATAAACCTTTAAACATAACTAAAGGATCACCAGAAGATTTAAAATATACACACAAAATAGGTAGTGATACTAGAGATAAAACAAATATGGGTTACGCCAAAGGAAGGGGAGAAGGAGTAAGAGATGGATTAATTAAGGAATTTGGTGATATTAAAGGTTTTGATATGAAACCTGATAACATAAAAATTACTAACCATATAATTGATACCGGAGGTAAAATAGATAAAAATAGAAATAAATCATCTCATCCCAATGAAGGACAAATAGTTTTAGTATATATGAAAGTTTGTTGGGTTAATACTACTAAAACTAGAATACCTGCAATTATTGAAAAATTTAATAGGTGTATGACAGGATTAAGTGTAGAATTGAATTTTGATAAAAGGAAACAAGGTAGGGTGACACACAGGTGTGATAATGCAGTATTTAAAGTTTATGTGAATGGTGTACCTTTAGAGAGGACAGGATTTTTTAAAGGATCTAAACCATCTTCTTTTCCTTCAAAGAGTGGAGAATATGCCAACCTTAATAATGCATCTACGGGGGGTAGTAGATGGAACGAATTTGCCCTAAATAGTGATGAAGTGGCAGCATTAGTGAAACTAGATGTATTGAAAAAATATAAAGGGGAAATTCAAGTTCAAGCAAAATGTATACCGCAGTCTAGTCAGACTTGGAGAGATAAGAGAGATAGAATCTATATCCCCAATAAAGGTATCGAATTACCTAAAACTGGGATGGTATTATATAAAACCCCTAATGGTGCTAAAAGACAATATTTAGATAGTGGTAAAACTGATGGGTATGCACCAATAAAAAAATGGATAGCTATTGCTATAAAATATGCAGATCCACAAACTGGAATTTTACCTACCACACCAGAAGGTTATATCCCTGAAAATATAATGGAAGAATTAAAAATAAAGGAGTATAATACCACTTGGGATGATGTGTATGATAATGAGGAATCAAAAAATATACTTTATGATTTTTATAAAAATTCCGGAAAAATTAAGGCTAACGATAAGAAAGGTCAAAAAGGGTGTCACGAGGGAGTGGCGGAAGTAGTATTAAATTATCAAGGTCAACCACAAGAAAGTAGTACAGTAACTACCCCTAGATTTGAAAGTGGGGGGGTGATAAATCTAGGTACACCGATGGAAGGATGTAAAAAACAATGGGTTGCATTAGTGGATGCTTCTAAGAAAAAATCTGATGATACTAGATTTATAAATGATGATATTCCTTCTGTACTTAATAAAGGTTAATTATATAACATTTTAATTATTTCTTTATCTATTTGCGAATATTGGGTAACAGGAAAATATTTAGCTTCTTGAAAAATACTATTAGGGTATTTATAACTATCATGAGTCAATCCTAACATTTGAGTAACTTCTTCTCTAAGAGTACATTTCATTTCCTCCTTAAATCTTCTCTCATCCCAATCATATCTCTCTTTAAATTCTTCAAGATAATCCACATCAACAAAAGAAAGTCCGGCATTAATAGATTTTGTACCACCTAATTGAGTAGCAAATCCAAATGGTTTAATACCCCCATCGTCCATATAATCTTTATAGTAGGGATTAATATTATAATATTCTTTACCACCACCAATGAAAAGTCTACAATTACGTTTTAAGGTATCATCTGTAATATAGATATTTATAGGATCAATTAATTCATTTAATTCTTTAACAACTAATATTAATTCTTTTATAAGAAAATCTTTTTTATCTCCCCTTACATGAATATAAACATCTTTTTTCCATTTCCATTGTATAGAAGAATCTTTTACCCATTCATTGGTGTTTTTATCTGTCACCCATATATCTTCAGTAATTTCTTTGTAATATGCAATTACTGAATCGGATTGGGAATAAGTACTGAGAGTTACTAATACTAATAATAATGTGATTAACTTTTTCATAATTGTTTGATTTATACAAATATACAACAAAAAAATTAAACTACCAAATAAAATAAGAAAAAAGTTTATACTACTTTAACATCTACTTTTTCTTTAACCTTACTATATGATACCATAATAGTTTGACCTTCTTTAATATTATCCTTTAAAATTTCTTCAGATACCGGATCCTCAATAAATTTTTGTATAGCCCTATTTAATGGTCGTGCACCATACTCTTCATCGTATCCTGCATCGGCTAAGAAATCTTTAGCAGATTTAAGAACTTTTAATTTATATCCTAATTCTTCAATACGCTCTCTAAGTTTAGTTACTTCTAACTCCACAATACTTTTAATCTCCTCAAACTCTAAAGATTTAAATATTACGACATCATCTAATCTATTTAAAAACTCAGGTGGAAAATGTTTTTTTAATTCTTTATTTAAAAATTCTGTTTTAGCAGCTTGTTTATTTGCAGATAAACTTTTAGTACTAAAACCAACACCACCACCAAATTCCTGTAATTTTTTAACACCAACATTAGATGTCATAATAACCATACAGTTTTTGAAATTTATTTTTCTACCTAAACTATCGGTTAATTGTCCATCATCCAATAACTGCAATAAAATATTATAAATGTCTTTATTGGCTTTTTCTATCTCATCAAATAGTATAATAGAATAGGGTTTTCTTCTTATTTTTTCTGTCAATTGACCCCCTTCTTCATGTCCCACATATCCTGGAGGTGCACCAACCAATCGTGAAACGGCATGCTTTTCTTGATATTCCGACATATCAATTCTTAATAATGCCTCTTCATCCCCAAACATATACTGGGCTAATTTTTTAGCTAAATGAGTTTTACCTGTCCCTGTAGGACCTAAAAACATAAATGTACCTATTGGTTTTTTAGGGTTTCTAATACCTACCCTATTACGTCTTAATGATTTTGCAATTTTAATTACTGCTTCATCTTGTCCAATCACACTTCCTTTCATTTCTTTTTCCATACCTAACAGTCTCTTACCTTCATCATTAGATAATCGTTTTAATGGGATGCCTGTCATTGTGGCGACTACTTCACTCACATCTTCAGGATTAATTACTGTTCGTTTTTTATCTAACTGAGATTTCCACACCTCTTTTTCGGTAGATAATTTTTCAGTTACTTGTCTTTCTTTATCTCTTAATTTTGCGGCCTCTTCATATCTTTGGCTTCTTACTACTTGATTTTTTTCTTCTTTAATATCTACAATTTCTTGTTCTAAGTCATAAATTGCTTGTGGGGGTTTGGCATTAACTTGTGATCTAGCACCAACCTCATCTAAAATATCAATGGCTTTATCAGGAAATTCTCTATCTGTTACATATCTATCCGCCAATTTTACACATTGGACAACAGTATCATCCAGATAAGTTACTTTATGATAAGATTCATATGTACCTTTAATTTTATCTAAAATTTGTATAGTCTCATCAATAGTAGGGGGTTCAATAACTACTTGTTGAAATCTTCTAGTAAGTGCACCATCTTTTTCAATATGTTCTCTAAATTCGTCTAATGTAGTGGCCCCTATGATTTGAATGTCACCCCTAGATAATGCAGGTTTAAATACGTTGGCTGCATCCATTGATCCCGATGCATTACCCGCACCCACCAATGTGTGTAGTTCGTCAATAAATAAAATTATACCTTCCGTATCCATTAGTTCGTCAACTACACCTTTCATTCTTTCCTCAAACTGACCTCTATATTTTGTCCCAGCCACTAAAGATGTTAAATCTAATGAAACAATTCTTTTATCTAATAATGTTCGTGGTGCATCTCCCTCATTAATTTTTAGGGCTAACCCTTCAATAACGGTAGTTTTACCCACACCAGGATCCCCAATTAAAACAGGGTTATTTTTTTTCTTTCGTGATAAAATTTGTGCCACTCTTTGTATTACATCATCTCTTCCGATTACGGGGTCAATTTTACCTTCAGCAGCTTTCTTAGTTATATCTACCGAAAAATTATCTAGAATAGGGGTGTTTGAGCTTTTATTTCTTTTTCTAGGTGGTCGACTGAACAAATCTTCATCTTCACCATCCGCAGGTTCAAAACTACCCTTTATTATATTTTCTTTTATAACTTTATCATATTTTTTATAATCTACACCCATTTTGTTTAATATTTTACTAACATTATTTTTTTCTTTTAAGATAGATAACATAATATGATAAGTACCCAAGTAAGGTTCTTTTAATTTATCACATTCTATTTCTGCTTCTTTTATTAATTTTTTAGTGTAATCAGACATAGGAATTAATGAAATAGTAATTTCTTCATCTGTATTATCTACCATAATTTTTTTCTCTAATTGTTTATGTAAATCGTCAACTTCCACACCCATCTCACGTAGATATTTAATTGCATCATTATCATAATCATTAATCATTGCTATAACAACATGTTCGATTTTAATTTCCATTTCATTATATAATCTAGCTTCCTCAATTGACTTATTAATGATTTTTTTTACTTTTGGTTGTACTTTTTTCATAATACTATTTGTTTTTTTAAATAAATATCTCTATCTTTGTTAACATATAACGATAAAATTATGAAAAGTCAATATAAATTACACTTAGGAAACACAAAAAATGTCTTAGACGAAATGTTAAAAAATCAGCAAAAGGTTGATATGATTTTCACCTCACCCCCCTATTTTGCCTTTAGAAAGAATTATAGTGGTAAAGACGATGGAGAGATAGGTTCCATACATGTGGACGATTATGCGGATTGGTTTTTAGATTTCACTGATAAATTTCTTAAAGTATTATCACCTAATGGTAGTTTTTTCTTAAACATTAATGAAAAGATTGATAAGGGAGTAGTACATCCCGTGTTAGATGAATTAAAATATAAAATGAGAAAACAAGGATGGTTCCTAGTTGCTAAACCATATATTTGGTATAAAAAACAATCGATGCCTACTAATTGTAAATATAGGGCTATTGATAGGTATGAGTATGTCTATCATTTCTCCAATAGTAATAAACCTAAGTTTAGGGCAGATAATTGTAGATTACCACATTCTGATGTTACTAAAAGAAGGATGAAAACACCTGTACCAAGTATTAATTCTAGAGATGGTGTTTATGAATACAATAGTGTCACATTAAATGAGAAGGGTGCGTTACCCCATAATGTAGTAATAACTGCAGCAGAATCTAACCCCAGTGTTTTACATCCCGCCCCTTTCCATGTGGAATTAGCCGAATGGTTTGTTAAAATTGGTAGTGATATTGGAGATACAGTTTTAGATCCATTTGCTGGTTCCTCAACTACTGGGGTGGCCGCATTAAAACACCAACGTAAATTTATTGGGATAGATTTAGTTGAGTTTAATATTGATTTTGGGAGAAAGAGGATTGAACATTTATTAAAAACTGGTGAGTGTTAAATACCTAAGAAAAAATTAGAGGAGTATGATATTGATGTTAACTACTATAAAATAAAAGGTAAACACGTAAATAATCCTTAATGACATAATGTCATAAAATTTCTATTGGCATTTATTTTGATTATATCAGAATATAATAATAATTTTTAAATAAAATAAAAAAAATGATGTATAACGATAAAAGTTTTAATGAATTCTTAAAAGAATTTATGAACGATGACTTTTTGGGTGGGATAAACAATACGAAAATAACCCTACCAAAAATAAGAAGGAACACCAATTTATCAACAAGGGAATATGGTCAAAATGTCCCTACTACTAATGTATATGAAGATGAATGGTCTTTTAGATATGAATTATCAACCCCAGGTTTCACTAAAACTGATCTTACTATTGAATTAGAAGAATCTTTATTAATGGTAAAAGGTGAGATAAAAACAGAAAAAAAAGATAAGTCAGAATGTATTTCTAAAGAGTATCACTCTTCTAAATTTTATAGAGCTTTTACTTTACCTGAAAATGTAGTCTGTGATGAAGTTCACGCTAAAGTAGAAAATGGGATAACTACTATATTTTTACCTAAAGTAACACCTACTAAAAATAAGAAGGTAAATAGAAAAATAGATATTTTGTAAAGATAAATTATTTTAAATACCAATAATAAAAAAATCCATGACTTTACTTGTTATGGATTTTTTTTATATTTAAAAAAATGGATAATTTTAAATTAATTAATATTAATGATATAGAATGTAGGTTCGATAAAGGAAAACGTATTTTTTCTATTGAAAATGAAAAAATAATAAGGGAAAAATTACCTAATTTAAAAGATGTAGAAAGAAGTAAAATAAGTGATTATATAGATGGTATTAATCATGTAAAAAAGTTAACCAACAAAGAGTATAATAAGATAGTGTTTTATTTTACTTTATTTACCTTAATAGGGTTACCTTTAGTGATTATTTCTCCACAACTTACTTTTAATTTTTTTCATAAAAAAATACATGTGCCAAGTGTGACTATAGATATTTTTGATTATAATATCTATAATATAAACCCACCCCTATTAAATCGTCTTATTTTTATTTTAATAACTTTATTTTTTATCGGATATCTTCCTACATTAATTTTAAATAAAAATAAATTTTCTAAAAGAATAATATACCCCCAATATTTTTATAACTGGGAAAAATTATATAAGTCTTTTTTACATTATGGTTATATCCCAGAAAAGTTTGGGTATCCTATAACAATAAGTAATAATGAAAGAAATAACCACTTTAAATATTATGCTAGAGATGGTAATCATAGAGTATTTTTACTTAAACATATGTACCCTGAAGGGAAAAAAATTAAAGTGGTGGTTGATTATTAACTAAAATATTATTATATTTGTTTTATGATTAACACTGCGCCAAAATTTAAAAAGATTACCTTAATTTTAAAAGATACTAATGGGAAGGATCCTTATATAAGTTCAACATTTAAAATTACCCATGAAGATTGTGGGATGGTAATTACTGGAGATTATGTTATAATTACAGAAGATTATGACGGTAATGAGATTGATACTGAGCATTCGGTTAAAGGAAAAATATATAAACTCCAAGAGATAGATAGTTATAAACTTTATAAAAATTAAAAATATGTTACTAAATACACATGTCGACAAAGAATCAATAGAAAATTTATATGAATCTAGTAATATTTTAGCGTCTAGGTATAATACCATTAGTCAAAAATTAGCAATAATTTTTAAAGGTGGGAGACAATATTTATATCACGATGTAAAAAGAACCGATTATAATGAGTTTGAATCTGCTACAAGTCAGGGTAAAATATTAAATTCCAAAATAAAAAACTATAAATCAGATAAGATAGATGGTGTTGTAGATACCACCCCTATTTTAGAACAAATACAATTATTAAAAAATCAATAATGGTAACCGAAGAACAAAAATTATTAGGTGAACTTTATGAGTTAGAAGAATCACTAAGTGAGATATTAATCACCCACCAAATGTATAAGGAATTACATTCTTTACATTTAATTATTGAAAAATTAGAATATAATATAATAAATAAAGGCGGATCATGGGGTATATAGATAAAACATATAATGATTTATTATCTAAAATATTAAAGGAAGGTAAAGAAAAAAAAGATAGAACTAATACAGGAACTTTTTCATTATTCGGTTATCAATTAAGACATGATATGAGAAATGGTTTCCCTTTACTATCCACTAAAAAATTACACACTAAATCTATTATTCATGAATTATTATGGTTTTTACAGGGTAATACTAATATAAAATATTTAAAAGATAATGGTATCACTATTTGGGATGAGTGGGCAGATGAAAATGGTGATTTAGGTCCAGTATATGGTAAACAGTGGGTTGATTGTGGTGGTTATTTTTCTAGCGGTCACTGGAATAGTGAAAAAAATAATTTAGGTAAATATTTTTATGGTATAAATCAAATACAACAAATAATAGATACTTTACGTACTAATCCAGATAGTAGAAGAATGATAGTATCTGCGTGGAACGTACAAGAACTAAATGAAATGAAATTACCCCCATGTCATTATGGATTTCAGATTTATAGTAGAGAACTTTCGTTAGAAGAAAGAAATGATTACTATACTTTAAATAATCCACACCCTTTACCTGAAAACTATGTAACACACCTTAAATTAAATACATTAAGAGTACCAAACAGAGGTATTTCTCTTATGTGGAATCAACGAAGTGTAGATACATTTTTAGGATTACCATTTAATATAACGAGTTATGGTTTACTACTTTCGATGATTGCACAACAAGTTAATATGTTACCCTTAGAATTGATGGGTAATTTAGGAGATTGTCATATATATAAAAATCATTTATCTTATGTTGAAGAACAACTAACCATAAGAAACCCAAATATAGAGTCACCCAAACTACAGTTAAATAAAAAAAATAATATTTTCGATTATACTATAGAGGATTTTCAATTTATTAACTATAATCCCCAACCTAACTGGAAAAATGTTCCAATTGCCGTTTAATTTATTAAATATTTAAGTATTTATAATAAAAAATACTTATGAAAGTTAAGACAATAGAAGAACAAGAAATTAATGATATATTAGAAAAAGAAAATATAGACCTTTCATCATTTAAAGTAAAAGATTCTTTAAACCCTAAAATATTTGATAGGGAACAACAAATGTATAAAGAAATAAGAACTAGATTATTAATGATTGCAGATGATTTTTTTGAAACATTAGATATTGGTTGGGTAGAAATTGATGATATAGTATTAACTGGGAGTTTAGCAAATTATAATTGGTCTCAATTTTCAGACGTAGACTTACACATTCTAGTGGATTTTGAAGATGTAGATGAAAATGTGGAGTTAGTTAGAGAGTACTTTAATTCGAAGAAAAATTTATGGAATGAAAAACATAATATAACAATAAAAGGGTATGATGTAGAATTATATGTACAAGATACCGAAGAGCCCCATATTTCTAGTGGTGTATATTCGGTGTTATGGGATGAATGGTTAGTAAAACCGGAAAAAAGTTCCCCTAAAATAGATGTAAAAAAAGTTAATCAGAAGGCAAACGCGATAATAGATAGTATTAACCATTTCTTTAACTTATTTAAAGGAGGGGATTATGATAAAGTAATTAGGTCAATTAAAACTTTAAAGGAAAAAATAAAAAAAATGAGACAAGCGGGATTAGATAGAGATGGGGAATACTCATATGAAAATATTGCCTTTAAAGTATTAAGGAGAATGGAATTTTTAGATAAGTTAGGTGAGTTAGAAACTTTAGCTTATGATAAATCATTAACTTTAGATGAATCAATTAAATTTATTAAAAATTAAATTATGACTTATAGTAGTAGGATAGTAGGGTAAAAAATACACCTTAACACTAAATCACTCTTTATATAGTGTGTTTTGTGTTTTTTATTAAAATTGCAATATTTATTATATAAATAAAAGATTATGACATATTTGACAGGAGAAGTTTCGGTAATACATAATAATACTCAAGTGGATTTTAACACATTTGCGTATAGTGCAGTTTATGCTAATGTCGCTTCCGGTGGTGGAGGTTATACAATAAATGGTGCGAGTATAGTAATGAATGCAGGTGATACGTTAGAAGTAGTTGTACAAGAAAATACCACAGTACTCAATGCTGGTTTTGTATTATTAGGTAATCCTATTGCAGTACAAACGAAAGTAAAAACCGGATTAATTTCTGGAACTACCACACAATTTCAAAATAATACAGGTATTGTAGACACATATCAATTTGTTGATATTAATAGTGGTAACCCCACAAAAAGTTAATATATAAAAAAACTAAAAAAAAATATAAAAAGATGGGAAAATTTATAAATCCAAAAAAAATAAAAGGTCAAGATAAAGTAGATAGAATAAAAGATCTAATGGGGAAGATGAATACTTTAAATGAAAGTACTTCTTTATCAGAAATAGAAAACGTAAAGAAGGGTGCTAATGGAGTAATTTATGGTATTGTTAGAGAAAATCATAACTATTTTATTAAAACTACTGATAAAACATCAGGTAATTTGATAGCAGAAGACTTCCAATACATTGGGGGATTACAAAATAAGAATTTAGAAAGATATGATTCTTATGCACAAGCATTAAAACATTTAAATTTAAAATTCGATATGTTAAATGAGTCTTTTGGTGTTAAGAAAAATAATAACTTATTTGAATCCGATGCCGTTGAGGTGAAGGAGGCGAACGCTAGTGGGGTAATAGTTAAAGAAGAAGAGAAAGAGGTTATTGAAGACCAAAAAAAGGTAATTAAAGTAGATGCGCCAGCACCGCCAGTAGAAGATGAGGTTGCTGATGAAGAAGAGATATCTATGGAAGAAGATCCATTTGCAGATGAAGAAGGTGGTGAAGAAGAAGTATCTATGGATGTGGATGTAGAAGAAGACGGTGAAGATGATGGTGATGGGTACACAAAAAAGATTCAAAAATTAACTGGTAAAATCGGTCAGATGTTAAGAGATAAAGATGAACCAGATGCAGAATTAGACAAATACGTTATTAATTCTATTATTTCTGCAATTGATTGGGAAGAGATTCCAGATGAAGATGTGGAAGATATCATTGCAAAGATTGAAGGTGAAGATGAAGAAGATGGTGAATTAGAAGGAGGTGATGAAGAATCAGTAGATATAGATTTGGATGTAGAAGAAGAAGGTGGTGATGATCCATTCGCAGATGAAGAAGGTGGTGAAGAAGAATTGGCAGAATCTGATGAAATGGGTGTTGAAGAAAAAGATTGTGTGAAAGTAATTAAATCAATTAAAAGTGCAATAAGAAGTTTTGAAAAAATATTAGGTGATGGAAGTACTGATCCTGACGGAATGATAGGAAAACAAATTCAAAGAATGATTAGGGAACATAAAACAATGTTGACCACCTTGGAAAAAAAATGTAAAGATTCAGATACTGATCCGCATGAGGAGTTAGATAAACGAGCAGAGGAGAAATCAAATAGAAAAAATGAGTCTAGAAAATTTTCTAAAAAACAATTAATGGAAAACTTTTTAAAAAAAAACATTAATGAATCGTTAAACAAAATTTTAAAAGAAAATAGTGAAGCGATATGTGAAGAATGTTTAGGTGAGGGATGTCATTCTTGTAAAGATGGGGATATAGAAGAAAATATAAATATTACTGGAGATTTAGCTGCACAATTAGGTGATGATGTAAGGGTAGTACATGAAGAAATGGATGTTGTAGATGCAATTGCCACAGGACAAAATTACTTACAAGCAACAGGAGATTTAGATAGAGATGGTGATCAAATCCCTAATAGATTAGATATGGATAGTAATATGGATGGTGAGTTAGACTTTGAAACTTTTGATGATGGTGAAGAATTTATAGAAATAGATTTTGATTCACTAATGGGTAATTCACCAGCACCAACTAAAGAGCCAGGAATTGCAGAACCAACCACTAGACCAGGTAAAAAGAAACCAAGGTGGAAAAAGATACCTAAACCAAATGTTAACCCAAAACCAAAAGCTAGTGATAGGAGAAAATTTAGTTTAGGAAGAAAAGGAATGTATAGATAAAATGAATTTAGTATATATAAATAAAGTAGGGCAAAATTGGAAAGGGAACTTCATTTATGAATTTCTCTTTTCTGATATATTAGAGGATATTGATGGTGAAGGTTGGGATGCGTATCCTGCATCTGGTAATCCGGAATCACCTGAAGAAAAATTTATAAAAAAATCAGGTATATTAATATCAGATTTAAAATTAGAAGTCATTCAAGAATCCGATTCATTTGCAATGTGGGATGCGGTAGACGGTATAATCGCAATGGCCTGGGAAAATTTAGAAGGATATGATGAATATCCAGAAAAAAGACTTTTCTTTGCTTTTGGTGAAGAAATAAAGTCGATTGAGTCCAAACTATATGAAAAAGATATGGTATTAAATTATAATAAAGAATTATTAAATGTATAAAAAATGAAAAAAGTAAAAATTTATGAGAGCCAAATTAGTAGGGCCGTAAGAAGAGGTTTAATGGAAAAACTTTTTGAATCTAGTGGTGTAGATGAAACATTAATTAAAGTACCCGCAGATAAGATGGATGCTATTAAAGATAAATTACCGAAGGATGCAACTGTAGAAATAACTGAGGATGATGATTGGATGCAACATGTTTCGGATGAAATAGATGAAGATGGTACTGAAGGTACTTTTAGAGAATACTGTATCAGTAAAGGATATAGAAATGGGTGTTCTAGAGGTTGTATGGAAGAAGCTTTACGTAGTAGGAGTACAAAACTTCATTATAGAGCAGGATTAGCACATGCTTTTTGTAGTGCGAGAAAATAATTTATAATTATGCCATTTACTAAAGTAGGTAAAAATAAGAACGTTAGTCCGAGTGGAAGAGTTTTCACAGACAAACAAGTAAAATTATATTATGCTACTGATGGGTTTAAAAATATGGATGAAGAAGAAATGAAACCAGTAAAGAAAAATATAAAACCTAAAATGAAAAAGAAGGATTTAGTAGAATATATTAAATTCAAAAAAGATGGTGGATATAAAAAGTTTAAAAAATCTGATTTATTAGGGGAGGGGAGGAAAGATAAATATGATTTTCCTAGACTCTTAGAAGTAACTAATAACGAAAGAAAAAACCTGAGAAATTACTTAGAAGCAATAAGACAAAGTGGTTTAATAAATATGTTCGGTGCATACCCTATTTTAAATTGGGCTAAGGATGATTTACATAGGTGGTTATATGGGCAGAGTATGGATATAGAATCGTTAGAACAAAGAATAGAAGATTTAGAATATGAATTAGAAACTGAAGGTGAGGATAGTGGTGTAAGTGAAGGTGAGATAGAAGGAGTGAGAGAAAGAAAAGAAATCATAGAATATTTACTCGATAATAAAAGAGAAGTTAGAGATATTCTAATTAGAGGTGCATTAAAAAGAATTGACAATACTGATGGAAATCATGAAACAAGAAATGTACAAAGGGTATTTGAGAAGATGGCTAAAGAAGCTTTTGATCATTGGTCATCTTTACTAAGCATTTAAAAAAAATAAAAAATGAAAAAGAAAATAAGAATAGATTTAAATAAAATTACTAAGAAAGTAATTAAGGAACACCAACTGTTAAAGGGGGAATTAAGTAGAATTAAAAAACTTAACGAAGGTATAGAATATGACCCTAATCACCCTGAAAGAATGAATCCTGATTTAGAAGGTAAATTAAGAAGTGGTCAACACACTTTTGGGAAAAATAAAGGTTTACCTGCAACTGGTACCAATCAAAACTATTCAGAAAAATTAGCAAGTTCTCGATTCAAAGATATTATTAATAAAGTTAAAAGGTATCACGGCATTCAACAAATCAACCCACAGATGATGATGGAGATGATGAGAATTATGCAAGAAGTAGCACAAATAGAAGCACAACATAAAGATGCTTTAGAACAATTAGCAGTAGATATAGTAAGTGAAGAATTTGATATTCCAGACGATATGTTAGATGCAGAATTATTACCTCCTGGTTCACCATTAGATTTAGATCAAGATGAAGAAGATGAAGAAGATGAAGAAGAGTTCCAATCAACAAGTGCGGAAAGAATGGAAGAATTAGAAATTGAGGTTGATAAAAGAAACGTAATTAATGCATTAATGCAGGGTGCAGCCAAAAAAGGACATTATATCTTCCATATGGTTGCTGATCAATTAGATAGTATTGATCCTAGATTAATGGGTTTATATGGTAAATTAATGTCTTTGGCAGATTTCCAATATTGGGTGATACCTGATCAAGCAATGGGTGGCCAAATAGGTGGAACAGAAAAAATTAAGTGGGAAAAACCTAAAGACGAAGAAGGTAATGAACAAGAGGAAGAAGAAGAAGAACCAGTAGTAGAAGCTAAAGCGTGGATATTTCCACTATTAGTTCACGAACTTATTAAAGGTGCAATGGAATTAGCCGCATCCAACTGGGGAGAAGGACATTTAGATTTTGAAGAACAAAAACACGTTATTGATAGGGCAGATACAGTAGAGAATGAAATATGGGGGATGAGATTAGGTCCTGGTATGTGGGAGAAATTTGTAGCATGTATCGATGATGATGATTATAAATTAAAACAATGGTTCTTTCATGAACTTACTAAATTACCAGCTCAACAATTTCATACCTTTATGAAAGAGATATTATCTAACAGTGCCAAATGTAAAGAAGTGATTGCACACTTAAAAGAACTACACTTAGCAGATGAAGATGAGGAGTTAGATGATTTAATCATCGGTGATGAAGGTAATTTTGAAGACGGATTAGAAGATCTTATGATAGATGCTGGTGTAGCACCTTCACAAGATGAACCTACTGAAGAAGTGGACGTAGAGATAGATTATTCAGAGATGTCACCTAAAGAAATACAATCACTTATAGATGATGCATTAGATGCAGGTGATTTTGATACTGTAGGTATGTTATCTAAATATTTATAAAAAAATTAATAGTAATAAGAGAATCCCACTAAATGTGGGATTTTTTTATGCTTTAAAACTATTTATAGTAAAACTATAGTAATGAAAATTAAATTAACAGAAAACCAATTCCAAAGAATAGTAAATGAAATGAGATTCGATGGTAAATCTACTGGTTTATTTAGTGAAGAAGAGTATATAGAAGAAAAGAAAATACCTAAAAAATATATGACTAAAAATAAATCTGCAATGCGTAAAGAAATAAAAAAATACGCAGGTAAAGATACGTATAAAACTAAATGGGATGCAGATTATAAATCAGGTAAAGGGGGAAAGGGAAAAAGATATAAAACTAAAAAAAGTGATTCTACTAAAGCATATGAAAAAATGTTTGGGGAGTCTCATAGTATTTTAGAATCTAAAAGTAATGATAAAGCATTAAAGAAAAAAGCTAAGGATAGTAGTATTTCATTTTCTATTTTAAAACAAGTATATAATCGAGGTATGGCGGCATGGAATAGTGGTCATCGACCAGGTACCCCACAAAATGCATGGGCAATGGGACGAGTTAATTCTTTTATTACTGGTTCGGGAGGTGCTAGAAAAGCAGATGAAGATTTATGGAAAAAGGCTAAAAAATCCAAAAAAAATAAAAACGAATCAACACAATTAGATGAGGCAGAATATAAAGGTCGTAAAGTTACATTAAACAAACCAATGGCTGGAGATATTAAGAAATTTAAAGTCTACGTTAAAAATGATAAAGATAATGTGGTAAAGGTAAACTTTGGTCAAAAGGGAGTTAGGATAAAGAAAAATGATCCTGATAGAAGACGTTCTTTTAGGGCTAGACATAATTGTGATAATCCAGGACCAAAATGGAAAGCACGTTATTGGTCATGTAAAAAATGGTAAAGCTATGAAAATTAAATTAACGGAAGAACAATATAAAAAAATTATTAAGGAAGAATCTAAAGAAAGAAATTATATGTTTTTTAGTAACCTTAAACAAATGAGGAGACAAATAGATATTATGTTAAATGATTTTGATCCTCAATGGATTGATGATATGTTATGTGGTGGACACGATTGGGCGGATGATAAAATAAGTGAGTCTAAAACAAACGTTGATAGTGTGTTTGATTTCTTTATGAATAAAAAAGAGGGTGATGAAAATTAAATTAACAGAAAGTCAATATAAAAGAATTAAAAGTACAATGAATGAATACTTTGCAGATTCTTATGAAGACAAATACGATAAATGGGATAAACTAGAAAGAGATGTAGATTCTTGTATTCGGTCTATTATAGAAACACATAAAGATAATTTTGGGTATGATTCTTATGGTGTTATTGATGCAATTTATCAAATAATGGATGGAATGTTCCAAAGAGTATGAATTTAAACTTTCAACATATAATTAACGAAAGTATTGAGGACAACCCTAAAATAGAAAACATGATGTTTCGTCTATTTAATAGGGAATTTATGCCCTTTTGGAGAGAAACAAATGATGAACCATATAAAACAGGTTTTAAGTATGATAATATTGGTGACTTATTAAGTTATTTTGGTGAGGTGGTTGGATTAGACTATGAAGTAATTTTATATTTTTTCATAAAATGGACATTAAACCCTAATTCTAAATGGAATGAGGAAGATGGTGGTAATGTATTTAGTGAGTTTGAAGTAGATGAGTTAATTAGGTGGAGAGAACATAGCACCCTATATGATACATTAAAAAAATTAGGGTGGTTTAATAAAGAGTTTATTAAGGGTGCATCATATAAAGATGAAAAAGTACTCAAAACAAATTATTATGATAATATGACATTTAATGACACTGAAGGGATATACCCTAATATGACATTATCTGTCGATGAATGGGGGGATTTCTCAGAGTTATTTGAAAATAGGGATTTGGCAGAAGAAGCATTTAGTGAAGATCCTAGTGATTTCTTTTCTTATTATGATACCCCTAGAGATGAAATTCTAAATGAGATGACAGGAAAGGCGATGGATAGTGTGATAGAATCAATCCCTGCATATACAGATAGAATTATGATAGGTGGTCAAGGTGTAGAAGATTTATATGAAATGGGCGTAGAGGTAGACACTGATGGTGATTTTTTAGATATTAACCCAACTTTTATAAATACATTAAGGACACAGGTAAAAAATAATGAAGTAGATGGTGAAGATATATTAGAATTTTTATTAAGTCAAAACGAATTAGGTGAGTTAGAACGTGATATTAGAAGTGCGTATGAAAGATCAATAAATGATTTTATGGAAGATGATATTGCAGAAAGAGGTAGAGAAGAAATTGGTGAGTTATTTGGGGGTAAACCAGAGTGGGTAGAAAATACCAAAAGTGGAGATAGTGCGAGGTACGATTTAAAAGTACCAATCCCAACAGAATTAATAGATAGGGTAATAAAATATTATATTGATATAGAAGGTGCATGGCCGGAAGAACAAGAGACTTATTTTTTAGATGCAGTAAAAAAAATGTTAGATGAAGAAAGAGAATTATTAAATTTACCTAATTTAGATTACTATTATCCTGATACAACAAAACTTAGAGAGTGGTTTGAAGAGAGTTTAGATAATTATTTAGAACTAAGTGCGTAATATTATGAAAATTAAATTAACAGAGGAACAATATCGTAAGTTTGTATCGGAAGATACTAACCGCACTAACTTTATGAATAAAGTTTATAAACAAATTCAGAGTTTAGATATAAAAGATATATTCCCCTTAATCGTGGACACATATGGGTTTAGTGTTGAGGAAATTATAGAAGATGAAATGTTATATCATTTAATTGGGTATAAACTTTTAGATGCCACTAATCAATATCGTTTTTATGGTTTTAATCCTAGATCTTATATCAGATATCTGCATGCAATAGCAGATAAGTTAGGGGAGGAAGTAATCCATTCTAATTTAACCCCAGATAAAAAAGTAATAGAATTATCAAATATAGTGAAATTATATGATGGTGCAGTGGGGGGTGACGAGATAAAAGAGATAAGAGATGGTTTAGTTTACGACGCAATCAAATATTATTTCGATAATAACACACCAAAGAAGGCAATTCAACTATCATCACTTTTAAGTGAGAAAACTCGGGGGTGGGGTTTTGATGGGGAGATGATGAGTACAATTAAACATTTTGCAGAACAAAACGGTTTAAAAATATTTCATAAAATTGCGGGGTTAACTTTCGAAAAGAAAGATGGTATGATACAATCATTAGTGAACTACATTAATGATACACCTACTAAGAGTAAAGAAGGGTTCTTAGAGTATATTAATTCTAGGGGGAGAACATCGGGTCAACACTCCACCTTTTTTAGGGCGGCAGTCGCGTCAGGAATAATTAAAAAAGTTAGAAATGGGAGAAACATTACCTACGCATTAGGACCTAACTACGAAGCGTGGAAAAACGGTAATTTAGTTGCATTTTAACCATTTATTTACATTTTGATATTTATTAGTAAACTTATCTTATGGATAGAGGTCAACAATTAAAGATATATGCTAAGTGTTTAGGTGATCCGATATATGCGATAGAGACATTTCTTAAAACTTATGATTTAACTCAAAAAGGATTCGTCCCATTCAACTTATTTCATAAACAGAAAGAGATAATTAAATCTTATGAAAAACATAATCGTAACATAGTAACTAAACCTCGACAGGCAGGTGTATCTACTACTACTGCAGCCTATATTGCAGTAAAAATTGCTTTTGGTGATCCTAATAATCCATGGAAAGTACTAGTATTAGCAAATAAACAAACTTTAGCACAAGAATTTCTTAAAAAGATAAAAGATTTCTTAGATCAAATACCATCTTGGGTATGGGGGATAGGAGAGGAAGATTCTTATTTATCTATTGAATCTAAAGGTCATATTAAGACTAAAGATACTCAATGTGAAGTAAAAGCGTTAGCAACTTCTAAAGATGCATTAAGGGGTTATACCCCTACTTTCTTAGTTATGGATGAAGCGGCGTTTATCGATAAAGGTGCAGAAGTATTCGGTGCTGCTTTAACATCATTAGGTACTGGTGGTAAAGTAACTCTGATATCCACTCCTAATGGTCAAGATGCGTTATACTATAAAACATATGATGGTGCAAAACAAGGAGATAACAATTTCAATATTATTGAAATGAGGTGGCATGAAGATATTAGATATAATAGGGGATTAAGATGGTTAAGAGGGGAAGATGAGATTATTAAGTGTGAAACTATAGGTAGAGAGACATTAAGATGGGAATATAGTGGTAAAACTTATGAAACTAATAGTGTAGATATTGAAGATTATACTATTATGGTTAAAGATGGTTGGAAGGGTTCTTCTCCATGGTATGAAGAAATGTGTAGAGATATGAATGGAGATAAAAAACAAATTGCACAAGAATTAGATGTGTCTTTTGTTTCTTCAGGTGGTAACGTTATCGATGATGAGTACATTGAATTCCAAGAAAAAAATAATGTATTAGAACCTAAGTATAAGGCGGAAATGGAAAAATCTATGTGGATATGGAAAGAACCCGAAGAAGGACATAAATACATTATGGGTGTAGATGTATCTAGGGGGGATGGTAAAGATAGTTCTACTATTGTTATTTTAGATTTTGATGGTTTAGAACAAGTGGCAGAATTTAAATATAAATTACCCCCAGATTTATTAGCAGAAATAGTTTATAAATATGGGAATTTATATAACGCTTATACCGTAGTAGATATAACTGGAGGGATGGGGGTATCTACAGTTATGAAATTATTAGAAATGGGTTATGAACATTTACATTACGATGACCCTAAGAGTAGAAAATTGAGTGATAAATATGCAAAGACACTTCATAAACAAGGTGATAAAGTCCCAGGTTTTAATGTAGGTAGTAGTAGATTACAAATGGTTAGTGATTTAGAGGAAGGTGTTAGAGAAAACAAAACTATTATTCGTTCAGTAAGATTAATATCAGAATTAAAAACTTTTGTTTATAGGAATGGTCGTCCCGATCATATGGATGGATATCATGATGATATTATTATGGCTTTAGCAATGCCTTTATTTGTGGTACAGACAACCTTTAAGAAATTAAAAGAGGCAGAAAAACAAACCAGAGCAATGTTGGATAGTTGGACAACGGTAAGTAATAATGACAATAAAAATAACCCAACACCTAAACCAACCAACCCTTTTTATAGTAATACCCCCACATATAATCCCAAAACAAACAATAATAACGATGGGGGAGAATATAATTGGTTGTTTATGAGATGATAATATTTAGTTTTTACTAGATATTTATTATAATAGTAAAAAGATTTAAAATAAAATGGCAAGAAAAACAGTATTTCAACAGTTATCAGATTTATTTGGACCGGAAAGGGCACAAAGAGAAAATAAATCTCGTTATTCTTTAAATGATAAAGAATTATTAAAAACTCAATCTCAAGAAGAATATAATTATGAATTGTTGCAAAAACAACAAGATTCATACTTAGCGAATCAATGGAAAAAAGTAGATAATGAAATCTATCAACATTCCATTTATTATGAAACCACTAGATTAGCATCTTATGCTGATTTTGAGGGTATGGAATTTTTTCCGGAAATTGCGGCAGCATTAGATATTTTTATGGAGGAGTCAAGTACACCTAATGGTGAAGGTAGAATATTAAATATATTTTCTGAAAGTAATAGAGTTAGAAGAATTTTACAAGATTTATTTTTTAATAGATTAGATATACACACTAATTTACCTATGTGGATAAGGAATACTTGTAAATATGGAGATAACTTTTTATATCTTACTATAGATAGTGAGGATGGAATACAGGGTGTAAAACAATTACCTAATATTGAAATCAGTCGAAAAGAAAATGATGGTTTTGGTGAAAATGCTGGTACTTCCGAAGATGATAAATTTAACCCAGTAAAATTTGTGTGGGGACAGAAAGATATGGAATTTAATGCGTGGCAAGTTGCACATTTTAGATTACTGGGAGATGATAGAAGATTACCTTATGGGACATCTATATTAGAAAAGGCACGAAGAATATGGAAACAATTATTACTATCTGAAGATGCAATGTTAATCTATAGAGTAACTCGAGCACCTGAAAGAAGAATATTTAAAATTTATGTGGGTAATATAGATGAAAAAGATGTACCTGCCTACGTTAATAAAATCGCAGATAATTTTAAAAGAAGTCCAGTTATTGATCAACAAACGGGTCAAATAGATACTAGATATAACCAAATGGCTCAAGACCAAGATTATTTTATCCCTGTGAGGGATCCAAACGCACCGAGCCCAATAGACACTTTACCAGGTGCAACTAATTTATCCGAAATTGCGGATATACAATTTTTACAGAAAAAATTATTTACTGCACTGAGAGTACCAAAAGCATTTTTAAATTTTGAGGAGGTGACAGGTGAAGGTAAAAATTTAGCGTTACAAGATATAAGATTTTCTCGTACCATTAATAGAGTACAACAAGCTATTATACAAGAATTAAATAAGATTGCCATTATACACCTATATGTTTTAGGGTTAGAAGACGAATTAGAAAATTTTACCTTATCATTAAATAATCCTTCTACTCAGGCTGAGATGTTAAAGATTGAACAGACTCAATTAAAAGTAACACTATATAAAGATGCAGTATCTGATGCAGGTAATGGATTTGGTGCATATTCTATGACTAGAGCTAAAAGAGATATATTAGGAATGTCTGAGGAAGAAATAAGGAATGATTTAGAACAACAAAGAATGGAGAAAGCTGCGGGAGCGGAAATGGAACAAACTTCTTCAGTTATTAAGAAAACAGGAATATTCGATAGAGTCGATACCTTATATGGAGAATTCGGAGAAACTGGGGGTGGAGATGCTGCCGATAGCAGTGATACATCCACAGATGATATGGGTGGAGACTTCGGTGGCGGAGGAGGCTTCGGTGGTGATATAGAATCAGGTATGGAAAGTGCTGCGGATAGTGCCGCAGGAGGAGAAGCGACAGAAGCAGAAGCGGGAGCAGCAGTCGAATCCACCAATAAAAAAGAAAATTTATTAGTAGAGGAAAATAAAAAGAAATTAATAAATAAAACTAAAAAATATCAGGATAATTATTTAAAAAAACTATTACAGAGTATTGATAGGGATGTAAGTGAATATAATGTAAATAATATTAATGAAGGGGTAAATAGCGTTAATACTAAAATAGAACAAATGTCAAAAGAGATAGATGATATTATTAACCCCAAAGAAAAATAAGTTTTTTTACTAAAAACTAATATTTATATAAAAAAATACTATGAACACATTCGGATACATTAAAGACACATTTAATAATATTTTAACAGTATCTTTATTAAAAAAAGATAAAGAAGGAAAACAATTATTCAGTAAATATTTAAAGATATTAAAAGAAAATGAAGATTTATCTCAACAATACCTTATATATAAAAATTTAACCACAAAGAAATTTAATAACGAATCAGATGCTAAGGAGTATATTAAAGAAAATATAACTCTTTTACAAAAGATTAATGATGATAAGGGAATTAAAAAATTACAATCATTATTAAAGGGAAGAGAATTAATAAAAGAAAACGTAGAAATATATAATCATATTAATTCATTAAAAAATACAATTAAATCTGTAAGTAATTTAGAAAAAATACAGGAATCAATTAATTACATTACTAAACAAATGTTAAAAGAGGAAGTAGTAGAAGAATCAGAATATGAAACAGTGGAAGTACCACCTAGTGTATTAACTAAAATGGCAACCAATAGATTTAATGTAAAGTATCAAGATATTACAGAAGGGGAAAAAGAAATCATTAAAACTATATTAAATGGAGATGATGAAGATAAAGAAAATACATACACTAAATTAAAAAATGAGTGTGTAGATATTATCGATAACAGATTAAATGAAAATGTTGATCTGGACTTAAAAGATAAACTTCTTAAAGTAAAAGATAAATTATTAAGAATGACATTTAATCCAGATGAATATGTTAAGGACATAAACAATGTTTATGAACTTAAAAATTCAGTGGCCACTGAGGAATAACAAAAAATAAATTTTTATTATGGAAGAAATTTTTAATAAAGTTAAAGGTTTTTTCACAGGTATTACTGACCTATTAATGACACTTTTAAGTGTTGGTATTTTAGTACAAGTACTTTTTGGGGGTGCGGTATTTGGAATGGATGTTGTAGGTAATGTTACTAAACTAATAGAATCTTTAGGAAACTCAGGATTTGTTGGTTTACTAGCAGTAGTGGTATTAGTGAATATCTTAAACAAAAAATAAAAAATATAAATAATAATTAAAACCCTCTTAGGAGGGTTTTTTTATGCGATTTACTTGGGTGTGGAGAAGCAAGCCCTATTTGACTAGTAGAGATTTAATGAGTATATTGGTATATAATAACATAAATTTAAAGAATTATGAATGAAAAGAGGAAAAGAAATAAAATTAGATATAAACCCCAATTATAAAATAAAGGTGGGTACAGTAGATAATAAAAATCCTAAAAGTGTATATATAAATTTATCTGCATGGGGAGAATTATTAAAAGAAGAAGAATTAAATTATGAAGGAGTTATTAATAAACTAAGAAATAGAATTAAACATAATATAAACACCAACATTAATCCGAACAATTTTCATAAAGGAAAATATATAGTAGACTTAGATATGAGATCTTCCGGCATTAATAAAACTAAAAGAAGTTTTATGTCGTGTGAAATAACTCTTTATCAAAAAAATAATATACCAGTTAATAATCCAGAAATGATAGATACAACAACCTCTATAATAAATAGTTTAATTGAGGAATGTTTAGATAAACAAAACCATTTTGAATTTTATAAAACTAAAAATTCATAGTTTTTGTAGTAAAGATATATTTATATGTAAAGTATATCATTATTATGGAAATATTAAAAAAGAACGAAAGTAATAAAAAGGGCATCTTAATAGAATATGATGCTGGTTATATATCTCCTAAAGATAATAAACATTTCATCAATGAGATGAATAAACTAACAAAGGGTGGTACAATTGTGGAAGACCCTTTGTTTGTTTATGCAGTAATGCAGAAATATGGTGTAGAGAACCGAAATGGTAGGGTATACCCAGAAAGTATCCTAAAAAAAGAAGCGGAAAATTATCTTAAACTTATAGAAGAGAAAAGAGCAATGGGTGAGGCTGACCATCCTGAATCATCTATAGTTGCAATAAGTCGAATATCACATAACGTAGTAGAATTGTGGTGGGAAGGAAATGTATTAATGGGAAAACTAGAAATAATAATGTCACCAGGATTCGTCAACCAAGGAATAATATCCTGTGAGGGTGATCAAGTAGCCAACTTATTAAGAAAAGGTTTAAAAATAGGTGTTTCATCTAGAGGTGTAGG
>MDSV01176228.1_pt1 | contig 31425 bp, 30 predicted proteins | sample 810851 | NCBI WGS metagenome assembly MDSV01 (sample SAMN05326640, study PRJNA326480) | marine metagenome | isolation source: seawater | place: Atlantic Ocean: North East | collected 2012 | reverse complement strand
CTCAGTAGTTGTTCCAAGATTTGTACAAGCAGAAACTCCAGCTTTAAAATCATTTACTGAATTTATACCTGAGCTTTTTCTAACCATAAAACCTTGACCGTCATAAAAGTTTACACCTACAAATGTAAGACTAAGATCTGCATCTCTAGTAAGTGTCCAAGTTGTATTTCTAGATAAAACATCGATACCTCCAGAATTTAGCTCTGTAAATCTTTCTTTAGCTGTTAATCCTGTAAATTTAACTTTTCCAGAATCTCCAAGTACAGCTGCTGCTACAGCTCTGCAAACATCAACGTCTATTCCAGTCCAGTTTCCAGCTGCGTCAGGATTTGAAAATCCCGGAACACCCTGAGAAACTCCACATCTTAAGAAATCTCTTTTCTGAACTTGTTTTAGAGTCTTTGACTTTTTAGCAGCCATAGTTTCGGTTGTAAAAGCAAACAAAACTGCAAATACAGCTACTAAAGAAGTTAATTGTTTTACATATTTAAACATTTATTCTCCGTTTGTTTAATTATTATTTGTTAACAAATAATTCAAAATCGCTTTTGAATATTTTGAATTTAAGCATGTCTAATTTTGTGCTTCAAGATAAATTTACTGCGTAAAATTAACCTATTTTGGACAGATTCTGGCGCGCTCTGAAGGATTCGAACCTTCGACCCTCGGTTTAGAAAACCGATGCTCTATCCAACTGAGCTAAGAGCGCATTAATATCTAATTTACCTATATATAGTAGGAATTTAGCTTTTAAAAAGAAATTTTTTACAAATAATCAAAAAAGTTAACAGCTCAACTCTGCCGATAATCATAAATAATATTAGATAATATTTAGTTAAAAAATGTAAATTATTAAAACTAAAATCATCTAAACCATACATTGATGAATTAACAGTGTTCATTAATGTTAAAATTGATAATTTGAATGAACTTTCCATATCTAAACCACTAATACTTAAAAGACTACCTAAAAAAAATAAAGAAATTATAAAAACAATTATAGACAAGAAATATTTGTATATTTCAGATTGTTCGAAATGAGCCTTCGTGAATGATAATTTGTTAATATAAATATTCTTAGGTCTACTGTAAGATAAGATTTCATTTATAGAATATTTAAATAAAGAGTAAATCTTTAAAAATCTAACTCCTGAACTAGTAGAAAAAAAAGATCCCCCTATAATTACCAAAATTAGAAACATAAAAGATAAGTTTTTAGAATCATAATCTAGAGAAATACCAATATTAGAAACACTACTTGTTAGGGATAAAAATAACTTTATTAAATCATTATCATAATTGAAAAAAATAAAAAATATTATTAGAAGCACTAGTAAATAAAAAAATAAATGCAAATCTTCATTGAAAAAATCTAAACTTCTATTTTTAAAGAAAATTAAATTATAGATTAAAAATAAACTAAAAAAAGATATAAGCATCAATAAAGATAAAATTATCATTTGAGAATTATGATTTATAATATTTGACAACTCATTTGTTGGTAAAAAACCTCCTGAAGAAATTACAGTCATTGCAAGATTTAATGAATTAAAAGCCCTAATATCAAAAAGATTAAAAATAATAAATATAGCTAAGGTAAGTAAAGAATATAATAAAAATATTTTAAATGATTGTTTGAGCGTTTCAGCTTTATTAAATGAAATAAAATTAGTTAATGATTTTTTAAAATTATCATCAAATATATCAATTAATAAAATAATAGAAAATAAAAAATATAATCCTCCTAACCATTGAGAGGATGATCTCCATAAAATTAATCCTTGATCAATATGCTTTATGTTGTCAAATATTGTAAATCCTGTCGAAGTAAATCCAGAAATAGCTTCAAAATAAGAATTAATAAATGTTAAATTATAGATACTAAAATAAAATGGTATAGAAATTATAAGAGGTAATAAAAAATATCCTGATATAACTATTAAAATTTTTTCATATATAGAAATTTTTTTTTGATCATTATTTGTAAAATAAAATAATAAACATAAAAATAGAGAAACAATTAATGTTAACCAATAAGTATTAAGATTCAAATAAAGATTAAAGTAATAAGAGTATATTATATTAAAAAATGAAAGTACTGATATTATCCCACAAAATATACTCAAATAAATGAGTTTAAAATAATTCATTAAATTTAAATTGAACTTAAACGGAACATATTTTCAACCATAGGAATAAAATCTTTTTTTGTTAAAAAAACAACTATGTCATCTTTTTTAAAGATAAAATCTGATCGAGGGATAATTACTTCTTTATCTCTTAATATAGCTCCAATTCTTATTTCATCTGGTAAATTAGAGTTTTTTAATTCTTTATTGATTAATTCTGAAGTTTCTATTATTTCAGCTTCGATGATTTCATATTCACCATTTAATAAACTATAAGCCGTTTCAATAGTTCCTTTATGAACATGTTTTAATATACTTGAAACTGTATTCATTCTTGGATCAATTAAATCATCTATCTTTAATGAAGACTGTAAAAGAGAATAGTTTGGTTTATTAATTAGCGCCATTGTTCTTTTATCATTTAAAGCATCTTTATCTTTAGTAAATTTTTCAACAAGTACACTTACCATTAAATTATCCTCATCATCGTTAGTTAAAGCTAAAACTGTTTCAACTTCATCAAGATTTGCTTCAATCAAAACTTCCTCATCAAGTCCATTGCCGTTTATTATAATTGAATTATTAAGTTCACTTGCTATGGCCTCTGCTCTTTCCTTGTTTTTTTCAATAATCTTAATTCGTGCTGACTCAAATGATTCCTCAAGATTTTTTGCTAAATTGAAACCAATATTTCCACCACCAATAATTAAAATCTTATTTGATATTTTTTCATTATGACCAAAAGCTTTGAGAGTTTCTTCCATTTGAGAAGCATTGATTATAACGTAAGCTTTATCATCTTTAAGCATAACATCATTTTTTTTCAGGATAACAAATTTACTCTTCCTTATAACTCCCATTATATTAGAGTCTAATTTTGGAAATTTTTTAGTTAATTCATTTAATTTAATATTAATTAAAGGACAATTATCATTAATTAAAATTTCAATTAATCTTATCTTTTTGTCAGCAAAAGGAACATTATCTAATGCTCCAGGTGCTTCCAATTTTCTCTGTATAGACTTAGCTATCTCAATTTCTGGCGAAATAATTACATCTATTGGTAAATTTTCCTTACTATAAACTTTTGTAAATTTAGGATTTAGGTAATCTTGCGATCTAATTCTTGCAATCTTTTTTTGAACTTTAAAAATAGAAAAAGCAATTTGACAAATAAGCATATTAATTTCATCATTACGAGTGACAGCAATAATCATATCAGCCTCTGAAGCATTAGCTTTTTCAAGAATAGAGGGATAAGTAGCTTTACCTACAATTGCTTTCACATCTAAAGAATCGTCTATTTTTTGGATATCTTCGCTTGATTGATCAATAACCGTAATTGAATGTCCCTGTTCACTTAAGAGCTTAGCTATAGTAAAACCAACCCTACCAGCACCACATATTATAATATTCATCTTAATTAAGTTCCTTGATTCCTAAACCTTTAAGTTTTCTGTGAAGTGCAGATCTTTCCATACCAATAAAATCTGCAGTTTTTGATATGTTCCCATTAAATTTTTTTAATTGAGTAGTTAAATACTCTTTTTCAAAATTTTCTCTAGCTTCTTTTAATGGCACAGATAAAGGGTTTTCTGACGTTACAGAAAAATTATCTGGAGTTTTTAAAGACTCTTTGATGATACTTGAAATTTTTTCATTAGAATCTGGAGACAATATAGCAATTCTTTCAATTAAATTTCTTAATTCCCTAATATTGCCGGGCCAATCATAATTAATAAGATAGCTATTATTCGTATCAATTTCAAATTTCTTAAGATTGTAATTTAAAGCAATTTTTTTAGAGAAGTATTCTACTAATAGTGGAATATCTGAGGATCTTTTTTTTAAAGGTTCTATATTTACTTCAAACACATTTAATCTATGATAAAGATCCTCTCTAAAATTTCCTAATTCAATTTCTTTTTTTATGTCTTTACTTGAACAACAAATAATTCTTACATCGACTTTGATATCATGGTCGCCATTTATTCTTTTAAACTTTTGATCAATTAAAACTCTTAAAATTTTTGATTGTGTCTCCAGTGGAATTTCAGAAATTTCATCAATCATAAGAGTCCCTCCTGATGATTTTTCTAGAGCTCCATAAGAAATAGCCCCATTATTTTTTTCCTCACCAAATAATTCTAATTCATATTTTTCAATATCTAATAAGGCTCCATTAAGAATAATAAAAGGACCTTTATTACGCTTAGATTGCTTATGAATTTTTCTTGCAATTAATTCCTTTCCTGATCCTGTTGGACCATTAATAAAAACTCTACTTTCAGAAAGAGAAATTTTATTAATTTGATTTTTAATATTTTCTATACTTGGACTGTTTCCAATTAATTCGTAAGAATAAAAAAGTTTGTCTTCAAATTCTTTATTTTTGTTTTTTAAATTTATATTTTCAATAGCTCTATTCACAAAATTCATTAATCTTTCTTGATTAAATGGTTTTTCTATAAATTCAAAAGCTCCAGCTTTTAAAGCGCTGATAGCCATTTCAATATTTGCATGACCAGTAATTATTATAACAGGAATATTCTTATCTTTATTTTTTATGTGAGATAGCAATTCAAGACCATCATTATCTCCTTTATCCAATTTAACATCAATGATGGCCACATCTGGAAGTTTTTTGTCAATTTCATTTAGAGCTTGGCTATAATTTGCAGCTAATCTAGTTTTGTACCCTGCGTCTGTAATTAGATCATTTATGATATTTCTTATATCGCTATTATCGTCAATAATTAAAATTTCATTACTCATTTTTTAAAAACTTTATTTTAATTTTTGCACCTTCTTTAAGTGGTATAAAATTGATTGTTCCATTATGGTCATTTATTATCTTATTTACTATTGATAAACCCAAACCAGTACCCTTTTTTTTAGTTGTATAATATGGGTTCAAAATATCCTTAATGTTGTTTGAAGAGATTTTAAATCCTTTGCCATTATCGATAATTTCAAATTCTATATAATCACTCTTATCGTTTATTTCTATATCAATTTTTCCTTTTAATTCTGGCATATCTAGACGTTTTTCTTGAATACTTTCTATTGAATTTTTTATCAAATTGAAAAAAACTCTACTCAATTGTTCATTATCAGAATTAAACAACAATTTCTCAGAATCAAAATTTAAAGTGATTTCAGTATTTTGATCTAATTCATTAATCAATTTAATATTATCTTTAATCAAAATGATTAGATCGTTAGTTTTGAGAGTAGGTTTAGGCATTCTAGCAAAATCTGAAAATTCATTCACTAAATTTTCGATAAGATTTATTTGCTTAATTATAATCTTAAGATTTTCAGTAAAATTTTTTTTATCTTTTTCAAGGATCATATTCGAATATTTACTCTTCAACTTATCAATTGTTAGTTGGATAGGAGTAAGTGGATTTTTAATTTCATGAGCGAGTTTCCTTGCTAAATTTTCCCAGGCTTCATGTCTTTCAGTAATTAATAGTTTTTCCTGTTGATTTTTTAGTTGATTAATCATCAAATTAAAATTTTGGTTCAATGTTTCCATATCTTTATCGGTTTTGATTTCAGGAACTTTCGTATTTAAATTTCCTTTTCCTATATTTGAAGATGCTATAATCAAATTATTAATTGATCTAAAAAATCTAGATGAAAATCTGATTGCAATAGTAATTGATAAAAATAATAACAATGAAACAATAACAAGATAAATCAAAACGAAAGAAATTTTAATACCAGTTTGCTTATTAACTACTGTATAGTAAAAATTAACAGCTTCTTGAGACTCTGTAAGATATTTTGAAATTTTTTTATCTAGATATTTTACAACATATAAAAATTTATCATCAAAATTTTCTAATTGGATTATTGATGCAGATTGATTTTCATATGCATTTATTATCTTAAGAGGCCTTTTATCATTTCGAACCATTTCCAGAGCTTCTTCCAGTGGTGGTTGAAATTTTTGAGGCTCCTTTAATGTAGTTAAATAAAGTTCACCTTTACCATTTACAATATGAACTTCATCCATTCCTCTAATTAATCTTTGAGTGTTTAGAAAACTTTTGAATTGATTAGAGTTAGTTTTAAGAAAATTTGAACTTTTATTCAAATCAAATGCGATTAAGATAATTTCTGATTGAGTTTTTTGTTTTATTTCTTCCACATAACTTACAGCAATTTCGTATGAATTATTAACTGATGTTGTTATCTTTTTATCTAAATATTTATCTAAAGCAAAAGAAAGTAAAAATAACGAAAATAAAGAAATTAAGATTGAGGGTATTAAGGTAAATAATGCAAAAAAAGTTATATATTTTCTATTAGTCTTCAATTCACCTTGATCAACATCAATTCTCAATGAATTTTTTACTTCGAAAAAAATCATTATAAAAAAAACTAATAATAAAACTATATTTACAATTAAAAGTAATTGTAAGTTAGAGTCGCTTAATTTTACGAAACTTTTATCTATAAATGTTAGAAAAGTTACAAAACACAAAAAAAGTGTTATTAAGAATACTAAAGTTATAAGAATATTTTTTTTGATAAAATCGAACATTATGAGATAATTAAATTATAATATATTTTATTCATGAATACATGTTTTATAATACTAGCAGGAGGAGAAAGTAAAAGATTTAATTCTAAAATACCTAAACCTTACCATTTATATAAAGGAAAACCTTTAGTATTTCACTCTATAGACAAAGTTAAAGAACACAAAAGCATAAATAAGATTGTGCTAGTTATAAACAAAAAACACAAAAAATTTATTAAGATTTTAAAAACTAAAAATATTAAGATTGTACAAGGTGGAAAAACAAGATCAGAGTCTGCTTTCAAAGGATTGAAAAGTATAAAAAATTCTAAATTTAAAAATGTTATGATTCATGATGCAGCAAGACCCAATTTTTCACTTAAATTACTAAATAATTTAATTAAAGGTTTAAAAAAAAATAATTGCGTAATACCAATGATTAAATCTACTGATTCAATTAAACAAAAAAATAAAAATAAAATTATTAATCTAAAAAGAGAAAATATTTTTTTAGCTCAAACACCTCAGGCATTTAGATTTAAAGAATTATTTAAATTACAATCTAATAAGAATTCTAAAGTTACAGATGATTCTAGCATATTTATTAATGCTAATAAAAAAATAAAGATTATAAAAGGTAATACGACAAACTACAAAATTACAAATTATTCTGATCTCAAAGAAAATAATTCAATTAGATATGGAATAGGTTTTGATATTCATAGATTGGTACCTAAAAGAAAATTATTTCTTGGAGGAATAAATATTCCCTCATTAGTCGGAACTTTGGGTCATTCCGATGGAGATCCAGTTTTACATGCTTTAATAGATTCTATTCTTGGAGCTTGTGGTATGGGAGATATAGGTAATAAATTTTCAGATAAGAATAGAAAATATAAAAATATAAGATCTACTATTTTACTTAAAAATATTATTAAATTAATTAAAATAAAAAATTACTATATTAAAAACATAGATATAAATATTATCACTCAAAAACCCAAAATTTCAAAATATAGAAATAAAATGATTAAATGCATTTCTAATATTTGTGAAATTTCTCAAAATCAAATTAACATTAAAGGAAAAACAACTGAAAAATTAGGTTTAATTGGAAAAGAAAAAGCTATAGCCTGCGAGGTAATATCATCTGTCACTAAATATGAATAATATTAATTTTTTATTTGTTACATTATTTGGAATAGGAAAATTAAAAAAAATACCTGGTAGCTATGCTTCACTTGCTACCACAATATTTTTATTCATCTTATTTCATTTTTTAAATTTTTCACCAAACATAGTTTTAGTAGGAATAATAATTATATTTTTAATTTCACTTTATGCAGTGAACATTTATATAAAAGATTTAGATAATAAAGACCCTAAAGAAATAGTTATTGATGAATTTATAGGTCAATCAATACCATTATGTCTTTATGAAATTGCTCATGAAGGAAATAGAGAAACCGACCAAGTATTAACTTTTTATTTTATAATGTTTATTCTTTTTAGAATTTTTGACATACTTAAACCGTTTCCAGTTAGTTATTACGATAAAAATTTTAAAAATAGTTTTGGAGTTATTATGGATGATGTTATAGCTGGCTTATATGTTGTTGGAATTCTTGTTCTATATATGGTTTTTATTTCATGAAAAATATAATTAAATTATTACATAAAAAAAGATTAAAGATTTCTTTTGCAGAGTCATGCACTGGTGGTTTACTTTCGAGTACTATTACATCAATAAGTGGGTCTTCTAAAGTTTTTACTCTAGGATTGATTACTTATTCAAATCAATCAAAAATTAAAATTCTTAAAGTTCCTAAAAAAATAATAAAAAGATATGGAGCTGTAAGTTACGAAACTTGTTTATCTATGGTTAAAAACTTAAACAAAATCAGTAAAACTAATATTTCTGTCTCAATTACCGGAATTGCAGGACCCAATGGTGGGACTAAACAAAAACCTGTTGGTTTAGTATTTATTGGTGTTAAGAAAGATAATAAAATTATCGTTAAAAGATACTTGTTTAAAAATAAAAAAAGATCCTCAATTCAAAAATTAACTGTAAATAAAGCTCTAGACTTAGTCTTGAATATTGTTAAATAATTCTTCTGCTCTAGCTTGAAAAGCGTCTGCAATTTTCTCTAAACCAAATTTGAATGATTTATTCATAAGAACATTTAAAAAATGATTTTTTAATTCAAAATCTACATCAAAAGAAACTTCTGTAATTTTGTTTTTTTCATTAAAATGCCATCTATTCTCTAAATGCTTTAGTGGGCCCTCAAGGTTAGTCACATATATTGTGTCATCTTTCTTATCATATCTTACATCGCTTTTATAAGTGTCTTTAAAAGGACCTTTCCCAATAGTTAAATCTGCTACAATAAACAAAAAATCTTCTTTGTTATCCTTTTTATGAACTTTGGCATCTAAGCAAAAAGGTATAAAAATAGGATATTTTTCTATATCAAGAACTAAATCAATTAGTTGATCTTTTCTACACTCAATCAATCTCTTAACGGATGCTTTCGGCATTAACTTGGCTTATTCTATTTTTTTGAAGTTGTTTAAAATCTTCATCAGCATGATATGACGATCTTGTTAATGGAGAAGAAGAGACAAGCAAAAAACCTTTTGACTTAGCTATTGTTTCAAGTTCTTTAAATTCACTTGGATGATAATACCTGTCTAAAGGATGATGCTTAGGTGAAGGTTGTAAATATTGGCCTATAGTTAAAAAATCAACCTCAGCTGCTCTTAGATCGTCCATAACTTGATGTATTTCATGTTTATTTTCACCTAAACCAACCATTAATCCTGACTTAGTAAATATATTTTTATTTTCTTTTTTTGCATTTTTTAAAAGTTCTAACGAAGAAAAATATCGAGCTCCAGGTCTAACTTTTAAATAAAGACCTGGAACTGTTTCAATGTTATGATTAAAAACATCAGGTTTAGCATCAAGTACCTTTTTATATGCATTACCTTTTCGTAAAAAATCTGGAGTCAAAACTTCAATTGAAGTTTTCGGATTAAGTTTTCTAGTGTTAATAATAACTTCGTAAAAATGATTAGAACCTCCATCAATCAGATCATCTCTATCCACAGAGGTTATCACGACATGTTTTAGATTTAGTTTTTTAACAGCTTGAGAAATCTTTATTGGCTCAAGTGGATCTAAATTTTTAGGTTTACCAGTTTTAACATCACAAAATGAACATGCTCTTGTGCAAGTTTCACCCATAATCATAAAAGTTGCATGTCTTTTGCTCCAACACTCAGTTATATTTGGACAATTAGCCTCCTCACATACTGTTACTAAATTATTTTTATTAACAATAGTTTTTGTATAAAAAAATTCTTTACTATTTGATAATTTTGATCGAATCCAATCAGGTTTTTTTTTTATTGGATTTATAGGTTTATTTATTTTTTCTGGATGTCTAATTGTCATTTTTATCAATCATATAAAGTGTTTCATCTTCTTTACCAAATAAAAACTTTTTTCTTATCAATGTTTCAATAAAATCAAGGTCTAACTTTTCACTCAATAACGAATTTTTGAAGCTCAAATTGTCTATTTTGTTCAATAAATCAACTTCTTCGTTTTGTAAAGAAATCAATATTTCTTTTTTTTTAAAATATGAAAATAATCCTCTTTCTCCATCTAATAAATTAAAAATAAAATAAAGTATTAAAAAGGTTGAAATTAACAAAAAGTAGTTTTTTTTTAATTTATTAAACATTATCTAATTTTATTCATTCTAGCTTTATTTCCAAGATCTTCTTCAATACGTATTAATTGGTTAAATTTTGCTACTCTTTCTGATCTTGCTAAAGACCCAGTTTTTATTTGATTTGAATTAGTTCCTACAGCTAGATCAGCTATAAATGTATCTTCTGTATCTCCAGATCTATGAGATATAATAGTATTAAAACCAATTATTTTGGCAAATTTAATCACTTCCAAAGTTTCCGATACAGTGCCAATTTGATTTAGTTTAATTAAGATTGAATTTGATGAGTTATTTAAAAACCCTTTTTTGAGTCTTTCTAAATTTGTAACATAAAGGTCATCTCCTACAATTTGAATATTTTTTGTCGATCTTGTTAATTTGCTCCATGAAATCCAATCGTTTTCGGCAAATGGATCTTCTATAGATTTTATCTTATATTTCTTGATCATCTTTTGATATTTTATAATTGAATGATCTACTGAAATAAAATTTTTTGAATGAATTGAATATTTTTTTTTTTTAAAAAGTTCATTCGCTGCTACATCTAAACAAATTGATACATCTTTACCATTTTTAAAACCTGATTTTTTAATCGCAGAAACAATCAAATTTAATGCCTTTTCATTACTATTTATCATTGGAGCAAATCCTCCCTCATCACCTACTGAAGTTGATAAACCTTTTTTCTTAATAAGTTCTCTCAGATTGTTTATAATAATATAGCAAATTCTAATTGCTTCAGAAAAACTTTTAGCTTTATCTGGTCTGATCATAAATTCTTGAATTCTTAAACTGTTATTAGCGTGGGCTCCTCCGTTTATAATATTCATCATTGGATATGGTAATTTGAAATTTTTTTTAACTAAAAATGTTTTATATAAAGGTATTTTTTTGATCTTTGAAGAAAGTTTTTTAACAGCTAAAGAAACAGCTAAAATTGAATTAGCACCTAAATTTTTTTTTTGTTTTGTTCCATCAAGATTTATCAAAATTGAGTCTATAAGTTCCTGGTTATGAGGATTTTTACCTTTTAATCTTTTATTGATTTTTGAGTTAATAATTTTTACCGCATTAAAAACACTTTTTCCTAAATATTTTTTATTTGTTTTATCTCTTTTCTCATAAGCTTCATATGTACCAGTAGAAGCTCCCGAAGGACAAATTGCTGAGGCACTCAAACTCCCTGAAAATATTTCTGCTTCTATTGTTGGATTACCTCTGCTATCAAAAATCTGTCGTGCTCTTACACGTGATATCTTAGCCATCTATTTTTTTATCAATCTATCTATTTCGTAAAGTTGATTTATTAAATTTTCTAATTTATTTAAAGGTAACATGTTTGGGCCATCAGAAGGTGCACTATCTGGATCTTGGTGTGTTTCTATAAATACACCTGCAACACCGACTGCAATTGCAGCTCGTGCTAAGTATTCAACAAATTCTCTCTGACCTCCACTTTTTTCACCCATACCACCAGGTTGTTGGACTGAATGAGTTGCATCAAAAATTACAGGATATCCATTCTTGGCCATTATTGGTAATGATCTCATATCTGAAACTAGTGTATTATATCCAAAGCTTGCTCCTCTTTCTGTTACTAAAATATTATCGTTTCCAGAATCTGAAATTTTTTTTGTTACATTGGTCATGTCCCAAGGAGCTAAAAACTGTCCTTTTTTAACATTAATTATTTTTTTTGTTTTAGCTGCAGCAATTAACAAGTCGGTTTGTCTACATAAAAATGCTGGAATTTGAATTACATCTACATGATTAGAAACAATTGAGCATTGTTCCTCGTTGTGAATATCTGTGAGAATTGGTACTTTAAAATCAGCTTTAATTTTATCAAATATAGGTAATGATTTATCAAGTCCCGCCCCTCTCTTTCCTTTGATACTAGTCCGATTAGCTTTGTCAAATGATGTCTTATAAATAAATCCAATCTTAAATTTATCAGTAATTTCTTTAATTTTTCCAACCATGTCCATAGCATGTTGTTCAGACTCTAACTGGCATGGGCCAGCAATTAATGTAAAAAGACTGTTATTAGAAATCTTTATGCCATTACAATCAATTATTTTATTTTCCATTAGTATAATTTTGCTGCTTTAATAAAAGATGAGAATAAAGGATGCGGATTTAAAGGTCTAGATTTAAATTCTGGATGAAATTGTACTCCTACAAACCAAGGATGATTGTTTAGCTCAATTATCTCAGGCAATTTATCATCAGGAGACATTCCTGAAAAAATCATACCCTTTTGCTCAAATTTATCTTTCAAATTATTATTCACCTCGTATCTATGCCTATGTCTTTCGAAAATAGATTTCTTTTTGTATATCTTGTGTATTAAAGAATTATGTCTTAATTTTGCCTCGTAAAGACCTAATCTCATAGTGCCACCTAAATCTTTGCTTGTTCCTTTAATTTTTTTACCATTTTTATTCCATTCATTTATTAGTCCGATGACAGGTAAACATTTTTTATCTAATTCACTAGATCCAGCATTTTTGATTTTTAAAATATTGCGTGCGAATTCTATGACTGCCATCTGCATACCAAAACAAATACCTAAAAAAGGTATTTTATTTTTCCTGGCATAATTAATTGCAGATATTTTTCCTTCAGTACCTCTTTTACCGAAACCTCCAGGAATTAAAATACCTGAAACATTTTTAAGAGATTTTATGATATGATTTTTACTTAATTTATCAGACTCAATTCTAATTAGATTTATTCTAACATCATTTTGTATTCCCCCATGAATTAAGGCTTCATCTAAAGATTTATAAGCATCTTTCAGATTTACGTACTTTCCTATTATAGCGATATTTACTGTTTTTTTATTATTTAAAACTGATTTAGTAATTTTTTTCCAGGCTAATAAATTAGTTTTCTTTTTAGGTTTAATCTTAAAATATTTTAAAACCTGTTTATCAAGTTTTTCTTTATGAAAACTTATCGGAGCTTCATAAATTGTTCTTACATCAACTGTTTCGATTACATTATCAATTGATACATTACAAAATAAGGATATTTTTTTTCTTTGATCTAAAGGAATAGATTTTTGTGATCTACAAATTACAATATCTGGCTGTATTCCTAAACTACGTAGTTCTTTTACTGAATGTTGGGTAGGTTTTGTTTTTATTTCATCTGACGATTTCAAAAATGGAACAAGAGTTAAATGAATAAATAAACTTTTATCTTTACCAACATCATTTGAAAATTGTCTTATTGCCTCAACAAAAGGCAAACTCTCTATATCACCAACGGTTCCACCTATTTCACAAACAACAAAATCCTGATTTGTTACATCTCCTTTTATAAAGTCCTTAATTCTATCTGTTACATGGGGTATAACTTGAACAGTTTTTCCTAAATATTTTCCTTTCCGTTCATTTTTAATTATATCGCTATAGATCTTCCCAGTTGTAATATTATCGGATTTTTTTGCTGAAATATTTGTAAATCTTTCATAATGACCAAGATCTAAGTCTGTTTCTGCCCCATCATCTGTAACAAAAACTTCTCCATGTTGAAATGGACTCATTGTACCTGGATCAACATTCAAATATGGATCCATTTTTCTCACTATGACTTTAAAGCCCTGTGATTTTAACAAATATGCTAGCGATGCTGAAGTGAGACCTTTACCTAATGATGAAACCACGCCGCCAGTAACGAATATATATCGCGCCATGGAATTACCTTATAGCGGTAAATGTATAAAATGAAAAGTGTTAATTATTATTTTCTGGTATTTCGGGAGTATCGTCTGATTTTTCCTCAATTTTATCGAGAACAGATGAAGTCGGTGTTAATTCCCCTCTTGATATAATTGTTAATGCTAAACTACAAATTATAAATAAAGTTGCGACTATAGCTGTTGCTTTTGTCATAAAATTTCCTGCTGATCTTGAAAACATGAAATTATCTTGTGAAACACCAATTCCAAGTGCTCCTCCTTCTGATTTTTGTAATAATATTATTAAAACTAGAATAACTGCTAGTATTAAATTTAATATTAATAAAATGTTTTCCATGGGGCTTAACTATATGTTTTTTTAACTATATCAATAAATTTTTTTGAATTTTGAGAAGCTCCACCTACTAAAAAACCATCTATGATATTAATCTTTTTTAAATTTTTAATGTTATTAGGATTTACAGAACCACCGTATAGTATTTTTGGGGACTTGCTTTTAAATTTACTCTTTATAAACTTTATTGTTTTTAAAAGATCCTCTGTCTTGGGTATCATACCAGTGCCTATAGCCCATACAGGTTCGTACGCTATAAAAATATTTGATTTATTTTTTATCTTATCTAAACCTAATTTAATCTGTTTCGATAATATCTGTCGAGTTTTTTTTTGTCTTTTTTCTTTTAATGTTTCACCAATACAAAAAATAACTTTTAACTTTGCTTTAATAGCATTCTTAATTTTTAAATTAATCAATCTATTACTTTCTCCTTTTTCTCTATTTTCAGAGTGGCCTATAATAACATAATTCGCTCCAATATTTTTTAACATACGGGCATTTATAAAACCAGTATGTGGTCCATAAGTTTCATTCTCATGACAATTTTGAGCCCCAATATCAATTAGACAGTTCTTAAACTTTTTTAAAAATGAATTAATTAAAGTGTAGGGAGGGCAATAAATTAGTCTGCCCTTATTTATTTCCTTAGATTTTGAAAATTTAATAACTCTATTTAATGTATTTAGTGATTTTATATCTCCATACATTTTCCAATTTGCTATAAAATACATATATTTATTTGTCATAATGAAAAATTTAATCTATAGCTTTGTATTTTACAGATCAATAAATTAATGAAGTTATGATAAGTAGTTTAAGAAATTTCGCTAAAACCAAGCTAGCAGGAATATTTATATTCATTATAATTATACCTTTTGTATTTTGGGGTATGGGAAGTGTGTTCAATAGCGGTAATACAAATAATATCGCAAAAGTAAATAATATTAATATTTCAACTAAAGATTTTATGGATTATCTTAATAAATCTAACTTGAGTACTCAAGTTATAAAAGAAAATTTAGATCAAAATATAATAGAAGAATTACTATCATCTCTAGTGTCAGTTAAAATACTTGATATAGAAATTAAAGATTTAAATATTTTGATATCACAAGATGTTCTAATCAAAAAAATAAAAAAAAATAAAAACTTTATTGATGAAAATGGTATTTTTCAAAGAACTCTCTATGAAAAATTTTTATTAGCAAATAATATAACTGCCCCTCTATACGAATTAAGATTAAAAAATAACGAGCTACAAAAACAATTATTCAATTATGTTCATGGTGGTATACAAGCACCAAAATTTTTAGTTAAAAAAACTTTTGAAGAAGAAAATAAAAAGATATTTATTGATTACATAAGTTTAAACAATTTTTATAAAAAATTGAGTGATGTAACAGAGAAAGATATTAAGGAATTTATTAATGATAATTCCAAAGAATTAAAGCAAGATCATATAAACTTTTCGTACATTAAAATCACTCCAAAGCAATTGATAGGCATCGATGAGTTTAATCAAACATTTTTTGATAAAATTGATGAAATTGAAAATAAGATATCCAAAAATATAGATTTTAATTCCATAATTAAAGAACTGGATATTAAACCTATAATAATTAATGATTATGCAAACATAAATAAAGATAAGTCTATTGAAAGTAAAATTTACAATAATAGAAATGATAAAATTGAAATAGTAGAATATGATGGATCATACATTTTATATCAAATAAATGAAATAAATTCAAAGATACCATCTTTAATTGATTCTACTGAAAAAAATAGAATTACTGATCTTTTTCTTCAAAAAAATAAATATGAATTTAATAAAAAGATATTTGATGAAATAAATAATAATGAATTTAACCAAATCTCTTTTGAAAAACTTGGAAAAAATTTAATCGAAAAAACTAACATTCTTTCAATTAAAGATAACAAAAAATTTGATGCTAACTCTGTTGAAGTTTTATATTCACTTCCTTTAAACAGCTTCACTTTGATATCTGATGAAAATGAAAATGTTTATGTTGCCAAAATAGTTGAATATGAGGAAAAAAAAATAAAACAAAATTCAAAAGAATTTGATAAGTATAGTATTGATGTTTCCGCTAAAAATAGAAATGTTATATTAAAATCATATGATTATTTTTTAAATGACAAATACAAAGTTACTATTAATCAAAAAACACTTGATAGAGTTAAAAACTATTTTAAATAATGATTAACCGTAGCTTTAAAGATTTTAAGTTTCGTCACAGAAACAAAAAAAATCAAATAATATATACATCGAAAAAAGTAAAAAGTGATAGTGAAGTTTTAAATCTAATTGATAATTTTTTAATAGAAAAAAACAGCTTTATATTTGAATCTGTTGAGAAAGGTAAGATTAAGGGTCGATATACCATATTCGGCAAAAATCCTGATAAAATCTGGGAATTTAACAATAAAAATTCATATTTAATTAAAAACAATATAAAAATTAAATTAAAAGATAAGCCAGATTTATTAATAGAAAAGATTATCGAGGATTTTAAATTTGATACTCCAAAAAAACTACCAAAAATTTGTTCTTTGATATCTGGATATTTTTCTTATGACTCTATTAGGTATATTGAAAATATCCCTAATAATTGTAGAAATGATCTTAATCTACCAGATGTCAGATTATTAAGACCTAGGACACTTGTAATTCACGATAATTTAAAAAAAGAAATATTTTATATAGTCAATATTTTTAATGATGAAAAAATTTCTAATTATCAAAAAAAGTTTGATGATGTTAAATCTGAACTTTTTAAGCTTACAATACAATCCACGATCAAACACTTTAATAATAAAAAAGATAAAAGTACCAAAAAAATTAAAGTAAAATCTAACACACCTAAAAACAAATTTCTTAAGATGGTTAATAAAGCCAAGGAATACATTAAATTGGGAGATATTTTTCAAGTCGTTTTAAGTCAACGCTTTGAAGCAAAATTGACAAAAAAACCTTTGGACATTTATAAAAAATTAAGAGTTACAAATCCTTCTCCTTTCATGTTTTTCTTCAATTTTAGTGATTTCCAAATAATTGGAGCTAGTCCTGAAATACTAGTAAGATTAAGAGATAATAAAATAACTGTAAGACCTATAGCTGGAACAAGACCTCGAGGCAAAACCAATAAAGAAGATATTTTTTATAAAAAAGATTTACTTAAAGATAAAAAAGAATTATCCGAACATTTAATGTTACTGGATTTAGGAAGAAATGATGCTGGAAAAGTTTCCAAAATTAATACTGTCAAAGTTACTGAAAGCTTTATCATTGAAAAATATTCCCATGTTATGCACATAGTTTCGAATGTTATTGGTGAATATAATAAAAAATTCTCTAAGTTTAAATCTTTGCTAGCTGGATTTCCTGCTGGAACTGTTTCTGGAGCACCTAAAATAAGAGCTATGGAAATTATAGATGAATTAGAATCAACAAGGAGAAAAGTTTATGCTGGAGGTATTGGTTATTTTTCTGCTAATGGTGAATTTGATACATGTATAGCTTTAAGAACTGCCGTTGCAAAAAATAAAAAATTTTATGTTCAAGCTGGTGCAGGAATTGTAGCAGACAGTAAACCAATTAATGAATACAAGGAAACAGTTAATAAAGCTAAAGCTTTAATTAATGCACTAAGATAATGAAAATTTTATTAATCGATAATTACGATAGTTTTACTTTTAATCTATTTCATTATTTATCATCATTAAATGTAAAGGTTGATGTTATTAGAAATGATAAGATTACTTCTAAAGAAATAATTAAAAAGAAATATAATAAAATTGTAATTTCACCAGGACCAGGAAATCCTAATCAGTCTGGCAATTGTCTTAAAATAGTTAAATCTCTTTATAAAGAAATACCTATTCTCGGAGTTTGTTTAGGTCATCAAATAATTGGACAAGTATTTGGTTCTAAAATTGTTCAAGCTAAAAAACTAATGCATGGAAAAACCAGTGTAATTATTTCAAAAAAAATTGGAATATTAAAAAACCTGCCTAAAAGTTTTGAGGCAACAAGATACCATAGTTTAATAATTGACAAAAAAACTCTTTCAAATGACCTTGAAATTACTGCAGAAACAAAAAATGGATTAATAATGGGAGTTAATCATAAAAGGTATAATGTTCATGGAGTGCAATTTCATCCCGAAAGTATTAAAACAAAGATTGGAATTAAGATTTTAAAAAATTTTATAAAATTTAAAAAATGATGAAAGAATTCATAGATAAAATAAAGACTAAAAAAGACTTATCTTTTGATGAAAGTAAAGCTGCTTTTAAAATATTAATGGAAGGTAAAGCAAATGATCAAGAAATATTTGATTTTTTGACGTTGCTATCTTTTAAAGGTGAATCTTCAGATGAAATAGCAGGTGGTGTTTATGTTTTAAGAGAAAAATCTAAAAGAGTAAATGTAAATAATTGTGTTGATACTTGTGGAACAGGTGGAGATGGTATGAATACACTTAACATATCAACTGCATCAGCATTATTATTAGCAAGTATGGGTGTTAAAGTGGCAAAGCACGGTAATAAAGCAGTATCGTCAAAATGTGGTTCAGGTGATGTTTTAGAAGCATTAAAGATTAATATTGATTTAGACCCAAAGGATATCGAAGATCAAATAAACAAAAATAATTTTGGTTTTATGTTTGCACCAAATTATCATAGTGCAATGAAATTTGTGGGGCCTACAAGAAAAAAAATCGGTAAAAGAACTATATTTAATATGATTGGACCTCTAAGTAGTCCCGCCCTAGTTAAAAAACAAGTTATTGGCGTTTTTGATAAAAAATTATTAAAAATTTTTGCAAATGCTTTAAATAATTTGGATATTGAATCTGCTTGGATTGTAAATAGTGAAGATGGTTTAGACGAGATATCACCTTATGCTAAAACTAATGTAATACAATTAAAGGACAAAAAAATTTCAGAAATTACAATAGATCCAAAAAAATTAAATATAAATGCAGACAAATTTGAAAATCTTGTGGGTGATGATGCAAAATTTAATGCAGAAAAAATGTTAGATATATTCAAAGGAGAAGATAATGACTTTTCTAAAGCAGTTTGTTTGAATGCTGGCGCAGGACTAGTAGTAAATGATACACATCAAGATTTTTCAGATGCCTACAATAATGCAAGAGAGTATATTCTTTCTGGAAAATCTATTAAACACTTAGAAAAAATTCAAAATGCCTGATAATATCCTTGAAAAGATTATTAAAAAAAAAATTGAAAAAATATATAATCTTAAAAAAACTTTAGGGTTAGAATCATTAAAAGATCTAATTAATAAAGATAATTCATTTATCAATTTTAAAGAAAGAATTGAAAATAATATTAAAACTCAAAAAATTTCAATTATTGCAGAAATTAAAAAAGCCAGTCCATCTTCAGGAATAATCGTTGATGATTATGATCCTGTTAAAATAGCCAAAATATATAATCAAAATAAAGCTACTTGTTTATCAGTACTCACTGAGGAAGATTTTTTTTTAGGAAACTTATTGCATATAAGTAAAATAAAACAAAAAATCAATTTACCGATCCTATGTAAAGATTTCTTTATAGATAAATTTCAAGTGCCGCTAGCTAAAAGCTATGGAGCTGATGCTATTTTAATAATCTTAGCGGGTGTCTCAGATAATTTAGCTTTAGAATTGTATGAAGAGGCATTAAAATATAACATGTCAGTTATTGTTGAGGTTCATACTGTTGAGGAAGCTAAAAAAGCTCTTAAGTTTAAAGATGCATTAATAGGTATAAATAATAGAAACCTTAAAACTCTTAAAACAGATATAAATACAACTTTTGATATCCATGAAGTTTTAATAAATCATCAAGGTCCACTCATTTCTGAAAGTGGAATTAAAACAAAAGATGAACTCTTAGAATTATCTAATAAAACTTCAATTAAAACTTTTTTAATTGGTGAATCACTTTTAAAAAATTTAGAAAATAATTCTATTTTTTCAGTCCTTTAGTCAAATAATCCCCTATTTTAAATACTTTTTAGCTATTGTTTATTTAAGAGAACTTTTATAGAACATCATTTGTACGTTATTTGTTCTTATGCTAACTAAAAAACAAAAAAACTTATTATTATTTATCAACAAGAGGTTGAGAGCTTCAGGAGTTTCTCCTTCTTATGAAGAAATGAAAGAGTCTTTAAACTTAAAATCAAAATCTGGAATTCATAGATTAATAAGTGCATTAGAAGAAAGAGGGTTTATTAGAAGATTAGCCCATAAAGCTAGAGCATTAGAGGTGATTAAATTACCAGAAACAGCATCAGCTAATGATATTTATAATAGTTTTTCTCCCAGCGTTATTAAAGGTGGCTTAGATGAAAATAAAAATAATCAAGATGAAATAGAAATACCCGTTTTAGGCAAAATAGCTGCTGGTACACCTGTTGAGGCTATCCAAAATGAAGTATCTAGAATACCTCTTCCAAGTACTTTAGAGAAAAATGGAGAATATTTTGGTCTTAAAGTTCAAGGTGATTCTATGATTGAAGCTGGTATAAATGAGGGAGATACTGTAATTATCAAAAGAACTGATACTGCGGATAATGGTAAAATAGTTGTTGCTTTAATAGACGAACACGAAGCAATGCTTAAAAGAATTAGAAAAAAAGGAAAAGTAATCGCTTTAGAAAGTGCCAATAGAAATTATGAAACTAAAATTTTTGGACCTGATAGAGTAAAAGTTCAAGGTGTTTTAGTATCTTTATATAGAAACTTCTAAAAAAATAGTCTAAACATTTCTAATGTCTAAAGTAGCGACAAGATTTGCTCCATCACCAACTGGCCCTCTTCATATTGGCGGAGTTAGAACTGCTCTGTTCAATTGGTTATTTTCAAAAAACAAAAATGGAACTTTTTACCTAAGAATCGAAGATACAGATAAAGAAAGATCAAAAATTGAATACAAAGATCAAATTATTAAATCTTTAAACTGGATTGGCATACAATATCAAGGGAATGAATATATACAGTCTACAAAAATAAATGATCATGTAAATGTTGCAAATGAACTTCTTAAAAATGGGAATGCTTACAAGTGCTATTGTTCAAATGAAGAAATAGAAGATCAAAAAAAAAGAGCTAAACAAAAAAAAATCCCTTATATATATAATAGAAAATGGCGTGATATAGATGAAAAAGATGCTCCAAAAGATATAAAGCCGGTTATAAGATTTAAAAGTAAAATTGAGGGATCTTCCATATTAAAAGATTTAGTACAAGGAGATGTACAAATTGATAATGGAACCATTGAAGATTTTGTTATTTTGAGAAAAGATGGAACACCGACTTATAATTTATCAGCATCTGTAGATGATCATCAAATGAAGATAACACATATTATCAGAGGAGATGATCATAAAATCAATACTTTTAAACAAATGCAAATTTATTTGGCTATGAAGTGGGAACTTCCATCTTTTGCTCATATTCCTTTAATTCATACTACCGATGGAAAAAAGTTATCTAAAAGAGATAACGCATCAACTTTAGATGACTATTCAAAAATTGGTATTATGCCAGAAGCATTGAGGAACTATTTATTAAGATTAGGCTGGTCTTTCAAAGATAAAGAAATATTTACTTTAGATGAAAGCATTAAGCATTTTAATTTGGGGGGTATAGGAAAGTCACCCTCAAAACTTGATATAAGTCGTATCTTATCAATGAATGAGCATTACATAAAAAATATGAATGAAAATGATCTTTATGAACAATTAAGAGAATATTGTAATAATTTCAAAGAAAAAATAGATCAAAGTAAAGAAGTTAAAATAAAAAGATCACTATTATTTCTTAAAAATAAAGCAAAAACTTTAGAGGACATTTACAATAACTCAAAATATATTATATCTGATGTAATACATTTTAACGATCAAGATTTAAAATTAATTGATGAATTAGCAAAAAGAATAATATCTGAATTCAAAGAAAAAATTTCTAAAATAACAGAAATTAAAAAGGAAACCTTAGAACCAATAATTAATGAGCTGATTAAATCAAATAATACAAACTTCAAAGGTGTTGGTCAGCCATTAAGAATAGCTTTAACAGGATCTAAATTTGGTCCAGGAATTTATGATATCATCATTTCACTAGGAAAAGATGAAGTTATAAAAAGGTTAGGAAATAAGATAATCGTTTAAAATATTCGCAGCTTCATCGCTAGATGAACTTTTTGATCTTATTTGATCTAATGTTTTATTACAATCATCAACTTGTTTTTTAGCTAAACTAGGATTTTTTAAAAAATAAACAACTGATTTATAAATTTCATTAGCATTACATTCACTTTGTAAAAGTTCAGGAATGATTTCTTTATTATTAATTATATTAATAATATTGGCAAAATTTACTTTTACCAAAGATTTCATGATTAAATAATTAATAAAATTTATTTTATAAATTATGATAGATGGAACTTTTGCATTACAAATTTCTAATGAAACTGTACCCGATTTAGAAACTGCAAAAATTGAATTTAGTAAAACCTGAGATTTAATATTTTTGTCAGAGATAATGTCTATTTTATCTATATTGATATCTTTTAACGATTTAGTAATTAGTTCTTTATTTTCATCCGTTGCATGAAAAACAAAAAGATAATCATGAAATCTTTTATTCATTAATTTTATAAAATCTATTAGGATTGGCAAGAGAACATTTGTTTCAGAAGACCTACTACCAGGAAAAATAGATATAATTTTTTTACCTTTAGAAATATTAGAAATATCAATTTTAGAATTATTTTTTTCTAATAAGGGATGACCAACAAAAGTATTCTTTATACTTTCTTTATCAAAATATTTTTTTTCAAAATTAAATAATAATAAAAAATGATCAACAAATCTTTTAAATTTTTTTACTCTTCCTTCTCTCCATATCCAAATTTGTGGAGCTACATAATGAATTACTTTAATGTTTGGCTTTATCTTTTTTACTTTTTCAGCAACTCTCAAAGTAAAATCAGGGCTATCGACACTAAACAATATATCAGGATTAAATTTTAAAATTTCATCTACAGTTTTATTTATTTTATTTTTAATTTTGAAAATATTAAGTAAAACACTTGTAAATCCGATATAGGTTATTTCATTTAAATCGAAAATCGATCTTATTCCTAGATTATTTAAATTGGAACCACCAACAGATAAGTACTCAACTGAATCATTCTTTTTTTTAAGTTGAGAAATTACGGTTGAAGCCAATTTATCCCCTGATGCTTCTCCAGTTAATATAAATAATCTTTTCATCTCCAAATTTTATTTAGAGTTTCTTCTCTTTGACAGGCTTTTTTGTACATCAAATATCTTATAAAATTGTTTTTATAATAATCTTGATGATAATTTTCAGCTACAAAGAATTCATCAAATTTTTTAATATAAGTTACAACTTTTTTATTAAATTTTTTCTCAATTTTTCTAATCGATTTTTCTATAGTTTTTTTTTGATTATCATTTTCAAAAAAAACCACTGATTTATAACTTTCTCCTTTATCACAAAACTGACCATTAGAATCAAATGGATCTATATTAATCCAATATATTTTTAAAAGATTCTCAAAATTAGTTAGAGAAGGATTATATGTAATTTCTAGAGTTTCGTAATGTCCTGTGTTATTTGTAATCACATCTTTATATTTTGGATTTTTTACATATCCGCCTGAATAACCTGAAATAGTTTTAGTAACTCCTTCTATTTTATCAAAAGACTCCTCCATACACCAAAAACACCCTCCTGCAAAATAAACTTTAGCTTCATTTGCACCATATAATTTTAATGGAAATATTAACATAAATATTATTAAAAATATTTCTTTCATCTTATAGATATAAACATTTTATTTTTGTTAACAAAATTAATACATGCTTTTTTTTCTAAAAAAATATTTTGTTTGTTTTTTAAAACTAAACCTTTTAGACCCGCTTTTTTACAATCCTTAAATGTATCAAGTCCTATTGTTGGTAGATCAGCTCTTAGATCTTGTTTTTTTTTTGGAAATTTGATCAAAACACCACTGTTAAATTTTAATTTTCTAACTGATTGAATTAATTTTTTTGTTCCTTTAGATGTTTCTTTTGCAACAATTTTATTTCTTACAATAACTGCTTGCACATGATCATAAGAGTTTAGATTTTGAAGAATCTTTATCCCCTTTTTAATATCAATTAAATCAAATTTATTAGGTTTTAATTTTGAATAATTTCCCCTCTTTAATGACAGTTCTGGATTAAAATATGTGGAACTAATTACTTTTATTTTTTCTAGAAATAAAATCTTTATCAACTCTTTTAAAATAGCTGCATCTCCTTTTTTAGCAGCTTTAATTATTCTTGGAATATAATAAATACCTGTTATATCAAGTTTTAATTGAGAAAATTTTGGCTTATTTATTTTTCCTGCAAAAATTACTTTTTTACATTTTTTATTTTTAATTAATTTTAAAATTTTGCCAAATTGTCCAATACTTATACGATGAGAATTTATGTCTTTCTTAAATATATTATTTTTTGATAAATCTATGATGAAGTATTTTTTTTTTCTTTTTTTTATACTTTTTAATATTAATTTTGGAAAATCAGTATCTCCAAAGAATAAGCCTATCATTTTATTTACTAAAAGGAGTACAAATTGGTCTTTTTTTATCTTTATTAATAAATTCAACTACCTCTTTTACAAAAGAATTTTCCTTATATTCCCCATTTAATCTATTTAAGTTTTCAGTTAATTTTTCAGTTTTAAATATTTCTTTATAGGCTTCTGTTAAACCTATAATTTCTTTATTTGAAACGTTAATCCTACGTAATCCTATTACATTGATACCGTTCAAAAAATTTCTATTTCCTATTGATAAACCATAAGGAATCACATCTCTTGAAACACCGGTCATTCCTCCTATCATTGCCATTCTGCCAATTCTGGTAAATTGTTGAATACCACAATTACCTCCTATAACAACGTTATCATTAATTTCTGCGTGACCAGCTATGGCTGCACTATTGGCTATAACAATATTATTTCCTAAAATGCAATCGTGAGCTATATGAGCACCAATCATAATTAAATTTTTATTACCAACTATAGTTGAACCTGCTCCTTGGATAGTTCCAGGATTAATTGTTACATACTCTCTTATGGTATTATCATTTCCTATAACAAGTTTTGTTTTTTCACCTTTATATTTCATATCTTGAGGATCACTTCCAATAGATGCAAAGGGGAAAATTTTGTTATTTTTTCCAATAATTGTGTGACCGGTAATATTTACATGAGATTGAATTGATGAACCTTCGTCTATCTCCACATTTGGACCTATGATGGAATATGGGCCAATTTCAACTTTTGATGATATTTTTGCTTTAGAGTCTATAATTGCAGTTTTATGAATCATTTATTTATTTTCCCTAATAAAAGTTTTTAAATCTTTAGAGGGATAACCCATCACTTTAGAATGGTCTGGAACATTTCTTAATACTCCGCTACCTCCTCCAATTTGAACATTATTACCAATTTTTAAATGTCCAGAAATTCCTGCTTGACCACCTATTATTACATTGTTACCTAAGGTTGAACTTCCAGCAAAACCAACTTGACCAGCAATTATACAATTGTCTCCAATTTTATTGTTGTGTGCAATATGAATTTGGTTGTCTAAAAAAGTATTTCTTCCAATTACAGTATTAGACATTGACCCTCTATCAATAGTGGCTCCACAACCTATCTCAGTATCATCATTTATAATAACGATTCCTATATGTGGATACCTAAAATTCTGTTTTTTTTCTGGAAAAAAACCAAAGCCCTTTTTTCCAATTACACAATTGTCTAAAATATTTATATTATTTTTTAAAATAGAATTTCTTATTATAACATTTGATCCAATAGAGCAGTTATCCCCTACTACTACGTTACTTTCTAAGATTGAATTATGTCCAATTAAACAATTTTTTCCAATTTTAACATTTTTTCCAATTAAGACATTTTTTCCAAATTCAACTTTTTTTTTATGTACAGTTTTATTAATATCATTTACATCTTTATCAAAATCATCTGTTACAGATTTAGGATAAAAAGATTTTGTAATTTTTGCTATAGCTATTAATACATTGTTAACAATAATCTTTTCACAACTTTTAGGTAAGATATTTGAAAGACTTTTCGTTGTGATACATATTTTAGCTTTAGTTTTAATTGCTATGGCTTCATACTTTTTAGAATGAAAAAAAGTAATGTCTTTTGATGTGGCAGATAAAAGATCCTTTACATCAAAAACCTTCATTCCATTTAAATTTTGAATATTATCAATATCAGATAATTTTAAAAGTTTTTCTATTTTGAAAGGACCTTTATTTTTAAAAAATGGGTTAATCATTAATAAAGTTTTTTATCAAAACTTTAATAAATTACTTATCAAGAAATGTTACTAATTATTTTCTATCAACTATTGTCGCTGACCATTGAGCATCAGCCATTTTTTTACCTTCAACAATAGCTTCACCTTTGTATTTCCAAACTTTTCCATGAGATCTTATAGCTTCTATGTTGAGTTCTAATTTACAATCTGGAATTACTGGGTTTCTAAATCTTGCTTTTTCTACACTCATTAAAAAAACTAGTTTATTTTCATATGTTGATTTATCGAGACCATGTGCGGTTAATGCGGCGGCTGCTTGCCCAAAAGCTTCTACTATTAAAACACCAGGCATAACAGGATTATCAGGAAAGTGGCCTTGTACAAAAAAACTTGTTTTTTTAACATTAACTATTGCTTTTGCAGAAAATAATTTTTTAATATTATGTATTTCATCAATTAAAAGCATTGGATCTCGATGAGGAAGTAATTCAATGATTTCTTGTCTTGTTAAACTGTCTTTCATTTTTTTACTTTAGCTTAAATGGCTTAATTTCTGAATCTACCAATTTTATTATATCTTCAGTTATATCAAGTTGATTTTGACCCATTATGATATTTTTTTTAGAAATTATAATAGCTATTCCATTCTCATCAGCATATTTGGCTAATAAAGGATTCATTAAATCGATTATCTTTTTTGAAGCATTTACCCTTTTAATATTCACATCTTTAATATCTTTTGATCTCTTTTGTTTATATTCATTAGCTTGACTTCTTAAAGTATTTATTTCTTTTTGAAAATCATCTTTTGATAAAATATTTTTTTTGGCAATCAAATCTTTTTCATCTTTTTTTAATTTTTCTTCAATCTTTTTAAAACTTTCAATATTTGATTTATGTATTTTATCTAATTGGGATTTTAAATATTTACCTGCTTTGGAAAGACCCATTACCTTATCAACATTTAAATAAACTATCTTGTCTGCTCCAAAAGCTACATTACAAAAAAAGATGCACGTTAAAATTAAAAAGAGTAACTTTTTAAAGAATGTCATTAAAAAGTTGTTCCTAAATTAAATTGAAATGATTGTGTTTGATCTGTTTCTGCTTTAGATAGAGCTTGTGAAAGTGAAAAATTTAAAGGTCCGATAGGTGTAAACCAATTAACAAGTATACCTGTTGAACTCCTTAAATGACTAGAATCTCCTACTGTGCTAGAATAATCAACTCCCCAAATATTTGCCATATCAATAAAATAAGAAACATCAGTATTATCTAAACTTTGGAAAAACATAGGTAAAGTTGTTGATAAATTAACTGATGACGCAAAGTTACCTCCTATATAATCTCCATTATCAATTGGACCAGTTTTAAATCTTTCAAAACCTCTTAATCTTTTAGCTCCTAGAGATAGTCTATCCGAAATTCTTACATCCTCGTCAGACAATGAATTAATGGCACTTGCATAAAAAGATACATTGGTGATCATGTCATTTGGAAGTTTATTGTAAACACTAATTTCATAAGAGTTTGCTAAAGAATATACATCTGATATTAAAGGTATAGATTGAGAGAATTGACTTCTATAACCTTCGCTTGTCATATATCTTTGATTTCTCATATCATAATCAAGAGAATACTTAAAACTAGTATCAAAATTATTACCTTCTTGTTTTTTTAGTGCGGCTGTTGCTCCAGTACTTGTCTCAAGATTTTCATAAAAAGTATTTATTGATGGATTGAAATAAAAATTTTCATATTGTTCAAATTTAGTTCCTAAACTAAAACCAGTTTTTGTTGATTTATAACCATTATTAGAAAGTTTATCTGTTTGAGTACTCTGAATATTGGTAAAAAGTGATTTATCTGAATATTTATAATTTGGATTTAATATTGAAAATTGACCCCTAACCGTATCAGTACTCAATCTCAATGATGATCTAAGCTTAATACCTTTACCCATATAATTATTTTCACTAACTGCAAAGCCAATTGTGTTACCATCAGTACCAACTCCAGCTCCTAACGAAATTTCACCTGTAGGCTTTTCTTCAACAGTAATATTAACAATTTTATTAAGATCAGTAGAACCTTTATTAACTGTAGCTTTTACATCTTTAAATATATTTAAAGATTTTAAATTATTAATAGACTTTGTTTGCAATAACTCATTATATGCATCTCCTTCGTCTACAAGCAATTGTTCTCGAATAACTCGCTCTTGAGTAATATTGTTTCCAAAAATATTAACACGTTCTACATATTTTTTTTGTGTTTCTGAAATTATTATATTTATATTTATTAAACTTTCTTCTAAAATATTTTCTTCTATAGATGCATTAATAAACTCATATTCTTTTTGAAGACTAACTTTATCAATTTCATCAACGATTTTATTAATTTTTTTAAAAGAATATTTTGAGCCTTTTATCTTATTTAAATGTTTATTGATCTTTGAAAAATTATTTTCATCATAATCACTAGGCAAAGTTAATTTTGCTTCATTAATTTTATAAATATTTCCTGCATCAATGTTAAATACAATCTTAAAATCACCACTATCTAAAAGCTTAGCAAAAACACTAGAAATATTTACTTCGTAGTAGCCACGATTTAAATAAAATCTCCGCAATAAACGTTCATCCAAGCTTAATTGTTCCTTGTTGAGAAATTTTTTGTTAGAAATAAATTTCCAAAATTTATTTTCTTCACTAGTAATTATATTTCTTAATTTACTTGTTTTAAAAACTTTATTTCCTGTAAATTCAATTTCTTTTAAAAGAGCCCTTTCACCCATTTCCACATCATAAATTAAGTCAATCGTATTATTAGAATTTTCTATCAACGAGCTGGTAACATTTGCAAAAAAGAAACCTTGAGATATTAAAGCATCTTTTACTAATATAAGGTCCTGTGAAGCTAAATATTCTACATAAGGACTTTTTTCTCTTAATTTAATAGCATCCAATATTGCATTCTTAAACTTTTTTGCTTTAATTCCATTGATAATTACTGATTGGATAATCTTATTTTCTTTTACACTTATTAATAAATTCTTACCAACTAATTTAGCGTTAACATCTGAAAAAAAATTGGTTTCATACAAATCTTTAACAATTCTATTTAAATCATTATTATCTATATCATCACCAATATTAACTCTTGAAAAATTTATTATTGTGGCCTTTGATACTCGATCATTATTTTCAACAGTAATTTCATTTATTATTTCAGCTTTAGTTGTAAAACTAAAAATTGTAAAAAAAATAATAGATAATAAATATTTAAACATCAACGAACTTATACACTTAATGAGCTAATTTTTAAACTTACATAATTACTTAATTGTTCAATTTGAGCAATATTTCTAGGGGTAATTCTCTTATATTTTTTAAATTTTTTATTATTAATAATTCTCAGCAAATATTTTGATATATCTGTAAAATTTATTTTACCTTCTAAAAATAAGTGAACTAATTTATCGTTTGCAGAGACAATTACAGTTTCAAATAATGAATTTTTTTTTGGCAGCATTTTCAAAATCTTAATGACTGGAAATTTTTTAATATCAACCCTGTTAAAATTTAGATTATTAATGATTTTAAAATCCAAATTATCAGATTTAATTGTTTTTTGAAAATTTGGATATAGAGAATTAAATATAGGAATAATCATATTTGTATCATGAATTAACATTTTGGTTAAACCGTTTTTAAATTTAACTATGGCATGAACATATGATTTTGGATGAACTAATATATTTAGTTTATTATATTCAATATCAAAAATTTTTCTTGCTTCAATAATTTCAAATACTTTATTCATCATTGTTGCAGAGTCTATTGTAATTTTTTTTCCCATTTTCCAATTTGGATGTTTTAAAGCTGATTTTGGTGTAATTTTTGTAAATTTTTTAATTGGATAGTTGTTAAATGGACCACCAGAAGCTGTGATAAATAATTTTTCAATATCATTGTCTTTTGCTTTTTCAATTAAAGACCATATTGAAAAATGTTCAGAATCAATTGGAATGAATTCAGTTTTACTTTTTTTTAATTCATTTTTAATTAATGACCATCCACATATAATAGATTCTTTATTTGCTATAGCTATTTTTTTTGTATATTTGATTATTTTAAGAGTTGGATTTAATCCATCTAAACCTGTAATAGCGTTCATAGTATAATCAATATTCTTATTTTTAAAAATTTTTTTAAAAGAATTAAAATTATTAAAAATATTTACTTTTTTATTAGCAAATTTTTTTTTAAAATTTATGAATTCTATCTCATTTGTAATTATGACATTTCTAACTTTGAATTTTTTAATTTGAAATGATAATTCTTTAATATTTTTATCTGCTGTTAGAAGTAAAATCTCAAAATTTTTTTTATCTTTATTAATTATATCTAATAGCGATTTACCAATTGATCCCGTTGATCCTAAAATAGCAATTTTTTTCATCTTTAATAAAAAATTAAATAAAAAATAAAATAAAAAGGAAAAGCAAAAAGCATTCCATCTATTCGATCTAAAATTCCCCCATG
>MDSV01107535.1_pt1 | contig 31430 bp, 35 predicted proteins | sample 810851 | NCBI WGS metagenome assembly MDSV01 (sample SAMN05326640, study PRJNA326480) | marine metagenome | isolation source: seawater | place: Atlantic Ocean: North East | collected 2012 | reverse complement strand
TGCAAAAAATATTTTAAAAATAGATAGTTAATGAATGTTGATAGTCCTGATTTCTGGCAGGAAAGATATGCAGCTAATAATACTCCATGGGATACAAATACAACTACCCCTGCTCTAGTTGAATCTGTAGATAATTTAGTAAGTAAAAAAATTGCTATTTTGGGCTGTGGTTACAGCAGAGACTCTTTTTTTTTAGCTAAAAAAAAGCATAGTGTTTATTCAATTGATTTTGCACCTAAACCTATAGCGTATTTAGAATCTGTTAAAAAAAAATATTACCTTAATAATTTGCACCCTATACAAGAAGATATTTTTAACCTTAGCATTGACTATCTTAACTTTTTTGATATTATACTTGAATATACATGTTTTTGCGCAATACCTACTAATCGGCGAATTGATTATGTTAATTTAGTTTCTAAAGTTTTAAATAAAGATGGAGTGTTTATAGGTTTATTTTTCCCTATCTTAAGAAAGAAAGGCATGGGTGATGGGCCTCCATTTTATGTAGATTTAGATAAAACTATTTCAATGTTTGAGAGTAAATTTAATATTATTCATATTGATAAAAATCCTAATTCAATTAAACCCAGACAAGGTTTTGAGGCATTAGTAAAAATGATTAAAAAATGAAAAAAAATAGAATTACAATAAAAATCTCTAAACTCAATTTATTTGGTTATCATGGATGTTATGATTACGAAAAAGAAAAAGGTCAAGAATTTGAATTGGAAATGGAAATTAAATTGATTTTATCATTAGATGATATTAGTTGTTATCACTCCCGTAAAACTGTTCTAGATGATACTATTGATTATGTCGAGATTGAAAGTGCAATTAAAAAAACTTTTAATTCCGAAAGACATGATTTATTGGAAACATTGGCAGCTAGTATATCTGAAGTTCCATACTCTATTAGTAGTAAAAGGAATATTGATGATAGAATTGATTTAGTATCAGTGATAATTAGAAAAAACAACCCTTTGGGCATGTCTTCTCCATATGTAGAGGTTAAATATATTAATTACAATAATCCTAATCTTTATAATAATGATGAATAAAGCTTTATTATCTATTGGTTCAAATTTGGGGAACAGAAAAAAAAATATTCAAAACTGCATTGATTTGATGATGAATTCTAAAAATAATAAGATTATAGGCTTCTCTTCGTTATATGAAAGTTCCCCTATGTATAATTTAAATCAAAAAGACTTTATTAATTGTGTGATAGAAATTGAGACTACATTAAAGCCATTAGCATTATTAAGTTTTAATCAATCCATTGAGAACGATATAGGGAGAGTAAGAAGTTTTGTTAGAAATCAGCCTAGAAAAATAGATATTGACATATTAACTTATAACAGCGAAATTGTTGATGATAAGAAATTGAAAATACCGCATCCGAGAATTAACGAACGTAAATTTGTTCTAAATCCTTTATTTGAATTAAAAGGTAACATATCAATTCCAGGTAATATCAAAAAAATACAAGATTTGATTAAGGAATTGGATAAAAATAGTGATAAAATTAGGAAGTGTAAACATAGAATAAATGAAGAAAATCTATCATATAGCAGTTGAGGGAACTATTGGAGTAGGTAAGACTAGTCTTGCTCGAATATTATCTGAAGAGATCCAAGGTCGTTTAGTTTTGGAGGAATTTGAAGATAATCCATTTTTAAAAGAATTTTATCAAGATCGAAAGAGGTGGGCCTTTCAAACTCAAATCAATTTTCTCATTTCTCGATATTATCAACAATTACGTTTACAACAAATTGATATGTTTGCAGATAAAATTGTTTCAGATTATATGTTTGCAAAAGACAAATTATTCGCTCAAACAAGTTTGGATGACAATGAAATGATTTTATATAAAAAGCTTGCCAATATTTTTGAGAAAAATATAACTCCTCCTGATCTTGTTATATTTTTACAATCAGATGTTGATAGGTTGATGGAAAATATTAAAAGTAGGGGTCGGGATTATGAAAGGGATATCGATTGGGAATACCTTAGCCAGTTAAATGAAATTTATAATCAATATTTTTTATCGTACGATAAAAGTAATTTGCTTTTAATTAATTCAAATAATATTGATTTTGTAAATAATAAAGAGGATTTAAAGCAAATTTTAGATGTTATCAGAACACCTTTTTCGGGTACTAAGTTTTTCAATCCTGCTATTTAATGTTCAGATTAGTTATATTTTTAGTAATAGCTTACTTCCTTGTTCATCTTTTAATTTCTTATAAAAAAAAATATGTTAAAAGTGAGAGTCAGTATAAAAGTGTATTTAAAAAGCCAAGCAAAGATAAAATTAAAGATGCTGAATTTGAAGATACAAAGTAATCAGGAATTATAATGTTTAAGAAGCATGTATTTGTTTGTCAAAATATGAGAGATTCTTCAAAAGGTAAATCTTGTGGAAAAATAGGAATTCCTTTTAGGGAAAAATTAAAGAAAGAAATTATTAGAATGAAGTTAAATAGAGATGTGAGAATAAATAAAAGTGGATGCCTGGGTAAGTGTAGTCAAGGACCATGTCTTGTGATTTATCCTGATCAAAAATGGTATTTTAATTTGGAGTTGAATCAGATTGATGAAATTATTGATAAGGTGACTTCAGATTAGTGGCAACAATATTTACTAAAATTATTAATAAGGAAATTTCTGCAGATATAATCTATGAGGATGATAAGTTTTTAGCATTTAAAGATATTAGTCCTCAGGCACCTATCCACGTATTAATTATACCTAAAAAAGAAATTGCTACAGTTAATGATATGAAAAAAGATGATATTGATATTTTTGGTAACCTGTTTTTTATTGCTAAAAAAATTGCAACAGAAATGAACATTGATAAACAAGGTTTTAGGTTAGTGATGAATTGCAATGAATATGGTGGTCAAACAGTAAATCATATTCACTTACATTTAATTGGTGGAAGGAAAATGTGTTGGCCACCTGGATAGTATATTGAAATACATTAAAAGTCTAAATATAAAAAATAAGACCATTTTAATAAGAGTTGACTACAATGCTCCAATGTCAAATGGTGAAATTGTTGATTCTTTTAGAATAGATTCTAGTTTTAAAACAATAGATTATTGCTTAAATAATAATTGCAAGATTGTTTTAATGTCACACTTGGGACGTCCAAAAGGGAAAGATAGAAATTTATCCTTGTATCCTATTTTTGAATATTTGAAAAATCATTTTCTAAATAATGAAGTATACTTTGCTAAAGATTGTATTTCTAATCAATCTTTTAATAAATCTAATAATTTAAAATCTGGAGAGATCCTTCTACTTGAAAATTTAAGGTTTTATAGGGATGAGTTAGAATGTGGTAATCAGTTCTCTGAAAAACTTGCAAAGCATGGTGATATTTATATTAACGATGCTTTTGGTACAGCTCACCGTTCACATGCATCTAATGTAGGGGTCTGTAAATATTTTAAACATAAGGGTTATGGTTTTCTAATTAATAAAGAAAAAAAATATCTAGATGATATGATAGATGAAAATATTAATGGACTAACTTTAATATTAGGTGGTTCAAAAATATCTGATAAAATTAAAATATTAGATAGATTTATTAATATTGCTGATAACATATTGATAGGTGGTGCAATGTCAAACAATTTTTTAAAAGCAAAAGGATATAATATTGGTCAATCTTTATATGAGCAAAGGTATGTTGATTATGCTAAAGAAATTCTTTTAAAAGATTGTAGGGCAGATATTAGTTTGCCAGTAGACTATATTTGTACAAAAAATATAAAAAATAAACAAAATATTAGGCTGTCTGATTTTTTAAATATAAAAAATAATGAGTTTGCAGTAGATATTGGACCAGAAACCACTAAATTATTTAATAATATTATTAATGAAAAAACTAAGACTGTTATTTGGAACGGGCCAATGGGTATAATTGAAATAAATGAATTTTCAAAAGGAACTAAATCGATAATTAATTCTATAAAAAATATTAAGAATAAAGGTTTTATTAGTATTATAGGAGGAGGCGATACAAGTTCAATGATTGAAAAAAGTAAATACTCTGCTTTTACTCATATATCAACTGGAGGCGGGGCATCTCTTAAATTGTTAAGTGGAGAAATTATGAATTCTTTTGAGGCGTTAAAAAAATGAAGAAAATATTTTATATAGCAAATTGGAAAATGAATAAGAATGTTAGTGAAGGTTTAGATTTTATAGAAAATTTTTTATCAGAATATAAAAAATCTTACGATACAGATATTGTTATTTGCCCATCAATTATAACTCTTTCAAAATTAGATAGTATTAATAAAGTTCAAAATTTTGAAGCGATATCTTTTGGTGCTCAGAATGTTAATGATCATGAAGAAGGTGCATTTACTGGCGAAGTGTGTGCTAATATGCTAAAAGACCTCATCTGTTCTTATTGTATAGTTGGTCACTCAGAGAGAAGGTCGAATTATAAAGAGACTAATGCTAACATCAATAATAAAATTAAGCTACTGATCAAGTCCAATATTATTCCAATTTTATGTGTTGGAGAATCCTGGGATCAAAAAGAGAGTAAAACAAGCAATGAAGCAATATCAAATCAATTAAAGCATTGTCTTGAGGATGTACCTGTAAGTGATATTATTATTGCATATGAACCTATTTGGGCTATTGGATCAGGTCAGAGTGCAAATGTTCAGGATATATCAGACATGAATAATGTTATAAAAAAACAAATGAATAAACTAGGTTATATGGATGATCAATTTTATATTTTATATGGAGGAAGTGTTGATATCAATAATGTAAAAGTATTGAGAACTGCAGATTATATTAATGGTTTTTTAATTGGTGGAGCATCATTGGAGCTGGATAATTTTTTGGAATTAATTAAAGGGTGAAAATTATATGGATACTATAGGATATGTTTGTTTAGTTTTATTTATTTTAGTCTGTATTATGCTTATTGGGATAATACTGATTCAAAGTAGTAAATCTGGTATGGGGGCTGGCTTAGGGGGTAATACTGCCTTAAATTCAGCTTTTGGTTCAGCTGAGGCAGATAAATTACTTGTTAAAATAACAACAGGCTTAGCCGTACTGTATATGGCTTTGGCTATTGCAATGTCATTTTTAGTTAGTTGATATTTAAAATAGCTGAAGTGGTGGAACTGGTAGACACGCTGTCTTGAGGGGGCAGTGAGAGAAATCTCGTGCGGGTTCAAGTCCCGCCTTCAGCACGCAAAATAAAAGGAAGTTTTATATGATATTTAATAATTTTTTTATCTTACTAGTTTTCTCTGCACTATTTGCTAATTCAGATATTTATAATCTAATTGAGCAAACAAATAAAGCAATTAAAACAAAACAAGAAATCTCAGCTCTTAATCTGTATGAAGCTGCAAAATCTGCGTATTCTATTGAAGAGTATTCTGATGCAATATCTTTTATGAGATATATAAGAACAGAACTTGATACTGATGATTATGTTGATGAAATGAATGATTGGGTTAGAATGACTAAAGAAATTGAAATTTTAACGAACAGATACGAAAATGATTCTTCTGAAAAAGATAGTGTAATATTGGAATTAGAAGAGTTACGAAATACTTACGATTACTATAAGAATTGTGATTTAGTAGAAGAAAACATCGAAGAATTGAAGTCTGGGGAAAATTATACTGAATATGTAAATTGTGCTTATATAGAATACAATATAGGCAAAGTGTTGATGAAAGAAGAGGATTATTCAGAAGCATTGAAATACTATAGTTTATCTAATCTACTTAATCCTGGAAATCAGTCATATCAAAAATCTCTAAATAGCGTCCTTTCTTATTATATAAAAGAAGCAAGTGATTATATTGATTTTAAAGATTATGCCTCAGCTATAGACAACTATTTAACTGCCTTAGAGTATATGTCTATCGATAACTCTAATTACTATCCACTTTTATATAAAATTTCTCAAGCATATTATTATGATAAAGAAGAAGATGAAGCTCTTTTATATCTTAAGAAGTTAGTAGATATTGATATAGAAAAATTAAGTCTCAGAGACATTGAAGATGAATATCCTGATGAAGATGATTATAATGCCTTATACCTAATGGGTGAATGCTATAGAAAGCTAGAAAATTACGATAACGCAATTAAGAGCTATACTTGTGCATTAAATGCTAAAGACGATGCGCGAGCATATTATAAAAGAGGTAAAATCTATTATGCAATAAATAATTATGAAGATGCAATAAATGACTTTGAAGATGCTATTTATTTAAAAGAAAATTATCATCAAGTATATGAAAGTCTTGGAATGCTATATATAGATCAGGATGATAACAAGTCTGCGGTAGAAAATCTTCAGTTAGCTGTTGACTATAGTCCTCGAAATTTCCAGTGCTGGCATAGACTATCTAGGCTGTATAACGATATGAGTACTGAATATAAGGATACAGAGTATAGTGAATTAGCAAAAGAATGTGCTGAGGAATGCTTATTAATTAAAAGAAGCTACGCGCCAGCATATTTTGAAATTGGTAGAGCTGAAAGGGCTTTGGACAACCCCTTTTCGGCAATAGCTAATTTTGAAAAAGCCAGAAAGAGTAGTCAGTACAGAAAAAGTGCAGATGCTGAAATAAAGGAAATTCAAGAAGAACTGTCTAATTAATTCTTTCTTTTTTGATTTATGTTAAAGGCAGTAATATTTGATTTAGATAATACTCTTGTTGACTTTTTATATATGAAAAACCAGGCAATTGAATCAGCTATCAATGGTATGATTCAATCTGGTCTGAAAGTGGAAAAAAAACTAGCAAAAGAACTTATTTTTGAAATTTATGAAAAAAAAGGGTACGAATATCAAGAAGTACTTAATCAGTTTATTATTTCAATTAATGGAAGTATAGATTATAAAATTTTAGCTGCTGGGATTGTTTGCTATAGGAAAGCAAAAGAGCAGTCTTTAAGGACATATCCTAAAGTTCAAGACACTCTATCCAAGATATCAGATTTAGACTTAAAGTTAGGATTAATTACAGATGCTCCAAGCAGAGAGGCGTGGACTAGGCTGTATTCTGTTAACATACACAACTCTTTTGATAGAGTGTTAACTAGTGATGATACAAATGCATTTAAACCTTCACCTAAACCCTTTAAATTAATGTTAAGATATTTTAAAATTGATCCAGCTGAGGCAATTATGGTTGGAGACTGGCCTGAAAGAGATTTAGATGGCGCAAAAAGTGTCGGAATAAAAACTGCTTTTGCTAAATATGGAGCCTCGTCTTTTAATGAGCAACAACATGGTGATTCAGATGTTGTTTTAGAATCTATTGATGACATAATCTCATATATTAAAAAGGAAAATATTGGATGATATATATAGGTAATGATATTGTAGAAAATGCCAGGATTAAAAGGCTGATTAAAGTGTATGGGAATAAATTTTTAAACAAAATATATTCTTCAAAAGAAATTAAATCAATTAAAGCAAGTAATATTCACATTAGTCTAAGTGGAAAATTTGCAGCCAAAGAGGCTTCCGCAAAAGCCTTAATGTCATCTGGATTAGCAGATAGAGTCTCTTTTAAAGACATTCAGGTTCTAACTAAAGCGAATGGATGCCCGTACGTAGAATGGAATTGTTTTAATACTTGCAAGATTAAAAATTTTAAAATTTCAATCTCCCATTCTGACCAATATGCAAATGCCATAGCATTAATTGAATTATTTGAATAATTAATGAAATTAATTCTATCAAAAGATGAAGCATTAAAATTAGATATTGCAAGTATTGATAAGGGATATGTATCTAATAATGATTTAATGAAAAATGCTGGTATGATTTCAGCACAATATTTTATTGATAAAGTAAATAGTCCATTTAATAAAAAAGTATTAGTTCTTGCCGGTAATGGAAATAATGGAGGAGATGCGCTTATTATGCACCATTACTTAATTAAATATGGTGTAAAATCACATATATATTTTTTCAACAGAAATCATCAAAAAAAAATAATTGTGAATTATAAGATGTCAATGAACAATGAAATCTTCAATATTGATTCGGATATATTAGAGTCTTTTGACTGGTTTGTTGATGGAATTTTTGGCATTGGTTTAAATAGACCAATTAAAGGTAAGTATGAAAAAATCATAAGACTTTTAAAAAATAAATCAATTTTTTCACTTGATATTCCATCCGGGATAAATCCCGATACTGGCTATTTATTCAGTGATATCTTTTGTAAGCCTTCTATTGTTGCATCAATGGGCTATCTTAAGCCCGGCAATATAATGAACAACGGAAAACAATTTTTCAAGAATACTAAAATTTTAGATATTAATTTTCCAAAAGCAGAAAATGTCATTAATGCAAAAAGTAAATTTATTATTGATAAAAAAGATATAATGTCGATTCTTAAAGAAGATGATTTTTTAAAAAATAAATTTAGTTCATTTAGCTCGCTTATTGTTGGTTCAAGGGAATATTCTGGAGCGGGAGTTTTGTCATTACTTGCAACTCTTAAGTCTGGCTCAAATTACGTCCAAACTTTAGTTCCTGGCAAGATTTCTGAAATATATGAAAGTAGTTGTTACGATTCAAAAATAATAGGTTTTGGGAACAAGGATTATTTTTCTGAAAATAATGTCAAAAGAGTAGTTGAGAGTATTTCCATTAGAAAAGGGCCTGTTTTAATAGGTCCTGGGCTTGGATCTAATAAAAAAACTAAATCTTTCATTATTGAAGTTTTAAAATTCTTAAAGAATGATAAATATAAATGCATAATAGATGCTTCAGGTTTTGAACCTTTATATTCAAAAGATATGTCAATAGGTGAATTGCCTAAAAATTGTATACTGACTCCACATCGTGGTGAGTTTGATAAAATTTTCCCCAAATATTATGGCTCAAATAAAAGTCAAATAGATATTTGTAGAGAAATATCTAAGAAACTAGGTAATCGGGTATTGATTTTAAAAGGACCAACCACTGTAGTTGTTTCAAGTGATCAAACTATATATGTTATTAATAATTCTAATTCTTTGCTCTCATTCGCAGGCTCTGGTGATATTTTATCTGGAATATTGACAGGTTTGTTAGCATATGGTTACAGTATAGATGATGCATCATTAATTGGTGTTTATATACACGGTTTGTGTAGTGAAATTTATTATTCAGAAAAATCGAAATATAAAATGCTATCTAATGATTTGTTAAATATAATACCAAAAGCATTTAATGAAATTTTATTATAGAAAATACGTGCTATATTTATATATAGTATTTATATTTTTAGTATCTCTGATTCCATCACATAGTGTTCAGACTATCCATGTAATTGGTATTGATAAATTAATTCACTTAATTGAATATTTTTTATTGGGTTTGATATTTAAATATTCAATTAATAAAGATAATGATATGTATTATTATTTGATTTTAACCGTTCCAATCTTAGATGAGTTTTGTGTTCAGAGGATATCTGGTAGAACTGTGGACCCGTGGGACTTTGTCTTTAATCTCATAGGCTTAACTTTAGGAATTATACTAAAAGGTTACTTTGATAAAAGAACTAAATATTAAAAATTTTGCAATTATAGATTCTTTGAAGGTGGATTTTGAAGATGGTTTTAACGTTATAAGTGGAGAGACGGGCGCAGGCAAAACACTTATTATTAAAGCTATAGATATATTGCTAGGTGGAAAGATAAATAAAAAAATGATTAGAGATAGTCAAAAAGACCTAGAAATTTCAGGGAAGTTTATTTATAGAAATGAGTTGTTGGAAATATCTAGAATTTATAGAAAAGATAGATCTTATAGTCTTCTGAATAAAAAAAGAATATCAAGTAATGAAGTTTTGAACAAATATTCGTCAATAGTTCAATTTCAAAGGCAGCATGACTCTAATTATTTATTAGACAACACTAAACACATTCTTATGTTGGATTCCTATATTGGAAACGAAAAAGAGTTAAATGTGTTGAAAAATTTATTCAGAAGGTATTTAGAAGATATGAAAAGTTATGATGACTTAGTTGCGAATGCGACATCTTATCAAAATAAAATGGATTTGAACAAATACCAAATGAATGAGTTGAATTCTGTAAAACTAGAATCTTCAGAAGAAGCTATGATAAATAAAAAATATAAGCAGTATATGATATCAAAGGAAATCATAGATGCTATTAATACATATACAGATTTAAATGATAATTTTCAATTATCTCCAATTAGCAATATAGAAAAAAGTATTAAATCTTTTCTCAAATTTAGTTCTGAAGATAATGATATTAATAGTATAGTCATTCGTTTAGAAGAAGCTTTGCTAGAATTAAAAGATGTTAATGATGAGGTATCAAGTTTAAGCTCTAAATATCATTTTAACAACGATGATATTGCTATTTTAGAAGAAAAAGTTATGCAGTATGAACAAATTAAACGAAAATATGGTGGATCAATTCAGTCTGCAATTAAGTATAGAGATTCTTTGCTTTTAGAGTTTGATGGTAGCTTTTCATATGATGATAGAATTAAGGACCTAAAAAATAAACTGATTCTTAGTAAAAAATTATTTTTAGATAAAGCAAAGGAGATTAGTATCGCTAGAAAGGATTTTGCATTGACCATGGAAAATAAGATTAATTCTTACTTGTCAAAGGTTGATATGCCAAACTCTAAAATTAAAATATTAATTAATCCTGCTGATAATTATAAGGAAAATGGAGTAGATGAATGCTGTATTTATATAATAACAAATAAAGGTGAAAAATATAAACCGCTTCAAGAGATAGCTTCTGGTGGAGAAATATCAAGAATTATGCTATCAATAAGCTTAGTGTTAAGTAATGTAAATACAGGAAGTACACTTGTTTTTGATGAAGTCGATACTGGTGTGTCAGGTGCAACTGCAAGCAACATGGGTAATCTTTTAAAGGACTTATCTGGCCGAAAACAATTGATTGTAGTAACACATCTACCTCAAATTGCGTCAAAAGCAAATAGTCATTTGTATGCGTATAAAAGTATTGTAGGTTCTAAGACTCTAGCACAATTGAAATACTTAAAAGACAAAGATAGGCAAAATGAAATTGCTAGAATGCTAAGCGGTAAAGAAATAACTCAACATAGCTTGAAACAAGCTGAAAGGTTTATTTTAGATGGATAAATTTACAGTTAAAGGAGGAAATTTTCTAAGTGGTGAAATTAGCATTAGTGGCGCTAAAAATGCTGTTTTACCTATTATGGCAGCTTGTATAGTAAAGCCAGCTATATATACAATTAGAAATGTTCCAAATTTAAGAGATACTCGAACTATGATTAGTTTACTGGAGGAAAGTGGGGCTACAGTTACTTTTCATGAAAACACCATAGTTGTTAACTCTATTAAATGCAATAATCCAATTGCTCCATATAAGTTAGTTAAAACAATGAGGGCTTCATTTTATATGCTTGGACCATTTATGGCAAGATTTGGAAAGTCTACAGTCTCTTTGCCTGGTGGGTGTGCTTGGGGTCCCCGACCTGTAAATTTTCATATAAAAGCTTTAGAGAAAATGGGTGCAAATATTCAATTAAAAGATGGTAATATTTTATGTTCAGGTCAACTAAAAGGTACAAATATAAAATTTGAGAAGAAAAGTGTCGGTGCTACAGGTAATATTGTTATGGCTGCTGTTGGAGCAGAAGGAAAAACAACAATATCTAATGCTTCTTGTGAGCCGGAAATTGAAGATCTGTGTAACTTTATTTCGCTACTTGGGGTAGATATAAAAGGAATTGGTACAGATGAATTGCAAATAAGTTCGACAGCTTTGAAACACGATAATAAAATAGAATATTCTGTTATTCCCGATAGAATTGAGGCTGCAACATTTATGATTATGTCTGCAATTACTAATGGTGATATAATAATAAAAAATATAAATGTAAAACATTTAGAGATTGTAATATCTAAACTTAAAGAAGCAGGATTGAATATTGATGTTATTGATCAGGCTACCTTGCGTATAAAAAAAGACGGATTAATAAAACCAGTTGATGTTGAAACTAAAGAGTATCCTGGATTTCCGACTGATATTCAAGCTCAATGGATGGCTTTAATGTGTCTTGCAAATGGGGATTCTAAAATAAAAGAAAATATATACTCAGATAGATTTACTCATGTGTCAGAGCTGGTTAGATTTGGCGCAAATATTCAAGTTGATGGTGATACTGCTCATATTAGTGGTGTTAAAAGATTTAGACCTGCTCCTGTAATGTCTACAGATATTAGGGCAAGCGCATCATTAATACTTGCAGCATTAAGCAGTAAGGGAGAAAGTTCTATATCTAGAATTTATCATATAGATCGAGGGTATGAAAATATAGAGAGTAAAATAATTGAGTTAGGTGGAGTGATTAAGCGAACAAAGTAATAAATTGTCGTAGTTTATTTTAGTTTACTTTTCAGTATCTTTGAAATAATTTGTTACAAAAAGTTGACGTAGAACACTTGTAATATTACAAAAATAGAATTAATTTTAGACTGTTATAGGAAACACATACTTAAATTCAAAAGGAGTATTAAAATGAAAAAAACAAACACATTAATCGCATTATTAACTATAGTGTCATTATCTTTTACTTTAAATAATAATTCTGCTATGTCTGTTAATAATGATTTTGATTTATCATTCAATAGTAGCAAAGATGTATATGGTATTCAATTTGACATGCATTATGATGCATCGTTAATTTCTGTTGATGAATTGACGAACGCGAGTTCTTTAGTTGATGGAATTGATATCTATTCTAGGGAAAAAGAGCCTGGTTTTGTTAGAGTTCTTATGTTTAGCATGAATTTAGATAAGATAGCGATAGCTAATCAATTAACTAATGTTATTGATTTTAATATAACTCCTTTATCTACAAATGCCAGTTTAAATCCTGTTATTGTATTTGATAATATTATTGTTGCTGGAGAAAATGGTCAAGAGTTAGATTATCCTAACTCATTTGAATATCAAGTTTCTAACTCTGATTTAGTTCCTACATCTACAGCTCTATCTAATGTTTATCCAAATCCCTTTAATCCATCTACTACGATAGATTATACATTAAGCGTTAGCTCTGATGTTGCATTATCTATATATGATATGCAAGGTAGAATTGTTAGGTCTCTAGTTTCTGGCAATCAAGACGCTGGTACTTACAATGTGATATGGAACGGCTTAAATGAGTCTGGTGAGCAATCTGCAAGTGGTATTTACTTGGTAATGATGGAAGCTAATGGTAACATATATCAGCAATCAATCACACTACTTAAGTAAGTAAAAATATAAAATTTAACATTTTGTGTTTTGTTTTAAAGGCCTCTTTACTCAAGAGGCCTTTTTTTTAAATATTATTTATATTTAGGTTGTAAATCTTGCAAATTTCATATAATATACAACTCGTACTAATATTTCATTTATATATATAGAAACAATGAGTTTAAATATAGTAATAATTGGCGCTGGAGAAGTTGGGTTTAATATTGCAAAACATTTGAGCAAAGAAGACTACTCTATAAGCGTTATTGATATTAATCCTAAAAAATGTCAAAGAGTTCAAAATTCAATTGATGCTAAAGTAATTGAGGGTGACGGTACATCTCAAAGACTTCTTGCTGATATAGATATGCCTGAAATTGATTATATATTAGCCTTAACTAGAATAGATGAAGTTAATTTAGTGGCTTCTCAGATAGCATCTAAAATGGGAGCTAAACATGTTATATGTAGGTTGAGAAACACTGAATATATACATAAAGATGCAGTAGTGTCACCATCTGACTTTAATATTTCATATGTAACATATCCTGAAATGGCAGCTAAAGATGATATAGAACATATGATAAAAAAAGGATCCGAAGATGAGGTTCATGAGTTTAATGAAGGCAGAATTAATATGATTGGGTTTCATCTTGAAGAAGATTCTCCTATAGTTGGAAGAACTGTATCGGAGGTAGAGTTGTCAAATCCCTACTTATATCATAAATTGGCTTTAGTTTATAGAGATGATGAGAGTTTTATTCCTCACTCAAATACCACATATAAAACCGATGATTACATTTATATTGTTGGAAAAAATGAAGATATTTCGGACATACAGAAAATGACTGGTAATCCTAACTATGATATAAATAATATAATGATAGTTGGTTGTGGTAAAGTTGGTCGTTTACTTGCTAAATCACTTCAGAGCGATTATAGTGTAACTATGGTTGAAAAAGATGAAGATAAGGCTAAAGAGTTTAGTGGCAAGCTATCGAAAACATTAATGCTATCAGGTGATGGTTTAGATTTAGACTTTCTTGAATCTGAAGATATTTCAGACATTGATTGCTTTATTGCAGCTACAGAAAGTGAGCAAACTAATTTACTATCAAGTATGATAGCAAAAGATTTTGGGGTTAAACAGGTCATTACGCATGTTAATACTACTGATTATTACAAAGTAATAAAAAAAATGGATTTGAGTATTGTTATTAGTAAAAATATTTCAGCTGTGAATGAAATTTTGAAATATATACGAACAGAACAAGAAAATATTAAAATATCTAGATTTGAAGATTTAGATGTGGAAGCTGTAGAGTTAACTGTCGATAATCAATCTGCATATATTTTAAAAGATTATGATTTAACATATATACCAGACTCTATTAGCTTGTGCGCAATAATACGAGATAATAATGTTATAATTCCTAATCATAAAGCCAATATATTGGCAAATGACCAACTCCTAATATTTGCTAAGCCCAATGAAATCAAAGAAATAGAATCTTTATTCAAATAATGAATTACAAATCAGTAGTAAATATAATAGGTTTCATTCTAATTCTTTTAGGAGCTTCTATGATTTTTAGTATTGGATGGTCCTTGTATTACCATGACGATATTAATTTCAAAAGAGATTTGATAGCTTTGATTAAATCATTGGTTGTTACCTTGCTATCAGGTATAGTCCTTGTTTTGGGTACATATTCAAAGAAAAAAAGAAAAGAATTATCAGTTAGAGATGGCTTTGCCATTGTTGCACTAGCATGGATTTTCATGGCAGCATTTTCAGCATTGCCATATTATTTTTCATTAGATTTTAATTATGTTAATGCATTTTTTGAAGCAATGTCAGGAATTACTACAACAGGGGCTAGTATAGTCAATAACATAGAGTCTTTATCGCATGGAATATTATTTTGGAGGAGTTTTACACAATTTATAGGTGGAATGGGTATTATCGTTTTCAGTATTGCAATTTTACCTCTTTTAGGTTTTGGAGGTGTGCAGCTTTTTAAAGCCGAAGTAGCAGGTCCTACTGCAGACAAATTAACGCCTAGAATTAAGCAAACTGCAAAATATTTGTGGGGTATATACTTGGGTTTAATTTTCCTCCAAACTATGATAATGTGGTTTGAAGGCTGGTTTTTAGGGATTGATAAATTAACTTTTTTTCATGCTTTAACACATTCATTTTGTACTATTTCAACAGCAGGTTTCTCTACTTTTAATGATAGTATTGCCTCTTTTGAATCTCCTATTGTAACTTGGACAATAATTTTATTTATGTTTTTATCAGCAGTGAACTTCACATTACACTTTTTATTTTTAATAAAAGGTTCTTTTGGATACTTGAAAAATTCAGAATTTAAGGTTTATTGTAAATTGATAGTCGCAGTATCAATCTTTTTCTTTATTAGTATATATAAATCAAACATCCCAGATTTATCAACAACATATAGTAAAATAGAAAGTTCAGTTTTTTATTCTGTATCATTTATGAGTACAACTGGTTTTACTTTAACTAATTATTCTGATTGGGGTAATAGTAGCTTAATAGTAATATTTATTTTATTGTTTGTGGGCGGTTGCGCAGGCTCAACTACAGGGGGAATTAAGTTAATTAGGACTTTATTAGTTTTAAAATATTTAAAATCAATAGTTAGAAAATTAATACATCCTAAGGGCGTTTATCCCATAAGGATAGGCAGCAAAGAAGTATCTGATGATATTATTCAAGGTGTGCTAGGTTTTTATTTATTTTATATTTTAATTTTTATGATGTTATCTTTATTAGTTGCTATAACTGCAAATACAGACTTTATATCTTCTCTTGCGGTGTCTGCCTCTACTATTGGCAATATAGGTCCAGGTTTAGGTGTTATTGGCCCTATGTATAATTGGTCAGACTTTCCTAACTTTACAAAGGTAATAATTAGTTTTTGTATGCTTTTAGGAAGATTAGAAATTTTTACAGTTATGATTTTATTTAGTAGAACATATTGGAGAAGATGAAAAATATTAAAATAGAAATCAAGAATCAGATTTGTACGATATTTATTGATCGTGTTAAAGCTTTTAACGCTATTAATATAGATCTTATGAAAGAACTAAAAGATACTCTAGTTAAGCTTAAAAACTCTAATGAATTTAGATCTGTAATTTTGACAGGATCAGGAGAAAATGCATTTATCGCTGGTGCGGATATTAAAGCAATGTCTTCCATGAATAGTCAAGAAGCATATAATTTTTCAAAGTTAGGAAACGGTTTAACGTTATTGATAGAAAATTATCAAAAGCCAATAATAGCTGCTATTAACGGTTATGCATTAGGTGGGGGTTGTGAATTCGCAATGGCCTGTCATATTCGTTTTTGTTCTGAAAATGCTATTATTGGACAGCCAGAAACAGGATTAGGTTTAATTCCTGGTTTTGGTGGTACTCAGCGACTTCCAAGAATTGTAGGTAATACTCACGCTTACAACTTATTATTATCTGGAAAATCTATTGATGCAGCTGAAGCAAAACGCTTAGGTTTTGTTAGTGATGTTTTTAAATCAGATGAATTGCTATCTAAATGTCAAGATTTTGCAAAAAAAATTAATTATAATTCTCCATATTCATCCAGACTAATTATTGAACTGGTTAATAAAGGTGCTCATTTAAGCTTGCAAGACGCTCTTGATTTAGAGACAGAATATTTTAGAAAGGTATTTAAGCATGACAATAAAAATATTGGTATTGAAGCTTTTCTGAAAAAAGAAAAGCCAGATTTCAAAGATTAAGATGTCAAATAGTAATGATTTAATTAGAAATTTTTGTATTATTGCTCACATAGACCATGGAAAGTCTACGTTAGCTGATCGATTAATAGAGCATACTAATACTTTAAATAAAAATGAAATGAGAGCTCAAGTTCTTGATGATATGGATTTAGAAAGAGAGCGTGGAATTACAATTAAATCTCACCCAATTTCAATAGATTATAAAAATTATACTTTAAATTTAATTGATACTCCCGGTCATGTTGATTTCAGCTATGAAGTTTCAAGAAGTCTAGCTGCATGTGAAGGAGCTTTGTTGTTGGTTGATGCGAGTCAAGGTGTTGAAGCTCAAACTGTAACTAATGCCTATTTAGCAATTGAATCTGGTCTTGAAATTATTCCAGTAATTAATAAAATTGATATGAAAAATGCTGATATTGATTCTTCAAAAGAGCAGATTATTGATTTATTGGGCTGCAGTGAATCTGATATCATATGTATAAGCGCTCAGAAAGGATTAGGGATAGAAGAAGTTTTTGATACTATTATAGATAAAATTCCTTATCCTAAATCCACTAGTCATAATGGAACAAGAGGGTTGGTTTTTGACTGTGTTTTTGACAAGTATCGAGGAGTTATTTCCTATGTGAGAGTGTTTAACGGAGAGATAAAAAGGGGTATGACAGCTAAGTACTTTGCTAATGATTCTATTCATGAAATTTTAGAGGTTGGGAAGTTGAAAATAGATAAGGTAGCTCAAGATTCTATCAAAGAAGGCGAGGTCGGATATGTAATAACTAACAATAAAGATGTGTCAGAAATAAAAGTTGGAGACACCATTACACTTGTACAGGATGAGGCTGATGTTCCTTTAGATGGATATAAAGAGATAAAGCCGATGGTTTTTAGCGGAATATATCCAATTGATAATAATGATTATGATAATTTGAGGCAAAGTCTTGAAAAACTGAAAATTAATGACTCTGCATTGTATTTTGAGCCTAATTCATCAACTGCTCTAGGCTTTGGTTTTCGTTGTGGTTTTTTAGGCCCTCTACATCTTGAAATTGTTCAAGAACGCCTAGAAAGAGAGTATAACCTAGACTTGATTAGTACTGCTCCTAATGTACATTATATGATTGAGAAACATGATAATTCTAAACTAATGATTGATAATCCTTCAGAGATGCCAGACCCTAGTGACATAAAATCTATTAACGAACCTATTATTAGGGCTGAAATCATTTCACCTTCAGATTATATCGGTGGGATTATGAAGCTGTGCTTAGATAAGAGGGGAGTCTACTTAGAAACTAAGTATATTACTACATCTAAAGTACAAATGATTTTTGAGATACCTTTAGGAGAGGTTATCTTTGATTTTTTTGAAAGACTTAAATCTATTAGTAGGGGATATGCATCTTTTGACTATGAAGTTATTGGCGATAAAAGGTCAAAATTGCAAAAATTAGATGTCATGATATCTGGAGAAACTGTAGATGCATTAAGTGTAATTGTTCATACTGATAACGCTTACAAACAAGGCTCAGATTTATGTAAAAAAATTAAGAAAGAAATTAAAAGACATCAGTTTTCCATACCTATTCAAGCAGCGATTGGTGCAAAGATAATTGCTCGTGAGACAATTAATGCTTTAAGAAAAAACGTTACTGCTAAATGTTATGGTGGAGATATAAGTAGAAAAAGAAAATTGCTTGAGAAGCAGAAAAAAGGAAAGAAAAGAATGAAGCAAATAGGTAATGTTGAAATTCCTCAATCTGCATTCCTAGCAGTCTTGAAAAGCAATGAAGAATAATTTAATACTTATTTTTTTTGCTTCCTTAGCTATTTTAAAAGATTTTGATTTATCAATGGATATATATTCTGATGTGAATAGTAATAATGTGTTTGTTCTAATGTATCCAAATCAAAAAAAAATAATTAAATATCCCTTAACTTTCATATCCTTTTTTGAAAAAGATACATATTTAGGCTACAGCGAAAATAGTGTTGTTAGATTAGGAGATTTTAATATGGATAATATTGTAAATCTTCAAGATATAAAATTTATGTTAGATCTTTCTGATCAATTTGGATATGACAGTTATTTTGATGTTAATGAAGATTTCAACTTAGATATTCTAGATGTAATGAAAATCATTGATCTTTCAAAAAAAATTAATCATCCTTCAAATTTTGAGATAATTCCAGTTCAAAAAAAAATTGAAGGAGAATCTTTTTTTAGTGAAAATAATAATTCTGATATGATTTTTTTTAGGTATCCTTTTGTTGATTCGCAAGAATCTGTGACTTTTTGGAGTAAAGATTTTGATAATATCGATAGGAAATTTAATTTTCAATTTATGTTTATGCCAAAACTTCCTTTGTATCCTACTCCATCATCTAGCTTAATAGATTCTATAAAAAGTGCATCAGGTTTTTTGGATTCCATTACAGTTAAATTAAACTTTTTCTCTCCTATATCTGACAATATTGATTTGAAATATTATCCTGACTATAATAATCCTAAAAATAAAGAAAAATTTATTGATTTAAAATTATCAAAAAATCAATTAAAAGAACTAGGAAGTCCTATTATAACATCGTTTATTACTGTTCCAAATAGCTTTGATTTACCTCCAACATCTGCTATTAAGATTAATTATGAAAATCCTCAAAATCTGACATTGCAAAATATTATTGAAACTGCTGAAAAGAAGCATGCTTTAATTCGTAGAAATCTTGAAAAAGCTCCTATAATTATATTAGTAACTATCCTAGGAATAATGTTAATATTTATTGTGTTATTAACGTTCAATCAATATACTAGAAAAGAGGATCTCTAAATGTGGCATGGTTTCGATATAGGTTTTATTCATATATCAAGTTTTGGCTTGATGATGTTTTTAGCTTTTTTGTCTTGCAATATATTAATACGTAAGACACTTAAGGAAAAACAAATAAACCCAGAAATTGGCGATGATATTATCTTTTGGGCAGCTATTGGTGGAATAGTTGGGGCAAAATTATATAGTATTATAGAGTATGGTTCAGCGCCATTTTTTAATGGACTATCTTATATTTTTAAAGGTGAATTTTCACTTGCTATTGAAAGCTTGGGCTCAGGATTGGTCTTTTATGGAGGATTGATTGGTGGCCTAATTGCGGTATCATTATACATATTCAAAAAGGGTCTATCATGGATTGAGTATGCAGATGTTGTAGCGCCACTACTTGCATTAGGTCATGGTATTGGTAGAATTGGATGCTTATTGGTTGGAGATGATTATGGTATACCTACTGATAGTATTTTGGGTATGCATTTTCCTGATCCTATTCCAAGTTTTGATTATGCATTTCCAAATCAGAATGTCATATATGTGTATCCTACTCAGATATTCGAGATGATTGCATATTTTTTAATTTTCATATATCTTTATCGTTTTAGACATAAAGTCAACTTCAATGGTGAATTATTTTTCGAATATCTTTTCTTGGTGGGTTTGTCACGTTTTTTAATTGAATTTATAAGATTTCACGATACGAATTCATTTGAGTTTTTGGGTCTTTATGGGGCTCAATATGTGTCTTTAGTCATGATAATCTGTGGAATCTTTTGTCACTATAAGTTTAGAAAAATAAGCAAATAGCTGAACTATTATGGAATTTGTTAATTGTATATTATGCAATTCTAAGAATACCTTTAAGAAAATAGAATCTGTTGTAGATAGATTTGAGAATAATAATTCTTATTCAATTGTAAAGTGCTCTTGCGATATGGTAATGCTTAATCCAAGGCATGATATAAATGATATTGGTGAACACTACAATGTTTCTGACTATCAGCCTCATAATAAAAAAAATAATTTCATTAATTTTTTATATAAAATTGCTCAGTACATTAATAATAAATCAAAAATTTCAATTATAGAAGAATATTTTAAGTCCGGGAATATATTAGATTTTGGAGGGGGTGATGGAAAATTTACCAACTATATGATTAGAAAAAAGTGGGAAGCACTTTACTTTGAGCCTAACTTAGATCAAAAAGAAACACATCATATAACAAACATATCTGATTTAAAAGGAAGTAAATTTCAAGTTATTACGATGTTCCACGCTATTGAACACATTCACGAAATACATAAATCTTTAAATACTATTTATAATCTATTAGATGATGATGGCATACTTGTTTTGACGTTTCCAAATTATTTTGCCTATGAAAAGATTTTTTTTAAGGATAAGTGGATAGCTTATGATGCCCCTAGGCACTTATATCACTTTGATATGAAATCAATTAAGAGATTATTGAATCAAAATAAATTTAAAATTTTAAAAAATAAGCCAGTATACCTTGATACTCTTTATAATATTATTATGAGCACGGACAAATTTTATAAATATATTTTTGTTGTACCATTTCAAATAATAGTTTCATTCTTCAATATTTTAAAAAATGAAAAAATAGCTTCAAGTATTTTATTGGTGTGTAGTAAAAAATGAAAAAATATTTTCTATTAATATTATTTGCAATTATTTCCTGTCTGTTTGTTATAATTTCTGTTGTTAGAATCCTTACGTATTCAAATCCTAATAGACAAATAGAATTGCCATCTAACAAATTGATTGTTATGTCTTCTTTAGAAGATGAACAAATAGTGTCTGGGTTCTTTAAACAGAAAAATAGATTTTTACCTTTAGAAGAAGATTTCTATGACATAGAGTGGATATCTCCAGATTTGTTTAACGATTATAAAGACTATCCTGGTCTGTTAATGGTCAAAAATAATAGTAGGGAGGATACTTTATTTAATAAGGTTTTTGATAGGATATTTAAAAATAGGAAAAATAATTCAAAAGTTAATGTTATAGAAAATAATTTTAGTGAAAATCAAATAATTTTAGGTATTGAGGCCTTGGATTCATTGGAAATAGTTCAAATATTAAATGATTATAGCAAATCAATAGATAAGATAGATTCTAAAATTGAAAACCATATTTTAGAAAAATATAAACGAATCCCAGAGAATAAGCAGATTATTAAAAAAATAAATGATTTATATTCTATAGATCTATTTATTGATCATGACTATAAAATTCTTAAATATCAAAGCGATATACTGTGGATTGGTAGGGGGAAACCTGAATTTGGGGATCCATACAGATGGCTTATCTTTAGTGAAATAGATGAACATTATAACCTTGAAGACCGGATATTATCTGTTCAAAATACTTTTAATGAATTAATGTCTGAATCAAATTTAATTAAAGTTAGTAATTTTGATGACAGTAAAACATACGAATATATGCATAATAATAATTATATTATTGGCGGAATATATACCTTATCAGAAATAATAGATGATGGATTGGGCGTAGAAGTGATTCCATCAGCTGGTGGTCCTTATGTTGCCTATATTTTGAAGCGAGATAATAAGAGAGATCTTATGATGATAGGTCTCGTCAACAACCCCGGTAAAGGTAAGATGATTTATTTGAAGCAGATTGAATCAGTTTTTAAGAATATTAAATAGGAGAATATAGTAATGGAAAAGAAAGTAGCAATTTTATTAGGTAGTAAAAATGATATGAAGTTTGTTGAACCTTCAGAGATTTATTTTAAACATTTTAATATAAACTATGAGGTACATATTATGTCTGCTCATAGAACTCCTGCTAAAGTAGCTCAATTTGCTGGAAATGCTCGTGATAACGATTACTTTTTATTGATTGGAGCGGCTGGCATGGCTGCCCATTTGGCTGGAGCATTAAAAGCTCATTCAACTTTACCTGTAGTTGGTGTCCCACTTCCAGGTGGAATGATGGATGGCTTAGATTCTTTGCTAGCCACTCTACAAATGCCAAAAGGTGTACCTGTAGCTACAATGACCGTTGGTAAAGCTGGTTTTATTAATGCTGCAATTTTTACTGCAGAGCTTTTATCGCTTCATAATAATGAAATTAAAGAAAAATTAGATGCATTCAAATTAAATGGAGCTTCTCTTTAATTGTCTAAAAAAATTTTAATTACTGGTGGAGACGGACAATTAGCCTCACATTTATGTAGATCATTTTTTAGTAGTTACAATATTATTAAGACATCTAATAAAAAAGCGAATAATGCATATCATTTAGATGTGACTAATAGTGGGCAGATAGAGTCAGTGTTTAGATACGAAAAACCTGAGATTATAGTTAACTGCGCATCATATAATAGTGTTGATAGATGTGAGTCTGATAAAGTTAGGTCTAGATCTGTAATTGTTGATGGTTTATCTAATATTGTTAAATTTTCCAATAAGGATTCATTTATTATTCAGATATCTTCAGACTATGTTTTTAATGGATTGAAATCTCCTTATTCAGAATCAGATAATCCCAATCCAATTAATTATTATGGTAAATTAAAATTAGAAGCTGAAAATCTATTAATTGGTTCAAATAGAAAACATGCTATCATTAGACCTAATGTTGTTTTTAGTAGTGATATAGATAATAATAGTAACTTTTTAGGATGGGTTGTTAAAAATCTTAAAGATAGTAATGATATTAGAGTTGTAAATGATCAATTATCAAATCCCACACCTGTAGAATTGCTTAAGGAAGTTATAGAGTCAATTATTTTACTTAATTTGGAAGGAGTTTTTAATGTTGGCACAACTGATCTTATAAGCCGTTATGAGTTTGCATTAAAAATAGCAAAAACTTTTGGCTATAATTCAGGAAAAGTTCATGAAATTTGCACAGAAGAGTTAAGTCAATTAGCTGTACGTCCAACTAATACTTTTATGAGTTTTGATAAAATATGCAAAATTCTTGATGTTGATGTTTTCTCCTTAGATTATTATCTAAAAAAATATAAAGAGGTTATCTTTGAGTAAAGATATTGTAATTATACCAACATATAACGAGGCTGATAATATAGAGAAAATCATAAACTTAATTTCTACTCTAGATATTAGTATAGATATATTAGTTGTTGATGATAGCTCTCCAGATGGGACCAGTAATATTGTTGAAAATATAGCAAAAACTAATATAAAAGTATTTCTGTTGACTCAAGATAAAAAAGCAGGTTTAGGTACTGCCTATAAGGCAGGCTTCAAATGGGCAATTGATAATAGATATGATAAAGTGGTACAAATAGATGCAGATTTATCTCACGATCCTAATTCGATTCCGGACTTATTAGTTAAGTGTGATGATTATGATGTTGTTATTGGTAGTCGCTACATAAAAGGTATAAATGTTGTGAATTGGCCAATGTCTAGATTGCTTTTAAGTTATTTTGCTAATAAGTATGTTCGTTTTTTTACTAGAATGCCTATAAATGATGCTACTAGCGGCTTTAAGTGCTTAAAAACTAAAGTTATTAAAAAAATTAGTATTGAAAAAGTTCACTCTCAAGGATACTCATTTCAAATAGAAGTTAATTTCTTGGCTTGGATAAATAAATTCAAAATTAAAGAAATTCCCATAATATTTTGTGATAGAACAATTGGTAAATCAAAAATGTCAAAGGCAATTGTTCGAGAAGCTGTTTTTATGGTTCCAAAGCTAGCTTTAAAGCGAATTTTTAGAATATGAAATTTGACATTTCAATTTTAATAGTCAACTACAATACTAATATATATTTATCAAACTGCCTTGATTCAATCTTTCGGTCTAATTTTAATCATAGCTTGGAAGTGATAATTGTTGATAATAATTCTTCAGATAACTCTATTGAATTAGTAGATATAGATAAAAAGAAAATTACAATCATTGAGAATAATAGAAATATTGGTTTTGCACGGGCTATAAATATGGCTTTAAAAGAAAGTAATGGAAAGTATATATGTATTTTGAACCCCGATACCATTTTAAATAAAGAAAGTTTAATTAAAATGTACGATTACATGGATAAAGAATTATATGTTGATTGCATATCTCCCAAAATAGTTAATTCTGATGGAACTTTTCAAATTAGTTGTAAAAGGTCATTACCTAAAATAAAAAACTCCTTTTTTAAATTGACAGGAATTGATCGATTGTTTTCTGATAATCCTTTTTTTAGTGAATATAATCTACTTCACTTAGATGAAGACAAGATGCATCAAGTTGAAGTTATAAGTGGTGCATGCATGTTCTTAAGACGAAAAACATTTAAAAAAGTAGGTTTTTTTGATGAATCTTTTTTTATGTATGGTGAGGATATAGATTATTGCCATAGGATGAAAAATTTAAATATGAAGATAATTTATTATCCAGATGCTCAAATCACTCACTTTAAAGGTATTAGTGCTAAAAGTAGACCTTATAAAGTTATATCTGAATTTCATAATTCAATGATAAAATATTATATCAAGTATCAGTTTGTGTATCCTATATGGAGATTAGTTAAAATTTTTATTGTTTCTATTATTATAATTAAAAAATATCTATCTTATTTTATCCATTTATTAAGGAATAATGCTAAATAATATGAGTGAAATCTATACATTAGAATTTGAGAAGCCATTACGAGATATTGATGATAAAATAAAATTATTAGAATCTACTTCATTAAATACTGGAATTAATGTTGATAATCAGATTGAAAAATTAAAAGATGAATTGATAATTAAAACTGATGAAATATATAATAATCTCTCTAGATGGGAAACTGTTCAGTTAGCTAGACACCCAATGAGGCCTCACGCGAAAAATTATATTGAAATGATGACAGAATATTGGATGGAATTTCATGGAGATAGGTTGTATTCTGATGATCCATCTATAATCTGCGGTATTGGAATTATAGATAATAATAAGTTCTTCATAATAGCTCAAGAAAAGGGTAGAGGAACAAAAGATAAGGTTTTTAGAAATTTTGGAATGCCTAAACCTGAAGGATATAGAAAAGCTGCACGTCTAATGAGGTTAGCAGAAAAATTTAATTTTCCTATTATTACAATTATTGATACTCCAGGTGCGTATCCTGGAATAGGAGCAGAAGAGAGAGGTCAAGGTGAAGCTATTGCTAATAATCTTATATTGATGTCCCAGCTAAAAGTACCTACTTTATCAGTTGTTATAGGTGAAGGTGCATCTGGTGGAGCTTTAGCTATTGGATTGGCAGATAAAATAATATGTTTAAAAAATACCTGGTATTCTGTTATTTCTCCAGAAGGCTGCGCATCAATACTTTTTAGAGACCCTAAAAAAGCCTCAGATGCTGCAGATGCAATGAAAGTGACATCTAAAGATTTATTTGATTTGGGAATAGTTGATGTTATTGTAAATGAGCCAAATGGTGCTGCTCATGTAGACCCAATATCATCATGTCAAGAATTAAAGAAAAATATTTTAGCTGAATATGATAAAATAAAAGATCATTCAATTGATAAATTGATAGAAAGTAGATTGAGAAAATACAATAATATTGGAGATTGGAGTAGTTAGTATGTCTAAAATTGGAACTAGAATAGAAGATTGGAAAAAAATTGATATAAGTTCAAATGAACAATCTTTTAATCAAATAATAAAAGATTATAATGAGAAAATTTCTAATCTACTTAGAGGTGGTGGCGAGAAATATATTGAAAAGCAGCATAAAAAAGGACGTTTAACTGCCAGAGAAAGGGTTGACTATTTAAAAGACTCTAGTACTGATATTCATGAAATAGGTATTTTTGCAGGTTATAATATGTATGAAGAGTATGGCAGTCCTCCAGCTGGGGGAGTTGTAGTTGCCATTTTAAAAATTTCAGGTGTTGATTGTATGGTTATAGCCAATGATGCTACGGTCAAGGCTGGAGCATATTTTGAAGTTTCTCTGAAAAAAACATTGAGGGCACAAAAAATAGCGTTAGAGAATAAGTTGCCAATTATTTACTTGGTAGACTCAGCAGGTGTTTTTCTGCCATTACAAGACCAAGTATTTCCAGATGAAGGACATTTTGGAAGAATATTTTATAATAATGCGAAGTTATCTAGTTATGGCATTCCACAAATTGCCTCAGTAATGGGTCCATGTATTGCAGGTGGAGCATATCTTCCAGTAATGTGTGATAAGTATATAATAGTTAAAGGAGCTAGCATGTTCTTAGCAGGTCCAGCATTAGTAAAAGCTGCAATAGGTCAAGACATAAGTCAAGAAGAATTGGGGGGGTCTCATACGCATACATCAATTAGTGGTACCGCAGATTATGAAGCAAAAGACGACTTGGAAGCTTTAGATTATATAAAAAATATGATTGGTAATATCAATCATGATAATACAAAAATGATGAAAAGATTTAATCTTCAAGAACCTTTGTTTTCGTCAGATGAGCTAATTAAAATATTTAATACTAATTTAATGGGTCAATATGATGTAAATGAAATCCTAGCAAGGATTTTAGATGGAAGTGAGTTTTATGAATATAAGAAAGATTACGGCAAGACATTAGTGTGTGGAACTGCAAGATTGGGTGGCTTTCCAATTGGAATAGTTGCAAATCAGAGATTAGTAATAAAAAATGATAGCGGAGGGATGCAGTTAGGTGGAGTTATATATTCTGATTCAGCCGATAAAGGCGCAAGATTTATTATGAATTGTAACCAAGATAGAATTCCTTTGTTGTTTATTCACGATGTTAATGGTTTTATGGTTGGAAAAGATTCAGAGTGGGGGGGTATTGCTAAAGATGGTGCTAAAATGGTTAATGCAGTTTCAAACTCTGTAGTGCCTAAGATATCATTAATTACTGGAGGTAGTTATGGAGCGGGAAATTATGCTATGTCTGGAAGAGCATATGAACCAAGATTTATGTATTCATGGCCATCAGCAAAACTGGCCGTAATGGGAGGAGATCAGGCTGCAAAAACGCTTATGCAAATTAAAATATCTAAGATGAGCAATGTTACTGATCAACAAAAAAAAGAAATATATGATAAAATTAAACTAAATTATGACAACCAAACAAAAGCTGAATATGGAGCTGCTAGAATGTGGGTTGATGAGATAATTAATCCAGTCCAAACAAGAAATGTTTTGATTAGGACACTGGAAATTATTAATAATCAAAGCAAAATTCCAGAGCCACGTTTTAGCGTTTTTCAATGTTAATGAACAAAATAATTAAAATAGCAAATGGTCAAGGTTTTTGGGGAGACTCAAGTCAAGCGCCTATTGATTTAGTAGAATACTCTGACATTGATTATTTGACAATGGATTATTTGGCTGAAGTTACATTGTCAATTATGCAGAAACAGAAAAATAAAAACCCCAATGCTGGCTATGCTAGAGATTTTATCTTATTTTTGAACAAGACTCTAAAAGTTATAAAAAAGAAAAATATTAAAATAGTAACAAATGCTGGAGGAGTAAATCCCTACGAGTGTAGAACGCAGATCTTAAAACTAGCTAAAGATTTGGGCGTAGATATTAAAATTGCTGTAATCAGTGGGGATGATATCTTTTTAGACTTAAAAAATATGTTATCTAAAGGAATTTCTCTCAATAATCTCGATACGAATAAATCCATTGACCCTATTATTGATGATGTTTGTTCTGCAAATGTATATATAGACTCGTTTAATATTGCAAAGGCTCTTGAATTAGATGCTGATATAGTTTTAACAGGCAGAGCTTCTGACCCAGGATTAGTTTTAGGGCCCTGTATCCATGAGTTTGGTTGGAAAAAAGAAGATTATGATTTACTTGCTTCTGGTACGGTCGCTGGGCACATAGTTGAGTGTGGAGCACAATGTTCAGGTGGAAATCATAGTAGGTGGGACCAGGTTGAAGATTTATCAAATATTGGTTACCCTATTGTTAATATTGAAGCTAATGGTGTTTTTACAATTACAAAGAATAATGATTTTGGAGGATTAATTGATAAATTTACTGTATGCGAACAAATATTATATGAACTTGGTGACCCTAAAAACTATATCTCTCCAGATGTTGTGGTAGATTTTACATCAATTAATGTAGAAAATTTAAGTAAAAATGAAGTTATTATTACTGGAGTGAAAGGAAAAGCTCCAACAGATACTTTTAAAGTTTCAATTAATTACCATAAAGGATATAAAGGTGTTGGTCAATTAACTATTTCTGGCCCTAATGCCATCCATAAAGCTGAATTAATTCAAGAATTAATTTGGAGTCGTCTTTCAAAGCGAGGAATAAGTTTTGAAAAAAAGAATGTAGAATATATAGGATATAATTCATGTCATAGGCAAATTGATTCGCTTTCAAATAATCCATCTGAGATTGTTGTTAGGTTGGGAGTTATGGATAAAAATAAAGATAACATTAACGAGTTTGGTAAAGAAATTGCCCCTCTTATTACAAATGGACCGCCTGGTGTTACAGGATTTTCTGGAGGTAGGCCAAAAGCTCAAGAGGTTATTGCCTATTGGCCAACTCTAATAGGTAAAGATAAAATTCAAACCAAAGTTGATGTGTTCTAATGAAAAGAGTAAAACTATATGATATTGCTTATGCTAGATCAGGAGATAAGGGTGCAAGTTCTAATGTTGGTCTTATTTTTATAAATAATAAGTTTTATAACTGGGCAGTTATTAATCTTACAGAAGAGGTTGTTTCTGACTATTTTAAAGATATAGCAAAGGGAGGCGTGAAGCGTTACCTATTACCTAACCTTAATGCAGTAAATTATATTTTATTTGATAGCTTGGATGGTGGAGGCAGTGAATCACTTATTAATGATGCGCAAGGGAAGACGCATGGTCAAGCAATCCTTAAGATGGAAGTTGAGGTTCCTAATGAGTGTTTCAATGAGTAATACTGTTACTTTTAATGAACTGTCACATACTTCTGTGATTACTATAAATAATCCTCCTGTAAATTCTTTGTCTTCTAGTTTGATTGCTTCCTTAAATGAGATTGTTGATAGTATTTCTAATAATACTAAAGTCTTAATATTAAAATCAAATGGTAACGGTTTTTGTGCTGGCGCTGACCTTAAAGAGCGATCTATAATGAATGATAAAGATACAATCAAGACAGTTGATAGTTATAATTCTTTATTTAACAAAATAGAAGCCATTAAATGTCCTACTATTTGTGCTATTCACGGTTTTGCACTTGGTGGTGGTTTAGAATTGGCACTATCGTGTGATTTTAGATTTGCAACTATAGATTCAAAAATAGGTTTTCCTGAAACACGTATAGGTATTATTCCAGGTGCAGGTGGAACTCAGCGACTTACTCGTTTGGTTGGTCCGAGTTTATCTAAAAAATGGATTTTTACTGCTGAAAAATATTCTGCATCTGAAGCTTTAAAAGATAAAGTTATAGATAATGTATTTAATGATATAGATTCAATGAATGATTATATTCAAAATATTTCATCTAAAATTAAAAAAAACTCGTATAGAGCAATTTCTTTGTCAAAAAAATCAATTAATTTCTCTTTAAGTTCTTCAATTAAGGATGGGCTCGCTTATGAAAGAGAACTTTATCTAAAAACATTAAGCGACCCTACAAGAAGTCAGTACTTAAAAAAGTTTACAAAAAAATGATACAAATACATTACATACTATTGATGACATGTTTTCTGTTTGGCGTTAGAGGAGATTTGCTCTCCTATAATTTAATTGATGAAATAGATAAAGAAACAGCTCAACAAGTTCTAAATGCTTTTATTCCATCAGCTCCATCAATAGAATATGATTTGGAGCTATATTCAATTACATATGAAACTATAGATCAGTTTGGCGAGGAAACTATAGCATCAGGTGCAATAGTTATTCCAGTTGGTCAAATAGAAAGTTTACCCTTAGTTTCATTTCATCATGGTACTCAAGTTAGAAGATTGAGTACATATTCATCTGAAGATAGTGGATTTGATCTACTTACCTCATGGCTTGGAGGCACAGGGTATGTCAGCATTTTTCCAGACTACCTAGGTTTGGGTGTATCTCAATTATTTCACCCCTACCAAATAAATATTCCAAGTGCTACGTCTATTGTGGATATATTATTTGCGACTAAGGAGTTATGTGAAATAAAGAATATTTACCTTAATGATCAATTATTTTTAACTGGTTATTCAGAGGGTGGGTATGTTACAGCTGCGGCACAAAAAATGATTGAGGAAGATTATTCAGATGAATTTAATATCGCAGGCTCAACCCTATGTGCGGGAGCCTATGACATGTCAGGGACAATGTTTGATTTAATGGTATCTTATCAAGAATATGGTGCTCCATATTATTTGCCATATGTTGTTTTGTCATATCAAGATTCTTATAATCTAGTTGATGACTTAGATGAGTATCTTTTGCCTGAATATTCCGATACTCTTCAAGTTTTATTTAATGGTGACTACGGAAGTGGTGATATTGATGCTATTATGCCATCTATACCAATTGAAATATTTATACCTGAAG
>MDSV01223646.1_pt1 | contig 31435 bp, 25 predicted proteins | sample 810851 | NCBI WGS metagenome assembly MDSV01 (sample SAMN05326640, study PRJNA326480) | marine metagenome | isolation source: seawater | place: Atlantic Ocean: North East | collected 2012 | reverse complement strand
TGCATTTTTGTAAACAACGGATTATTGAGAAAAAATGAATTTTCAGATGTTTTAAATCAATATAAGGGTATGGGTCTAAATGTCAAAGGAGTTGATGCTTCTGACTATTTTATAAATCTTTTATCTGAAATTATAGATCCCGAAGATAAGAGAAAAATTATTGGAAAAGCTTTTATTGATGTCTTTGATAAAGAATCAAAACTTGTTGACGGAGCCAAATGGTTAGCTCAAGGAACGATTTATCCTGATGTAATTGAATCTATTTCTGTAAAAGGTCCATCAGCAACAATAAAATCACACCACAATGTAGGTGGATTGCCTGATTTTATGAAACTATCTATTATTGAGCCGCTTAAAATGTTATTTAAAGATGAAGTCAGAAGGGTAGGAGCATCATTAAATATAGATTCAAATCTTTTGAAAAGACATCCATTTCCTGGTCCAGGGTTAGCAATTAGAATTTTAGGGAATATTACAAGAGAAAAAATCAGAATTCTTCAAGAGGTTGATGCAATATTTATTGATGGATTAAAAAATAATAATTTATATGATAAAATTTGGCAAGCTGGTGCAATGCTTCTTTCAGTCAAAAGTGTGGGAGTTATGGGAGATGAAAGAACATATGAAGATTGTGTTGCATTAAGAGCTGTAGAATCTACAGATGGAATGACAGCAGATTGGGTAAATCTTCCATACGAGTTTTTGCAAAACATTTCTAATAAGATAATTAACAATGTAAAAGGTGTTAACAGAGTTGTCTATGATATAAGTTCTAAACCTCCAGCAACTATAGAATGGGAATAATTAAAAGGTTGACCATACTCTTAATTCTATTTCCTTTGATCATATATTCTCAGGATACAAATAAAAACACATCAAATTCTTTTGAGATTGATTCAATAATACACAAGGTAAAAAGAAAACAAACTCTCTATTCAATTTCAAAAATTTACAAAGTTTCTATTGAAGAAATAAAAAGTTATAATCCTAAAATAAAAGGAAACAAATTATCAAGAAAAACGGAACTTGTTATTCCTGTAAGGCGTTATATTAAATTAAAACCTGTTTTAGTAAAGAAAAAAAAAGATTCATTAAATTATTTAATTCCAAAAATTCGAAAAATTAATTTGATAGACAGCACATTTAATATAAAAAATATAAAAATTGCTATACTTGCCCCATTCAAACTTGATGATATTGAGTTAGATTCAATAGAAAATTCAAAAAAATATTTAAAGAATTTAAATCTTACAAGTATTTCTTTGGATTTTTATAGTGGTGCAATAATGGCTTTTAATAAAATTAAGAATTATGGATTAAACCTAGAAGTAAAAATTTTAGATACAGAAAACGACTTTGGTTCAATTTCTAATATATTGACTCAATATAAATTTGAAGATTTTGATTTAGTTCTAGGCCCTTTAATTCCTCGAAATATTAATCAAGTTTCAAGAGCAATAATAAAATCAAAAACTCCTATTGTTTCGCCCTTAAGTTCAAATGAAATTGAAATTAATGAAAATGTAATACAATCTATGCCGTCCAAATTAATTCAAAGAAAAAGAATGCTTAAATATATTGATTCACTAATTGATAAAGAACCTGATCCATGTGTTATGATAATTTATGATAATCAAAACATTGATATTAAAGACCAATTAATTACCAGATTTCCATATTCAGAATTAATAAATACAGATGAATCTAACGGTTTTGTTGATCCTGAAATTACAGATTCTTTATTAGTATCAAGCAAAAATAATTTTGTTTTTTTAGAATCTGAAAATTTAAATGTAATTACTAGCGTTTCCTCATTATTAAATTCTCAAATTTCTCAAGAAAGAAGTATCTCAATGATGACAACTTTTAGATCTGATATATACGAAAATGAAAATATTTCATTCGAACATTTAGGTAATTTAAATTTTACTTACCCAAGTTACTATGTTCCAATTTATGATAGTGAAAAAGTAAATTTATTTAATGATTTATATTTAGAGGAATTTGGAAAACGACCTAATAAGATAGCTATAAGGGCATATGATATTACTCTTGACTTAATGCTAAGATTAGCAAATAGAAGCAAATTTGTAAAATCTATAAAATTAGGAGAAACTGAATATCTGCAAAACAAGTTTAATTATTTCACTAAAAACAATGGTTTTATTAACGGATCAATTTATTTAATTAAACATGAAAAATTAAATATTATTAAATTAAATGATAATGAATAAAGTCTTTTGTAATAATAATTTAATTACACTTCTTTTTATTTCTATTTAATAGAATCTCTTTGTTATTTCTTTTTGTATTTTTGAAACCTTAAAGAAACTCTAGATTAATATTTGATGTCTAAATCAAAATTTATTTTTGTAACAGGGGGTGTTAGTTCTTCTTTAGGTAAAGGTATTATATCAGCTTCATTAGCTAAATTACTTCAATCTAGAGGATTTAGTATTACAATTCAAAAATTTGATCCATATATTAATATTGATCCTGGCACACTTAATCCATATGAACATGGAGAATGTTATGTAACTGATGATGGAGCAGAAACTGATCTTGATTTAGGTCATTATGAAAGATTTTTAAATGTTCAGACTTCTCAAGCAAACAATGTAACAACAGGAAAAATTTATCAAACCGTTATAGATAAAGAAAGGAAAGGAGAGTTTTTAGGTAAAACAGTTCAAGTTATTCCTCATATCACTAATGAAATTAAAAGAAGAATAAAGCTTTTAGGTGAAGACAATTCATATGATTTTATAATTACTGAAATTGGAGGTACTGTTGGTGACATTGAGTCTCTTCCATATATTGAATCAGTTAGGCAATTAATATGGGAATTAGGTAAATTAAATACATTACTTATTCATTTAACATTAATACCTTATTTATCTGCTGCAAAAGAATTAAAAACTAAGCCTACTCAACATTCCGTAAAAACTTTAATGGAAAGCGGTCTGAATGCTGATATTTTGGTTTGCAGAACTGAACATGAGATTTCTAATGAAATTAAGAGAAAATTAGCACTTTTCTGTAATGTTGATGTTGAGTCTGTTATTCAGTCAATTGATGCTTCAACTATTTATGAAGTTCCCCTTCTAATGAAGAAAGAAAAATTAGATGAAGTAGTTTTAAAAAAGTTAAATTTAAAAGATTATAACCATGCAAATTTAGATTCATGGTCAGATTTTGTCAATAATTTAAAGTTTCCCAATTATGAAGTAAAAATCGGGCTAATTGGTAAGTATGTTGAGCTTCAAGATTCATATAAATCAATTTTAGAATCATTAATTCACGCAGGTTCTGAAAATTTAACTAAAGTTGATATTGTTTCTATCCATTCAGAATATATTAATGATAAACAAATTGATAATGAAATTTCTAAACTTGATGGTATTTTAGTGGCACCTGGATTTGGTGAAAGAGGAATTGAGGGTAAGATTAAAGCAATCAATTGTGCAAGACAAAAAAATATTCCATTTTTTGGTATTTGTCTTGGAATGCAAATGGCTGTAATTGAATATTCAAGAAATGTACTAGGGCTGGTTAATGCAAATTCAACTGAGATGGATGAAGAAACTCCACATCCCGTGATTTCTTTAATGGAAGATCAAAAGGAAATTATTAATAAAGGTGGAACTATGCGATTAGGTTCATGGGAGTGTGAAATTAAAGATAAATCAAAAGTTTATGAAATTTATAATACTAAAACTATTTTTGAAAGACATAGACATCGTTGGGAGCTCAATAATAAATATATTGATCAATTAAATGTTAAAGGGCTTAAATCTAGTGGAATTAATCCTAAAACTGGATTAGTTGAAATAGTTGAATTACCATCAAATGATTGGTTTATTGGAGTACAGTTTCATCCAGAATATAAAAGTACTGTAGAATCTCCACATCCATTATTTGTTTCTTTTGTTAAAGCATGTATAAATTATAGAAAATCCAATTAAACAAATGGAAGAAAATAAAATTGATCCATATCAAATTTTAGGCTTTGTTTTACTAATGACTGCATTTGTCTGGTATATTTATACTATTCCAGAACCACAGCAGGGTAATATTGAGAAAAATAAAGAAAATTTAGAAATTTCAATTCAATCAGATAACTCTACTTTTGATTCAGAAAATGATATAGCTAAAGGCATAAATTTAAAAGATGAAAATTCAAATATTTTTGATGCTTCTCAAAATAAATCTAAAATTAAATTTGATGATGTAGTGCTTGAAAATGATGATATAGTACTAAAGTTTAGTTCAAAAGGGGGTCTGTTATCTGAAGCATTATTAAAAAATTATACTGATTACAAAGGAGATCCTTTATATATGATAAAGGATGGAAATCAAAATATTAATTTAAAATTCTATTCATTTAATGGTCAATTAATTAATACCTCAAACTATCATTTTGAACCTATCATAAATAAAAGTTATGATGGGACAATATTAAGTATGATTTTGTCTATTTCAGAAAATCAATTTTTAAATTTTGAATATACTCTTCCAAAAAATGGTTTTATGATTGACTTTTCTATTAAATCATCAGGGTTTGATAATCTTATAGATAATCAGAGATCTGTTCAATTGAACTGGGATTTAAAAGCTATGAGACAAGCAAAAAGTGTAGAATATGAAAATAGATATAGTCAACTGTATTATCAATATGATGAAGATGAAACAGATTATTTAAGTTCATATAGTGATAGCGATAAAACTGAAAATTCTGTCTCATGGATCTCATATGGACAACACTTTTTTAATAGTATATTAATTTTAGACAAACCAATTGATGAAGTATATTTCGAATCAAAAAAACTTTTTGAAGATCAAGGAAAAGATGTTTTGTATACTAAAAATTATATTTCTTCAATTCCTTTAGTTTTAGAAAAATCAGAATTTAATTCAAAAATGAAATTATATATTGGCCCAAACGATTATGACGTTTTAAAGAATTATGAGAACGAAATATACGAATCTATATATTTTGGTTGGGGAATTTTTGGATGGATTAATAGGTTTATATACTTTCCTTTATTTGGCTTTTTAAGTAAGTATTTTTCAGCTGGTTTAGCTGTAATTTTTATGACAATTATTACAAGATTAGCAATGTCACCTGTGACTTATAAAACATATGTTTCTCAAGCTAGAATGAAGGTGTTAAAACCTGAAATAGCTGAATTAAATAAAAAATATAAAAATGATGCAGTAAAAAAACAACAAGAAACAATGAAGCTCTATAATAAAGCTGGTGCAAATCCTCTTTTGGGTTGCGTTCCAGCATTGTTTCAGTTACCTGTTTTTTATGCTTTATTCTGTTTTTTTCCAATAGCTTTTCAACTAAGAGGAAAATCATTTCTTTGGGCTGATGATCTATCTTCATATGATGTAATAGCAGAGCTTCCTTTTAGTATTCCATGGTATGGTGATCATGTAAGTTTACTTCCAATTTTAGCATCTATTGCAATTTTTTTCTATACAATGATGTCCTCAGGGGCTCAAATGCAATCTTCTCAACCAGGTATGCCCAATATGAAATTTATAATGTACCTAATGCCTGTAATGATGCTCTTCTTTTTTAATAATTATGCAAGTGCTTTTAGTTTATATTATTTTGTTTCTAATATCCTAACTATTTTGTTAATGCTAACTATAAAACATTTCATTATTGATGAAGAAAAAATACTTCTACAAATTCAGGAAAATAAAAAGAAGCCCACTACTCAAAATAGGTTCCAAAGAAAGATGCAAGAAATGATGGATAAGGCTGAAGAACAAAGAAAATTACAAAATAGAAAATAGTTTTTTTACTACTTTTATTAATCCATGTCTGAAAAAAAAAAATGTGTAGTAGTTGCTCTTTCTGGTGGAGTTGATTCTAGTGTTTCAGCTCATCTTTTAGTTGAGCAGGGTTATCATGTTATTGGTATTTTTATGAAAAATTGGCATGATGAATCTGTAACTATTTCAAAGGAATGTCCATGGCTGGAAGATAGTTATGATGCTATGATGGTTAGTGAAAAACTTTCTATTCCCTTTCAAACTGTTGATTTAAGTCTTGAATATAAACGAAGAATAGTTGATTATATGTTTGATGAGTATGAAAAGGGAAATACGCCTAATCCAGATATTCTATGTAATAGGGAAATTAAATTTGACATATTTTTAAAAATAGCTTTAAAGCTTGGTGCAGATTTTATTGCAACTGGCCATTATTGTAGAGTAAAAAAAAATAAAGATAATTATAGTTTACTAATGGGATTGGATAAAGATAAAGATCAGTCTTATTTTTTATGTCAATTATCTCAGAATCAATTAAGTAAAACCCTGTTTCCAATTGGAAACTTAACCAAAAAAGAAGTTAGGGCAATTGCTAAAAAACAAAAGCTAGTAACAGCAGAAAAGAAAGATTCCCAAGGATTATGTTTTATTGGAAAGGTTAAATTACCAGATTTTTTACAGCAAAAACTAAAGCCAAAAAAAGGAAAAATAATTAAAATTTCTATTAATAGTGATAAACACACATTACATAATACTAAAAATTTAATACACGAAAATTTATATGAAATTTCTAAACCTTTTGATTATAAATCAGAAGATGGTGAGTGTATAGGTGTTCATAATGGAGCTCATTTTTTCACGGTTGGACAAAGAAAAGGTTTGTCAATTGGAGGAACAAAAGATCCTTTATTTGTATTAAAAACAGATGTCGTTAACAATATAGTTTATGTTGGAGAAGGAAAAAATCACCCAGGTTTATATAGAAATGTTCTTTTTGTTAAAAATCAAGATTTACATCTTTTGAGAGAAGATAAGTTTATAGATAGAAATAAGAATTTTAATGTTAAAGCAAGAATAAGATATCGTCAACCTTTGCAAAATGCATTATTGATTTTTGTAAATGAGGGAGCTTATTTAGTTTTTAAAACAAAACAATCATCAATAACAAAAGGGCAGTTTGCTGTTTGGTATAATAATAAAGAGCTGCTCGGTTCAGGAGTTATTTCATAATTATTGTATTATAATTTTTCAAAATCTAATTCAACTTGATTATTTAAAAGATCATCAATAGTTTCCCTTTTTCTTATCTCAACAAGTTTATCATTTATATATAATATTTCAGAGGGTTTATATCTTGAGTTATAATTGCTTGCCATTGAAAAGCAATATGCCCCTGCATTTTTAAAGCATAAGACATCGCCCTCAGTAATTTTAGAAATTCTTCTATTTGAAGCAAAAGTATCTGTTTCACAAATATATCCAACAACTGAATAGAATCTTTCTGAGTCATTTGGGTTTGATAAATTTTCGATATAATGATTTGAACCATACATCATAGGTCGAATAAAATGATTAAAACCAGAGTCTACTTGAGCAAAAACAGTAGAAGTTGTTTGTTTAATTGAATTTACAGAGCATAAAAAATTACCTGCCTCACTAACTAGAAATTTACCTGGCTCAAAGGCTAGAGTTAATTCTTTACCATAATCTCTACAAAATTTTTTAAATCTTTTTGACAATTTTAAGCCCAATTCCTCAATGTTTGTTTGAGTATCTGTTGGAGAATATGGAACTTTAAACCCACTTCCAAAATCAATAAAGTCTAAATCTTTAAATTTTGATGCGGTTTCAAATAATATCTCAGCAGCATGAATAAATACATCAATATCTAAAATATCACTTCCAGTATGCATATGAATTCCATTTACTTTTATATTAGTATTATTTATAATTCTAAGTAAATGAGGTATTTGATGAATGCTTATTCCAAATTTAGAATCTATGTGTCCAACAGAAATTTTATTATTTCCGCCTGCCATAACATGAGGATTGATTCTAATACAAACAGGTATTTCTGGATATAAATTTCCAAACTGTTCTAATAAATTTAGGTTATCAATATTTATTTTCACACCCATTTTAGAAACTTTGCTAATTTCATCAATTGACACACTGTTGGGAGTATAAATTATTTTTTCTGGTGAAAATCCTGCTTTAATTCCAATTATAACTTCTTGAATTGAAACAGTATCAATTCCAGCCCCTAGAGAGTTAATGAATTTTAATATAGACAGGTTTGATAATGCTTTTACAGCATAATAAATTTGTAATTTCTTAACTGAATTAAAAGAATTTATAAGTCTTTTATATTGAGATGAAATCTTTGTTGTATCATATATATATGCTGGTGTTCCGAATTTTTTTGCAGTTTCTAATAATTTGCTTTTTTTCATAATTCAAACTTAAAAAAACCATGTTTTACATTTTAAAAAAAAAAGTTATATTATAAAAATAAAACATTTTGTTATATATATAACAATATAAAAAATTAAGAACTCACTCTTCTTTTATTAATTCTTTATTATTTTAGCTTTTCAAATTGAAAATATGAACTTGCATGAATTTCAAGGAAAAAAAATATTAGCTGAACAAGGTGTTGGTATTCAAAGAGGATATGTTTTATCAGATAAAAAAAACACCATAAATGTAGCTAATAAGCTTATTAAGGAAACGGGAACAGGCTGGTTTATTGTAAAAGCTCAGATACATGCTGGAGGAAGGGGAAAAGGTGGTGGAGTTAAAATTGCTAAAAACATTAATGATTTGAAAGATGTTGTTTGTGAAATTCTTGGAATGCATTTAATTACTCCTCAAACTTCTAAAGAAGGAAAGCTAGTTAATCAAGTTTTAATAGCTGAAGATGTGTATTATTCAGGCGAATCTCAACCAGTAGAATATTATATTTCAATATTATTAAATAGAGAAACAGGTAAAAATATGATAATGTATTCTACGGAAGGTGGTGTAGATATAGAATCCGTAGCTGAAAAAACTCCAGAATTAATCTTTTATGAGGATATAGATCCATTAATTGGAATTATTCCTTTTCAATCTAGAAAAATTGCATTTAATTTGGGTTTATCTGGTCAGGCTTTTAAAGAAATGGTTAAATTTATTTCTAATCTTTACAAATCATATGTTTTGTCTGATGCATCTCTTTTTGAAATAAATCCTGTTTTAAAAACTTCTGACAATAAAATTTTGGCAGTTGACGCTAAAGTTACTTTGGATGATAATTCATTATTTAGGCATAATGATTATCAATCTTGGAGAGACCTTAAGGAGGAGAACCCTGTAGAAATTGAGGCTAGATCTGTGGGTTTAAACTATGTAGATTTAGATGGTAATGTAGGATGTATGGTAAATGGAGCTGGCTTAGCAATGGCAACCATGGACTTAATAAAACAATCTGGAGGAGAACCAGCAAATTTTTTAGATGTCGGAGGAACTGCTGATGCTAAAAGGGTTGAAACTGCTTTTAGATTAATATTAAAAGACCAAAATGTAAAAGCAATTTTAGTAAATATTTTTGGCGGCATAGTCAGATGTGATAGGGTCGCTAAGGGAATTGTAGATGCTTTTAATAATATGGGTAGTTCAATTAATGTTCCAATAATAGTTAGACTTCAGGGCACTAATTCGGAGGCGGCAAAAGATATCATTGATAATTGTGGTTTTAAGGTTTACAGTGCTGTAGGGTTTCAAGAAGCGGCAAATAAAATTCAAGAACTTATCTGATAATTGACATTTTGTCATTATTAATTTGAAAAAATAAGACATTTTGGCATATAATTTTGTATGGCATTCATTTTGTATTATTCAAATCATAAATATTTGTTTAACTTAAAAAATACATTATGAACTTAATTAAAAAACAATCATCTTTTTTTCCTTTAATTTTTGATGAATTTTTCAAAAATAACTGGGATATAAATGTTCCTTATAATTCTTATAACATTCCATCTTTTAATGTTAAGGAAAATGATAAAGAATTCATTTTAGAACTTGCTATTCCTGGAAAAAAGAATAATGATTTTAATGTTGAGATTGAAAATAGATTATTAACAATATCTACAACAGATGAAAAAGAATTGTCTAAATATAATTACACTGTAAAAGAGTTTGGATATTCTTCTTTTACAAAATCATTTGAATTGCCTGAATCTATTGATTTAGATAAGATTGATTCTTTTTACAGAAATGGAATTCTTTCGATTACTTTACCAAAAAGAAAAGAGTTTCATAATAGACCTAAGAAAATTATAACTGTAAAAAAATAAATAAAGGGGGAGGATTAAACCCTCCCTTTTTTAATCTTTCAATTCTTTTATTATATCTCTGAATCTTGCAGCCTCAATAAAATCTAAGCTTTTTGCTGCTTTTTCCATTTTTGAGCGATATTTTCTTATTTCTTTTTCTATTTCTTTTTTTGATAAGTTTTTTATTTTTTTAGTTATTAATTCATCTTTAACAGGTTGATCTGAACTATTTTCATCACTTATAAAAAAATTAGAAATATTTTTATTTAGTGGAGTAGGAACTATATTATATTTAGTATTATAATTATTTTGTTTTTTTCTTCTATAATTAGTTTCATCAATAGTTTTTTGCATACTCTTAGTTATTTTATTAGCATACATTATAGCTTTTCCATTTATATTTCTTGCGGCTCGTCCAATTGTTTGTGTTAAGGATCGATGGCTTCTTAAAAATCCTTCTTTATCTGCATCCAAAATGATAACTAATGAAACTTCAGGTAAATCTAGCCCTTCTCTTAAAAGATTAACTCCAACTAATACATCAAATAAACCTTTTCTTAATCCTTGCATTATTTCAACTCTTTCCAAGGTTTCAATATCACTATGAATATACCTACATCTTATTTCTATTTGACTTAAGAATTTAACTAATTCTTCAGACATTCTTTTTGTTAATGTTGTAATTAAAGTACGTTCATTTTTTTCAACTCTTATCTGAACTTCATCTATCAAATCGTCAATTTGATTTTTACTTGGTCTTATTTCAATAATAGGATCTAGTAGTCCTGTTGGTCGTAAGATTTGTTCAATAAAAATGCCTTCAGTTTTAAGCATTTCATAATCAGCAGGTGTTGCACTAGCATAAATAACTTGATTTTGAACTTGTTCAAACTCTTCATATTTCAATGGCCTGTTATCAAGAGCCGCTGGAAGTCTGAATCCGTATTCTACTAAGTTTTCTTTTCTACTTCTATCTCCACCATACATAGCATGAACTTGTGGTAATGTTACATGACTTTCATCAATAACCATTAAATAATCATCTGGAAAATAATCTAATAAACAAAAAGGTCTTGTGCCTGGTTCGCGTCCATCAATATATCTAGAATAATTTTCTATTCCAGAACAATAACCTAGTTCAGCTATCATTTCTAAATCAAAATTTGTTCTTTCTTCTAATCTTTTTGCTTCTAGGTATTTGCCTATTTCTTTGAAATAATTTATTTGATTTGAAAGATCTTCCCTAATTTTATTCATTGCATTTTGTAAAACATCTGGTGATGTTGCAAACATATTAGCGGGATAAATAAATAATTTATTTAAATTTTCAATTTTTTTATTAGTTAAGGGATCAAAAATTTCAATTTCATCAATTTCATCTCCAAAAAAATGAATTTTAAATGCATGGTCTGCATAGCTTGGAAAAATATCAATTATGTCTCCAGAAACTCTGAAAGATCCAATTTCTAAATCTGTATTTGATCTAGAATAAAGACTTTGAACTAGTTTATGTAATAAATTTGTTCTTGAAATAGTTTGATTTTTATTTATTTCAATAATATTTTTCTTAAACTCAATTGGATTACCAATTCCGTAAAGACAGGAAACTGAAGCAACAACAATTATATCTCTTCTTCCAGAAAGAAGAGATGAGGTAGTACTTAATCTTAGTTTTTCAATTTCGTCATTAATTGATAAATCCTTCTCAATATATGTCCCAGTGATGGGAAGATATGCTTCAGGTTGATAATAATCGTAATACGAAACAAAATATTCAATAGCATTATTGGGAAAATATTTTTTAAATTCTGTATATAATTGAGCAGCTAAAGTTTTATTGTGTGCTAAAACCAAAGTTGGTTTATTAACAGAATTTATTACGTTAGCAACAGTGAAAGTTTTTCCAGAACCAGTTACCCCTTTTAGTGTTTGAAACTTTTCGTTATTATTAATACCATTAACTAGGTTATCTATTGCTTCAGGTTGATCTCCGGTAGGTTTATATTCAGATTGTAAATCAAACAAAATAAAAATTAATTTTATTCAAATTTAATATAATAACTTTCTAAAATAATAAATAAGTTAACTTTGAATAAAATATTATATGAATAATAAACTGATGTCAAAAAAGAAACCTTCTTTTAAAATAAATAAGGTTTTAGATCATTATTTAGCTTCATTTAATAGAAAAATAATTATTCCAATTTTTTATGATGATTTAAAAAGATTTTCCGGATCAGTTTCAGTTTATAATAATAAGGAAATTGATACATTATGGGTACGAGTTTTTTATTCGGACTTTGAAAGAAAAGAAATCGATGAAAATTTAAAAAAAGTATATAATATATTACACTCCGATGGTAATTCAGATAATATAAAGTTCTTAAATGTAGATGCTATTGACTATTGTACTTTTGGAAATTCTAAGCCTTTTAGAGTAAAAATTAGAAATATTTTAAATGACAATTTTACATATTTCTATGTAAAAAAAGCAGATGCATCAAGAATTTATGGTCTGGAACTTGAACATATTTTATCTCCTTACAATTTAAATTTCTTAGTTTTTCAAAATACTTTAATTGAAGAACATATAACTGGAATTCCTGGAGATGAATTTTTTGATGATTTTTTGCCTAATTGTAATGAATTAGAAAAATCACAAATTGCTAAAGAATTTGTAAAATTTAATGAAAGATGTATGATTAGATTATTAGGAGATATGAGATCATATAATTATGTTATCATACCTACACATGATTTTGATCAGGTTGTTTACAAGATTAGAGCAATAGATTTTGATCAACAATGTTATGAAGGTAATTTACAAATTTATAGACCACAATTTTTTAAAGAAAATAAAAGAATAATTGAGATAATTAAAGAAAAACTACAAAAAAGTTCAGTTGATCAATATAAAATCGAGGAGAGATCAATTATTGCAAAAAGAATATTAAGTTCAGAAATTAGATCAAAAAAATTGCTTAAATGTATGTTAAGTGATAAAATTTCAAATAAAAAAAATATTAAATTATTATCTCAACAAATTTACAATCTAACGCATGATAAAAATTTTAAAAAGGCTAACAATATGGGGCAAATCATGAAAGCTTCATTTGATTATATTTTACGTAATTATGATAATCATGAAATGTTAAGTGTAGATTAATAATAATCATCAAAATTTGTATAATCTAAATTTTCATCTTCATAAGTATTCCTTTTTTGTTCTCCTATAAATTGTTTTTCAGGTGCCTCTTTTGGTAAATTCCCTTTAGAAAAAATATTTTTTGGATAAACAGTATCTTTTTTTTCGTCACTTAATTCAAATATTTCTATAAAAAATGTCCATAATTTTAAAAAGTCATATACATAAATGAATTTTTTTTGTTTTTCATTTACTATAGTATTTAAATTAGTATTTTTCATTATCATTTGACTACTATTTTTTTCAAAACTCTCTAACATAATTTCATCACCTTGCTTCCAATCGTCATTACTTAAATAAAATGATGCCATTTCTCCTTTATTAAAATTAAAATAATTTATAATTAATAAATGTAGATCTTCAAAGGAACATGTTTCTTTAATTTCTATATCACGAATAACATCTTCTTTACAATCAAGTATAATTCTAATTCTATAAATCATTTAATTTGTTCTTTTAAAATGGAGCATCCAATAAAATTGGTAACCAAATAATATAGTAGCTAATAAAAGATGAATTGGTTGACTAAAAATAGGAAAATTTATATAATACATAATAATTCCAACAATAATTTCAAGGGAAATTATAATACATATTTTTTTAATCAAATTAGAATTATAATTCCTTGATTTGATTAAATAATACAATCCAAAATTTAATAAAAAAATTAAAATGGAAAACGTTCTATGAAAATAAAAGTAGAAGTTTGGAGTATTTAACCATTTATCTTTATTGTTAGGCCCATATATTTCATATTGTAAATCAATGAATTCTCTTACTTGAGTTCCTATTATTATTTGAAAAAAACTAATTAAAACAGAAAATAAAACTAAATTTTTAATAAAAGAATTTTTAATAATCTTGTTTTCTAGCATTTCTTGAGCTTTAAATATAGAATAGATTATTAAAGAAATAATTACTAAAGCCATAAGCATATGAACTGTTATTTTATAAGGAGATAAATTAGAATCCACAACAAGTTTACCTAACCATGCTTGAAATCCCATTCCAAAAATTATTAATAAAGAATTTAAGATTAAAATATTTTTTTTATTCCAATATGAAAATGAAAAAACTAACATAATGAGAGTAGCTAATCCAGCTATTACTCCAATTAATCTATTAATAAACTCTATCCAAGTTTTAGTTGCATCAAAATCAGAATAATCATGTTTGGTATAATTATTCCAATTTGAAAAACTTATTTCATTACTAGAAGTGAAATTTCTTTTTGAGACTATTAACTTCCCCTCATATCTCAAAATGATTCCTTTTTTATAATCTTTATTTGGAGCCCATTCTATCTCAGAAATATTTGTGGGAGGAATTAAGTGTCCAAAGCATTTAGGCCAGTCAGGGCATCCCATTCCACTTCCAGTCATTCTAACCAATGATCCAGCTAAAATTACGAGCAATACTAAAATTAAACTTATTTGAGAAATTTTAATAAATTTTTTTTTCATTTAGATACTTTTAAACCCATTTGAAGCCCTTTTTTATTCATTAAAGATTTTGCAGATTTGTAATCATTAGTTATTTTTCCATCTAAAATAGATTCCTTTATATAATCCTTTATTATTCCTATTTCTTTTCCAGGTTTTAAATTAAAATAATTCATTATTTCTTTTCCTTTAATAGGGGGTTGAAAATTTCGAATATGGTCTCTTTTTTCTACACTAATAATTTTTTGTCTAACTATTTTAAAATTATTTAAGTATTTTTTAAACCTATTAGGGTTTTTAGTAGTTATATCTGCTTCACACAATTTTAGTAAATCATCAAGATCTTCTTTAGCATCATAAATTAATCTTCTAACTGCAGAATCAGAAACTTTTTCACTTGAAATGATAATAGGTCTTGAGCTCATATATATAATTTTTTGAACATATTTTAATTTATTATTTAAAGGAAGATTAAATCTTTTAAAAATTTTTAAAACCATTTTAGAACCTTTTAATTCATGTCCGTGAAATGTCCATCCAATTTTTTTAATATATTTTTTTGTAGGAGCTTTACCAATATCATGAAGAAGAGCAGACCATCTTAACCATAGTTTATCTGTATTTAAACATATATTATCGAGAACTTCTAAAGTGTGATAGAAATTATCTTTATGTTTATGCCCTTCAATTTCATCAATACCTTTAAGAGCAGTTAGCTCAGGTAAAAGTATATCTAAAATTCCAGTTTTATCAAGAATTTTGAAACCAAAAGAAGGTCTGTCACTCATTAATATTTTATTTATTTCTTCTGAAATTCTTTCTCCAGCTACTATTTTAATTCTGTTTTTTTCTTGAGAAATTATTTTCAAGCATTGTGGATCAATCAAAAAGTTTAGTTGACAAGAAAATCTAATACCTCTTAACATCCTTAAAGGATCATCAGAAAATGTTTTTAAAGGATCTAAGGGAGTAATTAATAATTTTTTATTAATGTGATCTATTCCATTAAACTTGTCAATAATCTTTCCCCACATCCTTGAATTTAATCCAATTGCAATACTATTAATTGTATAATCTCTTCTATTTAAATCATCTTCTAGACTTCCAATTTCTACTTTTGGGTTTCTACTACTTGATTTATAACTTTCTTTTCTGGAACCTACAAACTCTAATTCTATATTTTTATATCTAAAGGCAGCAGTTCGGAAATTTTTATAAATTTTAATTTTATAATTTGGATTTAATTTATTGCAAACTTTTTTTGCAATTTCAATTCCATCTCCAACAACTAGGATATCTATATCTTTAGGATTTTCAAATCCCATTAATAAATCTCTCACAAAACCACCAATTGCATAACACTCAACCCCAGTTTCATCTGCGATTTTGGAAATGGTTTTAAATAACTTATTATTTATATTTTTTTTTATTAAACTTTTGATCATTTTAAGATCTTATAGTAATTATTGAATTATCATCTTTTATTTTTATAATTTTGGAGGCTTTATCAAGCCTCTCATTTCTCCTTAAATTTACTGCATAATCGATTTGTTTTAAAATGCTAACATTTATGTCTTTATAATAAACCGGATATTCATCTCCAGAAATATTAACTGAGGTCGAAATAATAGGTTTTTTAAATCTATCTATTAAAATATTACAAAATGGATCTTTAGGTATTCTTATACCAATTGAATTTGAAAATGTTTTTAAATTTTTTACTTTTTCATAAATTATTGTAGTAGGTTCTTTTTGAATTTCTAAGATATTTATAATTGATTTATTTGTATAAGTATATTTTTCAATCATTTCATAATTACTCATTAAGCAAATAAATGGTATGGATTTACATCTCTTTTTAATTTTATAAATTTTATTAATTGCACTTTGATTAGTTGCATCACATCCAATTGCCCAGATAGTATCACTTGGATAAATTATTATACTTCCCTTTTTAAGAAATTTAACAGCTTTTTCAATCTCTAAAACCATTTACTTAATTGAAATTAAACAGAAACATTGTAATCTCTTAATGCATTGTTTAGAGAAGTTTTTTTATCAGTACTTTCTTTTCTAGTTCCAATTATTAAGGCGCATGGAACTTGAAAATTACCAGCAGGAAATTTTTTGGTATATGATCCAGGAATTACAACAGATCTAGCAGGAACTTGACCTTTAAATTCTTTTGGACTATCTCCATTTACATCAATTAATTTTGTTGATGCAGTAAGAACAACATTAGCTCCTAAAACAGCTTCTCTACCTACTTTAACCCCCTCAACAACAATACACCTTGAACCTATAAAAACATTATCTTCTATTATAACTGGGGACGCTTGCAAGGGCTCCAATACTCCACCAATTCCAACTCCACCACTAATGTGGACATTTTTTCCAATTTGAGCACAACTTCCAACCGTAGCCCATGTGTCTATCATTGTACCTTCATCAATATATGAACCTATGTTCACATAAGAGGGCATTAAGATTACACCTTTACTGATGTATGACCCATGCCTAGCTATTGCATGTGGAACTACTCTTATACCTTTTTCTGAATAGTTCTTTTTTAAGGGAATTTTATCATGAAATTCTAATGGCCCAATTTCAATAGTTTTCATTTTTTGAATTGGAAAATATAGAATTACAGCTTTTTTTACCCATTCATTCACAATCCATCTATTATTTGACGGTTCAGCAACTCTTAATTCTCCTTTATCTAAGCCCTCAATAACGGAATATATAGCTTGCTTTGTTTCTTCACTTTCCAACAATGATTTATTTTTCCAAGCAGACTCAATAATTTTTTTCACTATCATTTAATTTTTTTCAAATATACATTCTAATTAATACTTTAAGATATTTTAACCTTAATTATTAATGAATTAACTTTGAGTAATGACTAAAATTATTGCTATTGATTACGGAATAAAGAGAGTAGGAATTGCTATTTCTGATGAATCTAGAAAATTAGCTTTTGGTCTCGATACGATTTCTAGTTCAAAAATAATTGAATTTTTAACTCAAATTGTGAAAAAAGAAGATATTGATGTTTTTGTAATCGGAAAACCATTACAAAGAGACAACACTCCATCCAAAATTGAAAAGTTAATAATACAATTCATTAAAAAATTAAAAATAATCTTTCCAAAAATTATTATAGAAAGATATGATGAAAGATTTACCTCAATAATTGCAAAAAAGACAATTATTGATAGTGGAATTAATAAAAAAAAAAGAAGAAATAAAAATCTAGTTGATAAAATTAGTGCAACATTAATTTTACAATCATTTCTAGAAAATAAATAATTATGATATTACCAATTATTGCATATGGAAACCCAATTTTAAAAATAAAATGTAAAGAAATAGATTTTAATTATAAAGATTTGAATAATTTAATAGACAATATGTGGGAAACCATGTATTCTGCTAGTGGAGTAGGTTTAGCAGCCCCCCAAATTGGAAAGGCAATTAGATTATTTGTAGTTGATACTTCTCCTTTTGCAGAAGATAAAGAATTAAATATAATAGAAAGAAATAAATTAAAATCTTTCAAAAAAGTATTTATTAATCCTAAAATTATATGGTCTTCTTCAACTTTATTAAATTTCAATGAAGGCTGTTTAAGTATCCCAGAAATTAGAGAAGATATTAAGAGAGAAGATCAAATTGAAATTCAATATCAAAATCAAAAATTTGAATCTGAGATTTTAAAACTTGATGGTTTATCTGCCAGAGTTGTTCAGCATGAATATGATCATATTGAAGGTATATTATTTACTGATAAATTGAGTTCTTTCAAAAGAAAATTATTAAAAAGGAAATTAAATAATATTTCACTTGGAAAAATTAAATCTGACTATCCAATGTCTTTTAATAAATAAAATTTATGTCAAAAGAGAAACAATTAAAATCTATTGGTCGTCTTTTAGAAATAATGGATGATTTAAGAGAAAAATGTCCTTGGGACAAGAAACAAACTTTTGAATCCTTGAAATCATTAACAATTGAAGAAACATATGAATTAGTAGATGCCATTTCAGAAAATAATATTGAAGAAATTAAAAATGAATTAGGAGATCTCTTGCTGCATGTTATATTTTATTCACGAATTGCAAGTGAATCAAATAAATTTGATATTTCAGATGTTGCAAATAGTATCTCAAAAAAATTAATTTTTAGACATCCACATATATATAAAGAAGTTGAAGAAATAAATGAAAGTGAGGTAAAATTAAATTGGGAAAAGTTAAAACTTAAAGATGGTAGAGAAAGTATATTGGAGGGGGTGCCTAAATCTCTTCCTTCAATTTTAAAATCGATGAGAATTCAACAAAAGGTTTCTAATGTTGGCTTTGATTGGAAAGATGAAAGTCAAGTCAAAAATAAAATATTAGAGGAATTAAAAGAGCTTTCAAATGAATTAAAAACTGGAAATTTAAAAAAAATAGAAAATGAATTTGGGGATCTTATTTTTTCAGTAATTAATTTTGGAAGGTATATTGGTATTAATCCAGACTCAGCCCTTGAAAAAACTAATAAAAAATTCATAAAAAAATTTAAGATATTAGAAAATAAAATGAAATCAGAAAATAAAAATATACAAAATTCAAGTTTAACTGATTTAAATAAATATTGGGACTTAGTAAAAGAAAAATATTAACTTTTTAAAATCTCTATTTGAAAAGATATATTATTTATTTGTTCTTTATTTTTCTTTATGTCTTTGTGAACTTTATTAAGAAGTATATTTTCTTTTGATTTTTCATTAAAAAATGAAAGATTATTTTCTAGTGTTGAAAGCTCTTTTTTCAAGTTATCTAATTCTTTAATTAATTCACTTACTTTTAATTTTTTTTCATCATTATTCATTGAATTACATTTAAATTCTAAAAATTTTATTTTAGATTCATTTTTGTTAAATCCTTTTGAAATAAGAACTTTAATTATAGTTTTTTCAAACTTTTTTTCTGTTTGTAAGTCTTTTTGACCTAGTTTTCCCCATTGAATTATTAATTTCTCAAGATTTATTTCTTTACTTGACAAATCACTCTCAATTTCTGATAAAAAATTATTTTGTACACTTTTATTTTTTTTACTTTCTTTTATTTCATTTGCTTTTAAATCATCAATCTTATTAAAAAAATAATTGCAAATAAATTTAAATTCTTTAAAATTCTTTTGATTTACTTTATATGGAACAGGTTTTATTTTTTTCCACTCTTTTTGTAAATAAATAATTTCTTTTTTATTATTTTCTAAATTTTTATTTGATTTAAGGCTTTGTACTTTTTCTATTAAATTTTTCTGTTTTAAAATATTCTCACGGTATATTTTTTTTAAACTTTTATAGTAACTATTTTTTGAAGAGTAATAATTTTTTATACTTTTTTTATATTTTTCCCAGAATAATTTACTTTTATTTGAAGGAACTGGCCCTGATTTTTCTAAAATATTTTTTATTTTTTCAAAGTCTTTAATTTTTTTTGCCATTCTTTTGGTGTTTTACTTTCCCGATTTGTTATATTATCAATTTCTTTAATGTATTCTTCTTTTTTTAATAAATTTTCTTCTAATATTAAATCTTTATTGTTATCAAATTCCCTTTTATTATTATAAATTTTTTTTCCAATTTCTAAAAACTGATTGTTTAATATTTTATCATTTTCTTTGTCTGTAGGCCCGATTTCATATTTCCATCTTTTATTTAATCTTTGATAAAATTTATAAGTTCTTATTATATCATTTTCTTTAATTAATTCTTTTGCTTTTTTTAATATTATTTCCTTTTGTTGATGATTATGTTTGCTGTCTATTTCTTTAAATTTTCTATTCAAATGAAGATAATCATAAAAATTTTTTATGTGATGTTGGAAAGTATTCCATATAATTGAGCTTTCTCTTCTGCTAACAGGACCTATATTGAACCATTTTCTCTGTATTTCTTTAAATTGTAGATATTTTTCATTCATTTTTATATCTAGATTTATTAGATTTTTTAATTTTTCTATGAGCTCTTTCTTTTCATCTAGATTTTTATTTAAATTCATGTTTTTATTTTTATCCAAACTCAATTTTAAAGTAAATTATTTGAAATTATTCGTTCCATATTTTCCAGCTTTCCTCTGCCTGTAATTCTAACATTTTCATTCCATTTAATATTTTAGCATCATTTTTTTTTGATTTCATTAAAAATTCAGTTTCTATTGGATTATATACTAAATCATAACAAATATGATTACTGTTAATCGAATTATATGGAATTTTAGGACACTCATTTATTTTTGGAAAAGTTCCAATTGGACTACAATTAATAATAATCTGTGATTTATTTATAATTTCACTATTTAATTCTTTATATGTAATATCCCCCTTTTTTTTAAACCTCGAAACAATAATAGATGAAATATTTAATTTATTAAGTCCAAAAACAATTGATTTAGACGCTCCTCCAGATCCTAATAATATCGCTTTTTTGTGATTTTTATTTAAAAAAGGACGTATTGATTTAATAAAACCAATATAATCTGTATTGTATCCTTTTAATTTATAATTTGAACAAATCTTTATAGTATTTACTGCACCTATTTTTTTAGCTTTTGAATCCAACAAATCTAAAAATTTAATTATTTTTTCTTTAAAGGGAATGGTTACATTGAATCCATTAAATTCTTTTTTTTCTATTATATTTCTAAATTGATTAAGGTCATTCAAATCAAGATTTTTATATGTATAATTTGAATCTAAATTTAATTTTTTGAATTTATTTAAGAAATAACTTTTTGAAAATGAATAATCAATATTTTTTCCTAATAGTCCATATGTTTTTTTTTCTTGATCCATAATTTTCAATATAAATTACAAACAAAAAACCAATTAATATCCAAATTAAAGCTATAATATTATTTGATTCACTTAAATCTGGTAAATATCTCAAATAACTGTTCGTTATTTCTATGTTATCAAAAGAATTAATATTTACTTCAGAATTTATATAAACTTTTTTCCATGGCCAAATAATTATTAATGAACCTGTAACAAATCCAATTATTAATTGATTTATTTGATTTGTATATTTTCTTATTAAAAAGCTTAATAAATTAGATAATAATACCAAACCAATAATTGACCCAAGACAAAAAATGAAAAGAATTTTTATTAATTCAAAATCAATTTCATTTGAATTCTCAAATCCAAGAATATTTTTTATAAATTCAAAAAATGTATTAACAGAATCTACAAGAAGAAGTTTGTAATTCCCTAATAATATTAATAAGAATGAACCTGAAATTCCCGGGATTACCATTCCACAGATGCTTATAAACCCACAAAAAAATACAAACAAAATATTTTTATTTTCAGAAAGTGGTTCTGAAAAACTTAAAATTAAGCCTATAGATAAACCAAATATCAAAAAAAATATTTCTTTTCTGTTTTTAATCTTATTTTTTTTAATTAGAATTACAATTGAAGCTATTATCATTCCATAAAAAATAGACCAAACATTAAGTTCTGATATTTTGAAAAAATAATCTAAAATCTGTGATGTTGTAAAATAACTAATCACTATTCCAAAAAGAACAGTTATTAAAAAAAGTCCATTATAATTATTGTTAAATTTCTTAATATCCCCCCGAATAAGATAACTAAATGTTTTAAAATCAATTTTTTTAAATGTATTAATCATTTCGTTATAGAAACCAGTAATTAGAGCAACTAGTCCCCCTGAAATTCCAGGCAACTTATTAGCTGTTCCCATCAAAATACTTTTTATTAATAAAATAAATAGTTCTTTTTTATTTCTCTTTTGCATTTTTTTTTGACAAATATTCTAAAATAAAAACAACACCAATTCCAAGTAACATAAATATAATTCCTTCAATTAATGTTGAATTTTTAGAATTAAATGATGGAATATATAGATTATATATAAAAAAATCTTTTGAAATAATTTCTGTTTTCCATGGCCACAATACAGGCAGGGATCCAATCATAAATCCTATTAAACATGAAAGTGTATTATCTTTATAGTTTTTGTATCCCCATGTTAAAAATTTAGAAAATAATTTTATACTAACTATAGCTCCTAAAATAAATGAGAAAAAATTTAAAAAATAATCTAAATTAAGTTTAACAACCTCCTTTAATGTATTTAAAATAGTTTCATAAGCACCTAATAAAATTAATATATATGCTCCAGAGATTCCTGGTAGAAGCATTGCTGTGATACTAATTATTCCACAAAAAAATAAATATATATTATTAATTTCATTTTTTCCTGGATTTAAAGTTTGGATATAAATTGCTATTAATAAACCAAAAACTAGCAGATATAATTTAGTTGTAAATACAAATTGAAAATTTTTTAAATTCCAACTTTTAATTTGGTTAAAGAGAAAAAATATACTAGATAAAATTAAACCAAAGAAAAATGACCAAAGAGCAATAGGATAATTTTCTATAAAATAAGTAATGTAGTGACTTAAAATTATTATGCTTGTAAATATTCCGATCGATAAACTTAATAAAAAGCTTAAATTGTATTTTTTAGAAGTTTTTTTGAATTCACCATTAAATAATAATTTAAATATTTTAAAATCAATTCTATTTAGCGTACTTAAAAACTCTTCATAAACTCCTGTAATTATTGCAATAGTTCCTCCAGAAACACCAGGAATTATATCAGCAATACCCATTGCCATTCCCTTAAGAAATATTGAAAAACGTAATAAAACATTTCTTTTCATTTTTCTAAAATTAAGATAATTAAATAGATAAATTAGTTTACAAGTAAGTTTTTAAAAACCTGCAATTTTGGAATTAATGAAAAAAGCTTTTTAAAATAGTCATATTTAGAGGGATCATATAAATATGCTTTTTTAAGAAATAAGATGGCAGTTTTATTTTCGGTCAAATTAAAATAAATGACAGATAAAAAATAGTTAATTTCATTCTTGTCTGAGTTTGGTAATAAATCAATTGATTTTAAGAGCCTATAATGTAATTTTTTATTACTAGGAATTTTAATCAAAATTTGCGTAAGAAATGAAATAGTACTTATTTTTAATTTTTCTATTGATAGAATTTCTACAAATGCTAGTTCAGTCTCATCATATAAATCTAATTCAATACAAATTTTAAGATAAAGTTTCCAGTACTTAATTTTTTCTGAATTAATTTCTAATGCTTTTAATAAACTATTTTTTGAGTCATTAAACTTTTTTTTGTTAAAATAATTTAGAGAAATATACATCCATGCTTTATCATGAATTGGATCTTGATCAATAGTTTGCTTATAATAGGATAAGGCCAATTCACAATTTCCCAATTTATCGTGACATCTTCCTAGTCTAAATAACGCAAATGAATTCGGTCCATTTATACCTAAAGAAATTTCATATTTTTCAATTGCCTCATTAATTTTTTCTAATTTCTCAAGAATCTTTGCCATTTCAATATATGCACCAGTAAATGAGTCATCACAAATTATTGCGAAATCAAATGCACTTAATGCTTCTTTAAACATTTCATCTTTCACATACTGTTTACCTAACTGATGCCATGCAATTTCACAATATGGGTTAGTTTCTAGAAAATCATTCAAAAAGTTTATTGTATTTCTTGAATTTCCGATTGAATCAAAACAGTAAAGAATATTATTTAAAATTGAATAATCACTACTATTCATATTTAAACATTTTTTAAATACTTTCTTTGCATTTTGAAAATCATCAATAAAAAGATATTCTTTTCCTATTAATGATAAAGCTTCGTAGTATAAATCTGAATTTAAACTAATTTCTTTTAATATTTTTATGGCTTTAATATGATTCTTTTTCTTAGAATATATTTTAGATTTTTGAATTAAAATTTCAGGATTTAAAGGATCAGTCTTATAAAAATTACATGCTATTTTTTCTGCTTTTTCAATCTCATTATTCAATAATAAAATTTCAATTTGTAAAACAGATAAAGATGTTGAATTTGGATATTGTTTTATTCCAAGAGAACAAGCTTTTTTTGCAAGTGAGATATTACCAATATCTAAATAATAAATTATAATTTCTTCAAACTCATTTGAATCAAAAAACAAAAATGAATTTGTTTTAAGCATAGATTCAAATTTTGAAATAGAATGATTATGAAAATCATTAAACTCCTCTTTCATCTAATTTATTAATTTGTTCCTAAGATAGTAAGAGAAGTAGTGGGGTATTAATTACTAAAATTATTTTCTTAACAAATTAATCAACATTGTAAAGCTGATCTAAAACATTAATTATTACTTTACAACCTAATTTAATTTCATTTTCATTTACTGATAATGGAGGAGTAATTCTTACAGCTTTTGATTCAAATAATAACCAAAATAAAATTAAACCATTATCTAAACTTTTTATAACTAATTCTTTTGCAATTTTTTTATTTTTCATTATTAATGCTAACATAAGTCCTTTTCCTCTTATTTCTTTAATTAATTTGTGCTGTAATAATTTTCTAAACAAATTTTCTTTCTTTTTAATTGTTTTCATTATTCCTGAACTCAAGGTTTCTTTTAAATTTTCTAAAGCTGCTGCAGCTATAACAGGATGTCCTCCAAAAGTAGTTATATGTCCTAAAATTGGATTTTTTTTGAAAAGCTCCATTCTTTCTTTACTTGAACTCAATGCCCCTATAGGAAAACCTCCTCCAAGACCTTTTCCAAAAACTAAAATATCAGGAATAATATTATAATGTTCAAATGAAAATAATTTTCCAGTTCGTCCAATTCCAGGTTGAATTTCATCTAAAATCAAAAGTGCATTTACTTCATCACACTTTTCTTTAACTTTTTTAAGATAATTATTAATTGGAGTTATAAATCCAGCACCTCCTTGAATTGTTTCAAGAAAAACTGCAGCTGTTTGATTATCAATTTTTATTATATCATTAGAATTATTAAACTCAATAAAATCTATATTAGGCAAAAGGGGTCTATATGCCCTTTTTCTTTCTTCAAATCCCATAATACTCATTGCACCTTGAGTATTTCCATGATAACCATTTTTTGCTGCAACTATTTTAGTTCTTCCAGTAATTCTTTTAGCTAATTTCATTGCTGCTTCTATCGCTTCTGTTCCAGAATTGGTAAGATATGTATTAGATAATGATCTTGGTACATTTTTGGAGAGTAATTCACATAATTTTACAGTTGGTTCTTGAATAAATTCTCCATAAACCATAACATGCCAGTATTTATCAATTTGTTTTTTTACTGCTTTGCTTATTGATTTGTTCCTATGCCCAAGATTAGATGCTGAAACACCTGCAACAAAATCTAGATATTTTCTTTTGTTTTTATCATATATATAACTTCCTTCTGCATGAGAAATTTCTAATGCTAATGGATTATTTGTAGTTTGAGCTTGATATTTATAAAATTTTTTTTTTCAAAAAAAATTATTTAATGAATATTTCTTCTTTTGTTTCAATTTTTTCTTTAATTCTCCAATTAAACCCATTTAGAACTTTAAGATTTGATTCCATTTCCTCTTCAGGGTAAACCTCTCCTTCAGGATTTGTAAAAAAAGTAATTTCTTTTATATTATTATTTTCAATTTCCATAATGATTGAACTACAAATTGCTTTATCAATTCCAATTAAATCTTTTGTTTTCTCATCATATAAATAGTAAATCATTTCAGTGTTTTGAATAAGTTCTATAGTTTTTAATTCATTTTCATGAAACTTTCCAAATAGTTTAATTCCTTTCATTTGATTAAAATTATTTTCTCCCAAAGTGTCTTTTTCAATTATAAATGCATTATTTAAAATTTTTAATGAATCAAGATCATTTGTTTTGACATCTCTAATTATATGAATTTCGTCTCCTGTCATTTGACTAGCCCCATTCCAAATAATAGGATTTATTTTTGCTATTTCATTTATTGTAAGAATTTGTTTTTGTCTTTCACTTATTTCATTTCTTAAAAGTTTGGTTAATCCATTCTTTTGATTTATTATTATTTTATCAGATTTCCCACTCAGATTTTCTTTAAATATTCTAACATTATATCTTCCTTTAATTATTCTATTTTCTGGTGGCCCAATCGCAAATAGCGTGTCAGCCTTAATAAATAATGAATCTTTTTCAATCATTTTAATTGCAATTGATTTTTTAGTAATCATAGCTGAGTCAATTGCTTGAAAAACCTCCGCATAATTTCCTTTGATTATTGTTTGATTAATTGTATCAGTTAACACAATATTTTTTGTAGCTGAAGCAAATTCTTGATTGTCATTAAAAGTTAAACTGTCTCCCTCAATAATCCTATTGTTGTAATTTATTTTTGAATTCCTTGTAAAGAACCCCCTCTTTTTTTTGGTATCGTAGAAACCTTTTTCACAATAAATATCATAATCTTTTCCTTCAATGGATGTAGGTCCAAAGAAATATGCATGTTCAGAAATGGTATAATAATCTAATTTATTTGATTCAATATAATATTCAGGGTTAGTTATTTCTACATTTTTATTAAAAGTATACTTTGAATTTTCTTGAAAAAATTTTCCTTCGCTACTTTTAATAGTTGTAATGCTATCTTTAATTACACCTCCTCTCTCAAAAAAAAATTCTTTAGCATTTCTGTCATGAAAAAGGATTTCTGTTTTTAGATTTGTATTGCTATTGGAAAAGTCAACATTACCAGTTGCAATAATTTTTCTAACATTTCCATCATAATCTAAATAATTACTTAATAGATTTATACTATCACCTTGTAATACAACTACATTTCCAGAAGCTTTAAAAGAATTAGTTTTTTTATAAAATAATGCATAATCAGAATAAATATTCATTCCATCATGAAACAAATGAACCCTAATTTTATCATTTCTTTTTAAAATATTTGCACCAGGATTAGTTTCTTCGTTTCTGTCAAAAGAACCTGCCTCTATTATTTCAATAATTTTTTTTTCTTGAGAAAAAATTAAATTAAAAAATAACAGAAATAGTATCGATGTTTTTATTTTCAATTTATAAATTAACGAATTATAGTTTGAGTTCTATCTGGTCCAACTGAGATTATAGAAATTGGGATACTTAATTCTTTCTCTAAAAAACTAACATATTTTAGAAATGATTTTGGAAGAGAATCTTCATCTCTTAATTTACTTATATCTTCTTTCCATCCTTTAAATTCTAAGTAGATAGGTTTTAGCTCATTATTATTTACTGAAAAAGGAAAATGTTTAATTGATTTACCTTTAAATTGATATTCTATACAAACCTTTATTTTTTTAAATCCAGATAAAACATCTCCTTTCATCATCATAAGACTTGTCACACCATTTATCCTTACAGCATATTTTAAAGCTACAAGATCTAACCATCCACACCTTCTTGGTCTACCTGTTGTAGCTCCAAATTCATTACCTACTTTTGCCATTTTTTTTCCATTTTCATCAAAAAGTTCTGTAGGAAAAGGACCGCTACCTACTCTTGTAGTATATGCTTTAAAAATTCCATAGACATCTTTAATTTTATTTGGAGGAATTCCTAATCCAGTACAAGCTCCGGCAGCTGTAGTGTTTGAGGAGGTAACAAAAGGATAAGTCCCAAAATCTATATCTAAGAGTGATCCTTGTGCTCCTTCTGCTAAAATAGTTTTATTATTATCTAATTCACTAAATATATAATTTTCACTATCTATAAATGGAATGGTTTTTAATTTTTCAATGGCATTAAAGAAATCATTTTCTAATTCATTAAGATTATATTGTAGGTCTACATTTAAATTTTTAATTAGAAGTTCATGTTTGTTTGCTAATTTTCTATATTTTTCTAACCAACCATCTAGTTCTATATCTCCAACTCTAATACCATTTCTTCCAGTTTTATCCATGTAAGTTGGTCCAATTCCTTTTAAAGTTGAACCAATTTTTGACTTTCCTTTAGAAAGTTCTGATGCAGCATCTAACAATCTATGTGTTGGTAAAATAAGGTGTGCTTTTCTAGAAACACATAATTTTGATTTAAAATTGATATTAAAAGGTTCTAGATTTTCAATTTCTTTTTCAAAGATTACAGGATCTATAACAACCCCATTTCCAATTAAATTGATAGAATTTTTATGAAAGATACCTGAGGGTATAGTGTGTAAAACATGTTTAATTCCATCAAATTCTAATGTATGTCCAGCATTTGGACCACCTTGAAATCTTGCAATTATATCGTAATTTTTTGTTAATACATCAACAATTTTCCCTTTTCCCTCATCTCCCCATTGTAATCCAAGTAATAAATCAACCTTCATATAAATCTATTTTTTTTTATTTTTTGATGTTCCATAAAAATAAAGAGAATGGTTATGAATTTCTATTTCAAATATTTCTTCTATATTTTTTTTGATTGTTTGAATTCTAGGATCACAGAATTCTTTTACTTCACCAGAATCAGTTAAAATAATATGATCATGTTGATGGTCAAAATAAGATTTTTCATATTGTGCTTGAGATGTACCAAATTGGTGTTTCCTGACAAGTTTACAATCTAATAAGAGTTCAATTGTATTGTAAAGTGTAGCCCTACTAACCCTATAATTTTTATTTTTCATTTTCAAATAGAGTGATTCTATATCAAAATGATCTGGCGAGTCATAAATTTCTTGTAAAATTGCAAATCTTTCTGGAGTTTTTCTATGAGTTTTATTATCCAAAAACTTAGTAAAAACTTCCTTAACAATTTCTTGATTTGTTTTTTGTTCCATAATGCAAAATTAAGTTAAAAAATCATCATAATACTATTCTCTATTTACCTTTTCAATACCATTAATTTTTTTTAATTTTTGAATAAGCTCATCTAAAATGCTTTTGTTTTTAACTTGTAATTTTATTGTTCCAGCAAATGTATTTTCAATAGTATCAAAACTCATTTTTTTCATATTAATACTTAAATTATTTGATATAATCCTGGTAATTTCACTTACAATACCAATGTTATCAATTCCAGAAATTTTTATTATTGAAGTAAAATCTTCTTGAGTAGAATCAATCCATTTAGCTTTTATAATTCTGTAAGCAAATTTAGATTGTAGACTTATTGAATTAGAACAAGTCTTTTTATGAACCTTAATCCCCTCTTTAATTGTCAAAAATCCAAACACATTATCACCAGGAATTGGATTACAACATTTTGCTAAAGTATAATCTAACTTTTCTTCTTCATTTGTAAATACAATTTGATCGAAATTATTTTTTATTTCTTTCTCATTATGACTTATTTCACTATTACTTTTTGAAATTTTCTTTCTTAAATAATTAAGAAGTCTATTTTTATTTGAAGCAGCAAATTTTTTAAGGGAGGAATTGTCTATTTTTCCAATTCCTATCCTGTAAAATAAATCTAAACTGGTTCTTAAATTGAAGTAATTAGCTAGATTATTTATATTTTTTTCATTAAAATCAATTTTTAGTTGTTTTAATTTTCTTCTTAAAATTTCTTTTCCGTCTTCAGCTAATAATTTTTTTTCTTCTTTTAATGCTGTCCTAATTTTTGATTTTGCCCTTGAAGTTTTTACATAATCTAACCAGTTAGCTGAGGGCTTGGTATTTTCAGATTTTATTATTTCAATTTGATCTCCACTTTTAAGTTCATAGCTAAGAGGAACTATTTTTCCATTTACCTTTATTCCCCTTGTTTTTAAACCTAATCCAGTATGTACAGTAAAGGCAAAATCTAATGCACTTGATCCAGTAGGTAATGATTTTAATTCTCCAGTTGGAGTAAATACAAAAATTTCGTTAGAATATAAATTTAATTTAAAATCTTCAACAAAATCTAATGCACTAGTTTCAGAATTTTCTAGGACTTCTTTTAATCTATTTAACCAATCTTCAAGCCCATTTTCATTTTGTTTTCCTTGTTTATACATGAAATGAGCTGCATATCCTTTTTCAGCAATTTCATGCATTCTTTCTGATCTTATTTGGACTTCAACCCATTTAGATCCTGGACCAACAACTGTTATGTGTAAAGCTTCATACCCATTTGATCTTGGAGATGTAATCCAGTCCCTTAGGCGAAGTGGGTTTGGAGTATAATAATCAGTAATAATTGAATATATTTTCCATGCTAAGAATTTTTCTATTTCAGGTTTTGTTTTATATACAATTCTTATTGCAAATTTGTCATAAACTTCCTCAAATGAAATATTTTTTTTAACAATTTTACTTCTAATTGAATAAATTGATTTTGGTCTTCCACTTATTTTTATTGAAAGATCTTCTTTTCTTAGTTTATCACTTATTCTTCTAGAGAAATTTTTAATGTACCTGTCTTGTTCCTCTTTTGATTCTTCAATTTTATTTTTGATTTCGTTAAACATTTCAGGCTCTGTATATTTTAATCCTAAATCTTCTAATTCTGATTTAACATCATAAAGTCCAATTCTATGAGCTATTGGAGAATATATATATAATGTTTCAGATGAAATTTTTAGTTGTTTTTCTGAAGATAATACATCTAATGTTTGCATATTATGTAATCTGTCAGCAATTTTAATTAGGATTACTCTAACATCATCATTAATGGTCAATAGCATTTTTCTAAAATTTTCAGCTTGCATTGAAATATCTTTTTCTTTCTTTAGTTTAGATATTTTAGTTAATCCTACTACAATTTTAGAAATTGTTTTTCC
>MDSV01206198.1_pt1 | contig 31438 bp, 25 predicted proteins | sample 810851 | NCBI WGS metagenome assembly MDSV01 (sample SAMN05326640, study PRJNA326480) | marine metagenome | isolation source: seawater | place: Atlantic Ocean: North East | collected 2012 | reverse complement strand
GAGGTAAGAGCTCACCGGTTTTTTGGTAACAAAAAACGCAAGGCAAACCCCACTGGGAGCAAGGTTAAATAGAGAAGACATTGCGCTAAAATGCTAAAAACAGTCTTTAGTTAGTCTTCTGGGTTAACCGCTTGAGCTTAAATGTGAATTTAAGTCTAGATAAATGACATCTTCAATGACAGAACCCGGCTTACAGATTGTCTAGCATTCCAAAATCAATGTTCTCTTTTTGTACTTAATTGAAAATTCAATGTATTGACTAATTCTTAAAAACCCATACTATCCCAAATAATCCCATTATGGAGGGTGATTTGAAAATAATAAGAAATAGAAGGTTTTTATTTAAAAATGTTTTTATCAAGTTACGAAAACAAAATAGACAAGAAAGGTCGAGTATCAGTGCCTGCTACTTTTAGATCACATTTAAACTCTATGGGTTACAATGGCTTCATAAGCTATCCGTCTTTTAACCATACAGCCTTAGAAGCCTGTTCTCAGGATAGAATTGAGAAATTATCAAATACAATTGACTCTCTTAATCCATTTGAAGAAAAGAGAGATTATTTTGCAACATCGGTTTTATCAGAAAGTGAAAATCTTCAATTTGACACCGAAGGCAGAGTTTCAATTTCAGAAAAATTATTAAATCACGCGAAAATTGAAAATAATGTTTTATTTGTTGGGTTAGGGAAGACATTCCAAATCTGGGATCCTAAAAATTTTGAGAAATTTAGAGCTCTTGCAAGAAAAAAGGCTTTTCAAAATAGATCTAATTTAAAATGGGAAAACAAACAGAAAGGGGAGTAATTATGAGCATAAATGTTGGAGGAGGTGAACTAAGAGAGCTAAAACCTAGGATACTAGTTGTTGGCGTAGGAGGAGCTGGAGGAAATGCTATTAATGCAATGATCGAGGCAGGAATGCAAGGAGTAGAATTTGTTGCAGTCAATACCGATGCACAAGATTTGAAAATGAGCAAGGCAGATGCAAAAATACAAATAGGAATGAATTTAACTAAAGGACTAGGTGCTGGAGCTAAGCATGACATAGGTCAAGCTGCAGCTGATGAGTCTATAAATGAAATAGTAAACTATATTCAAGGAAGCAATATGGTGTTTATAGCTTCAGGAATGGGAGGCGGAACCGGTACTGGCGCCTCTCACGTTATCGCAAGAGCTGCTAGAGAAATGAATATCTTAACCGTAGGCGTTACAACATTGCCATTTTTATATGAAGGACCTAAAAGAATGAGAAGAGCAGTTGCGGGTTTAGAAGAATTGAAAAAATATTTAGATACTACAATTGTAGTACCTAATCAAAATTTATTTAAAATTGCAAACGAAGCTACAGGGTTCGAAGAGTCATTTAGTTTATCAAACGATGTTTTAAAACATGGAGTACAAAGTATAACTGACCTAATGGTAAGACCTGGGATGATTAATTTAGACTTCGCAGATGTTGAAACTGTTATGAGTTCAAGCGGAAAAGCAATGATGGGAACAGGAGAAGCTGAAGGAGAAAATAGAGCAATGGTGGCAACTGAACTAGCGCTTAACAATCCACTAATTGATGAATACACTTTACAAGGTGCTAAAGGATTGCTTTTAAATATTACTGGCGGAAGCGATATTAAACTTTTTGAAGTTGATGCTGCTGTTAATAAGATTAGAGCTGAGGTAGATCCCGAGGCAGAACTAATTTTTGGAGCGATAAAAGATGAAACTATGAATGGTAAAATAAGAGTCTCAATTGTAGCTACATCATTAAAAGGTTCTACAGTTACAACAGAACCAAGACCAGTCTTGAATATTGTGAGTAGCTCAAATAACAGAAACAATAGTTTTTCTGAAAACCTGTTTTCGAAAAATAATATTGAACAAAATGTAATGAGCTCTATTGAAGGTGCCACTGCTTTGAAGCTTGATGAAAGCTACGAAATAAAAAACAGCGAGGAACAAAGTGCACTTATAGATAGCTTTGAGAGAAATGAAGAAAATCAAATAGCAGAAAACGCTATTAATAAATCTCATTCAGCGGATGAAATTCCTTCTGGTGTATCTATTGAAAGTGCCACTTATATGGAAAATAATGTAGAAACTGAAAACTTGAGCGAGAACACGATCACTGAAAATAATCTTGATCAAGAGAGTATAAAAGAAGAGTACACCCCAAAACTTTTCTCTGAAGAAAACAATAATTTCGATGAGTCTAAAGAAAAGGAATTAAGAAAAAATAATGAAACTGACCAATTATTTGATCAAGATTCTTATGAGGAAGAAGATTTTGAAATTCCTGCATTTTTAAGAAGACAGAAGTTTTAATGATATTTTTTAAAAAAAATGAAAACTCAAACAACATCACTGGAATTTTCCCATTTTCCAGTGATGTTGAGTGAAGTAATTCAAATCTCTTCACCTAAAAAAGGTGGACTGTTTGTAGATTGCACATTTGGAGGCGGAAGTTACTCAAATGCGCTTCTTGACTTTCCAAACACAAAAGTAATTGGGATCGACAGAGATACTGCTGTAATTTCAGCTGCTCAAAAATTACAAAAAAAATTTGCTAAAAGATTTCAATTTCACCAAATAAAATTTAGCGAGATAGATACTATTTTAAAAACTGAAGTTGATGCATTTATTTTTGATCTTGGGCTGTCTTCTATTCAATTAAAAGATTTAAAAAGAGGTTTTTCATTTAAATCAAAAGATAAATTAGACATGAGAATGGGGCTCACTGATTTATCTGCATTAGAAGCTATTAATAACCTAAGCGAGAAAAAACTAAAATTAATTATAAAGATTTTAGGTGACGAAAAAGAGGCATCAAAAATTGCTAAAAATATAGTTAGAGCTCGAGAAGAAAAAAAAATTACAAGAGTTGATGAATTAGTAAAGATAATAGAAAGGAGTAAAAAAAATAATTATTCCTCAAAAATAAATCCAAGTACCAAGACCTTCCAGGCTTTGAGAATCTTTGTTAATAAAGAAATATCAGAATTAATGAGAGGAATAACAAAAGCAACACAACTATTAAAACCTGGTGGAAGACTTATAATAGTAAGTTTTCATTCAATTGAAGATAAGATAGTCAAATTTTATTTTAGTAATTTTTCTCAAAATAAATCAAAGCCCTCAAGATATTTGCCAGATGATATTAATAATAATTCTTTTTTATTTGAAAATTATAATAAGAAAGCATTTAAACCTTCAATTAATGAAATAAAAAAAAATAATCCATCTCGGTCTGCTAAATTGAGATTTGCTACAAGAAGTAAAAATAAATTTATTTATCCTACAAATTTATTTTCAAAATTTAACAAATTTTTAGATATAGAGGCTAACAATGTTTAATTTAAAAATAATTATTTCAATAATAATTTTTTCCTCTTTATTAGTTGCAACATCCACAATAAAAAATCAAACTAGGGTAATTGAAAAAAAAATTTTTAATTTAAATAGTATTATTTTAAATAAAGAAAAAGATTTAAAAGAATCACAATTAGACTTCTCTTATTTGACCTCACCTTCAATGATTGAGCAAAAAATAGAACATTTAGATAATAAAAATTACTTTCCGATGGAATATTCAAAAATATTTTTAAGTATGTCAAATTTCTTAGAATTAAAAAACAAATATGCAATTCAAAAAAATCAGAATGAAAAAAAAACAAAAAAAAAATAAAAATCTCGATATTAACCAGTCTAGTTTCTATTTTGAAGATTACTTAGAAACTAATAAAAAAAATAAACTTTCTCAAAAAAATAATTTTTTCCAAGATCGAATTTATCTATTATTTTTTTTATTTTTTTCATTAATTTTTATTTTTAGTATTAGAATTGTTCATGTTTCTCTGAATACAATTGAAATATTTCAAAATACAAACACATCCAATACATTTACTTTGTTACGGAGAGACATTGTTGATAGAAATGGAGAACTTATTTCGCGAAGCATAAGATCTTTTCATGCAGCAATAAATCCAAATCTCATTAATAACAAAGAAAATTTCTTGATAAAACTGCAATTAAATTTTCCAGAACTATCAATAAAAAAAATAAAGAGTAAGATTAATAGTGGAAAATATTTTTATTTAAAAAAGCGTATTACCCAAAATGAAAAAGAAAAATTATGGAGTTTAGGAGAAAAGGGGATAATATTTGAACCTTTTCAGTCAAGAATTTATACTCACGGAAGTTTATTTAGCCATGTTATTGGGCAAGTTGATTATGACAATTACGGTATCTCTGGAGTTGAAAAATATTTTGATAAAGAATTAAAAGATAAAAATTTTTCAATTAAACCTTTAATACTGACCTTGGATACCAATATTCAACATTTAATTAGCAAGGAATTGAATGAAGCATTGGTTACTTTTAAATCTAAAGGCGGAGCTTCATTACTCATGGATGTTGAAAATGGAGATATTTTATCTTTAGTTTCACTTCCAAATTTTGACATCAATAAAAGAGCTGATGTGAAAGATAAAAAATATATTAATAAGATTACTAAAGGTGTTTACGAGTTAGGGTCAATTTTTAAAACTTTTACTATAGCACTCGCATTAGATAATGACATTGTAAAACCAGAAACAATATTAAAAAATATTCCTCAATCAATAAAGTGTTCTAAATACGAAATTTCCGATATTAAAGAATTTCCAAAAAATTTATCTGTGGAAGATATTTTAGTCAGATCTTCTAATGTTGGAACTTTATTAATTGCTAGAAAAATTGGTGAAGAAAAGTATAAAAAGTTTATCGATGACACGGATTTGCTCAAAAGTCCTAAAATACAATTAGAGGAAGTTGGTAGTCCAATTAGTTTTAATTGGAATAAGTGTAAACTAGAAACCGTTTCATTTGGGCATGGAATTACAACAACCCCTTTACAAGCAGCAACAGTTTATTCGGCATTAACAAATGGAGGGTTGTTAGTTGAACCAAATTTGTTAAAAAAAAATAGCAGTCAAAGAGATACTAGATTGATCTCCAAAAAAACTAGTGAAAATATTAATAAAATTTTGAGAAAAGTTGTTGTTGATGAAGAGGGAACCGCAAGTTTTGCAAATATTTACGGTTATGATGTAGGAGGTAAAACTGGAACTTCTCAAAACTATATGGATAAAAATAAAAATTTAAATACTTTCATATCTGTTTTTCCTTCTTACAAACCAAAATACGCTTTGTTAGTAATGCTTGAAAACCCTCAAATAGCAAAAGATTTAATTTACAACTACAAAGGAATAAAAATTAAAGGCTCTCGTAATGAGGCAGGTTGGAATTCAGTATATGTAGCAGGCAAAATAATAAAAAAAATTGGACCAATTTTAGCCATAAAAAGTGAAGACTTTAACAATCAATATGTTGCTGAAAAAACTAATTAAAAACCACCCTAAAGAAAAAGAAAATGTTAAAATTTTAGGATTATCAACCAATAGCAAAAAAATTAAAAAGGGATACATTTTTTTTGCAGTTAAAGGACAAAAATTTAATGGTGAAAATTATATAGATGAGGCTATAAAAAATGGTGCATCGATTATTGTATGTTCTAAGAATTGTAAATACAAAAATGATAAAATTACAATTATTAAGACTTCAGATATTAGAAATCTTTTAAGTTCAATTTCATCGAAATTTTATAACTCAAAACTAGACAGTTTAATAGCCGTTACCGGCACTAATGGAAAAACATCTGTAACAGATTTATTTTACCAGTTATTAAATATCAATAAAATTCCTGTTGCAACTATCGGGACACTTGGGGTTAAATATAAAGGTAAAGTTTCAAAATCAGATCTAACTACTCCTGAAACTACTTCAATCCATCAAACTTTAGAAAAATTAAAAAAAAATAAAGTCCATCATGTAATGATAGAAGCGTCAAGCCATGGTTTGCACCAAAAAAGATTAAATCATCTAAATTTTAAAGCAGCGATTTTTACTAACTTTAGTCAAGATCATCTAGATTACCATAAAACCATGCAATCATATTTGAATTCAAAATTACTTTTATTTAAAAAAGTTTTATCTAAAAATAAAACAGTAATTGCAGACAAAAGTATAAAAGAATTTTCAATATTAAAAAAAATATCAAAAAAAAGAGGCTTACGGCTAGTTGATATTAACTCAATTAAAAAAAGGTTGAAAAATGATAAAAATTTAAAATTTAATGAATTCCAATTGAAAAATTTATCAATGGCGATTGAAGCAGCCAAATTATGTAATTTAAATGAAAAAAAAATATTTAGCTCTCTAAGCAAGATTAAAGATGTAAATGGTAGACTCGAATTTATTAAAACTTTTCCGAATAATGTGAAAACTTATGTTGATTTTGCACACACACCAGACGCATTATTTAAATCCTTAAAAGCTTTAAAGGAAACTTATAATGAAAAAATTTCTTTAGTTTTTGGTTGTGGTGGAGATCGAGATTATAAGAAGAGACCAATAATGGCAAAAATAGCAAGTTCTAACTGTGATAAAATCTATGTTACTGATGATAATCCAAGAAATGAAAAACCAGAAAAGATAAGAAAAGAAATTGTTAAAAATATTAAAAATAATAATTGTCATAATATCGGAAATAGAAAAAAAGCAATTCAAACAGCTATTTTGAATGCAGAACCAAATGAAATTGTTTTAGTAGCTGGTAAAGGCCACGAAGTTCAGCAAATTTACAAAAATAAGATTATTAAAATTTCAGATAAAAAAATAATAAAAAGATTGAAGATTAAAACAAAAAGAATATCGAAAAGAGATAATAATTTTGTACAAAATAAAAAAATTTTAAGAGAGATTATTAAGAGTAAAAAATTAGAAAATTTTCATGGTCTTTCAATTGACACGAGAAGCATTAAAAAGAAAAATTTATTTGTTACAATTAAGGGAAAAAATAATGATGGAGCTAAATTTATTTCTCAAGCTATAAAAAAAGGCGCAAAATATATAATCTCTTCTAAGAATATAAAAAAATTTAAAAATAAAATTATAAAAGTAGCAAACGAAATTAAATTTTTGAATGATTTTGCCTCAAAAAAAAGAGATAATACTCGTGCTAAAGTTTTTGCTATTACTGGTAGCGCAGGAAAAACCTCTCTTAAAAATTTAATCTATAATTTATTACAAAATTACGGAGAAACATTATGTTCCCCAAAATCTTACAATAATCATTTCGGAGTTCCGTTGAGTCTCTCTCAATTAAATACAAGTCATAAATACGCTATTTTCGAAGTTGGGATGAGTAAGGCAGGTGAGATAAATTCACTATCAAAAATTATCAAACCACATATTGGAATAATTACTAATGTTGGAGAGGCTCATATTGAGAATTTCAAAAATTTGAAATCCATAGCGGATGCCAAAGGGGAAATTTTAAATAACATAAAAAAAAATGGAACCATAATATTAAATCGAGATGATAAATATTTTGATTATCTTAAGAAAAAAGCAATATTAAAAAAACTGAAAATTATCTCTTTTGGAATAAATAAAAATTCCGATGTATTTCTTATGTCGAAATATAAAAATAAAGAAAAACAAATATTGAATGTAAAAATTAAAGGTAAAATTTTTAAAATAGAAAATAATAATATGAACATTTATAACATTTTATCCTCTCTAGCTTTATTAAAAGAATTGAATTTAAACTTAAACAAAATAACGAACTTTTATAAAAGATATAAACCTACGGAGGGCAGAGGAAAAGTTCACAATATAAAAAGATATAATAAAAAATTTAAATTAATTGATGAAAGTTACAACGCGAATCCTTTATCAGTTAAAAATGCTATCAAAAATTTAAATTCTATTAAAAAACAAAAATTTAAAAAATATTTATTATTAGGAGATATGCTTGAACTAGGAGATAAATCAGAAGAACTGCATAAGAATTTATCAAAAGTTATTAACAATACAGACATAGATAAAGTGTTCATAAAAGGCGACAAAACTCTTACCACTTATAAGAATATTCATAAAGATAAGCGGGGTAATATTTTTCAACACGAGGAAGATATAGATTTTACTTTAAATAATATTATAGCTAATAATGATTACTTAATGATTAAAGGATCAAACGCGACTGGGTTAAATAACTTTAGTAGAAAGATGATAAAAGGTTTTTAAATGCTATTTCATTTATTTACTTCTTTAATTGATCAATATTCTTTTTTAAATGTGTTCAAATATTTGACTTTCAGAACAGGGTTATCTGTAATGACCTCATTAGTTGTAGTCTTTATAATTGGAGCTCCATTGATTAAAATTTTTTCAGAAAAAATGATTACAGGACCAATAAGACAAGATGGTCCGATAGATCATATTGTAAAAAAATCTGGCACGCCCACAATGGGAGGTGTAATTATTATTATAGGAATAATTTCTAGTACTTTACTTTGGGCAGATCTTACTAATTTATATGTTTGGACACTGATATTCGTATCCTTAAGTCTTGGTGGTTTAGGACTACTTGATGACATATTAAAAATTAAACACAAAAATTCCAGTGGTTTAAAATCTAGATATAAATTTTTTGGTCAATTAATTATAAGTGCTTTAGCTTTATACATTTTAATTGTGTATTCTAATCACGAATTTTTATTCGATCTATATTTCCCTTTTTTTAAAAATTTAATCTTACATATGGGATTATTTTTTATTCCTTTCGGGTTATTCGTGATAATTGGTGCTTCAAATGCTGTGAACTTAACAGATGGACTTGATGGTTTGGCTACAGTCCCAGTAATGTTGGTAGCTCTTTCATTTACATTAATTTCATACGTTGTAGGAAACACAATTTTTTCTGAATATTTAAAAATTCAATACATACCTGATGTGGGAGAGTTATCGATTTTTTGTGGAGCAATAGTTGGAGCTTGTTTGGGATTTCTTTGGTATAACGCCCCCCCTGCAAAGATTTTTATGGGTGACACGGGTTCTCTTTCTTTAGGAGGATCTTTAGCTGCAATAGCAATTATTGTAAAACATGAAATTGTTTTGGCCATAATCGGTGGTTTATTTGTTTTGGAAACAGTTTCAGTCATAATTCAGGTAATTTCTTTTAAGCTTACAGGAAAAAGAATCTTTAGAATGGCACCGATCCACCATCACTTTGAGAAAAAAGGTTGGGCAGAATCAACGATCGTAATTCGTTTTTGGATCATAGCTATTATCTTGGCATTAGTAGGATTAGCGACATTAAAACTTAGGTAGTAGATGTTCTCCATTAATAATATTAAAGAACTATCTTTTCTCGTTTATGGATTGGGTCAGACAGGTCAGTCCGTAGTTAATTTTTTTAATAGAAATAATTTTCATAATTATAAAGTTTGGGATGATTCAAATAAAAAACTATACAAAAAGAAAAGAACGAATAATTTAAATACATCATTAAAAGATGTAGATTTTATAGTTTTAAGTCCTGGAGTAAGTTTAAATCAATCAAAAAATAAAGATAAATTATTTAAGTATAAGAAAAAGATTATTACAGATATAGATCTTATTTATCTACTAGGAAACTTTTCTAAAAGTATCGTTGTAACTGGAACGAATGGAAAATCGACAACTTGTAAGATAATAAATCACCTATTAACAAAAAATAATTACAAAACGCTTCTAGGTGGAAATATTGGAACACCAATTCTCAATTTAAAAATGAAGAAAAGAAAATTATTAATAATCGAAGCTTCCTCTTTTCAACTCTCGCACTCTAAATTTATTCGTCCAGATTTCGCATTGCTTCTTAATATAACCAATGATCATATTGACTGGCATGGCAAAATGAAAAATTATATTAATTCGAAATTTAAAATTTTTAATTTACAAAAAAGATTCCAGTATGCACTTGTAAATAACAAATTAATACCAGAATTTAAAAAAAGAAATTTATCGGGAAAATTAATTGTTCCTAAAGTCAATTTATACAAAAGAATTAAACATAAGATTAAAAATCCATATCTAAAATTAGATATAAATGACGAAAACATGTCTTTCGTGCTTACTTTGTCAAAATTAATCGGAATTAGTGAAAAATCTTTTGTTAAATCATTAAATACTTTTATTGGCTTACCACATAGATATGAGATTTTTTTAAAAAAGAAAAACTGTGTATTTATCAACGATTCTAAAGCCACTTCATTTGAAGCTACAAAATTTGCTTTGAAAAATACAAAAAATTTATTTTGGATTGTTGGAGGTTTGCCAAAAAAAAATGACAGAATAACCTTAAACAAATTAAAAAAAAATATAGTTAAATCATATATAATTGGCAAAAATACTAATTTTTTTAAAAAACAAATTAAAAGCGAGGTAAATTTTCATGTTTCCAAAAATTTAAGAAATTCAATTATTAAAATTATGCAAGATATCAAATTATTCAAGAGGAAAAATAATTCGATTTTGCTGAGCCCAGCATCAGCTTCCTATGATCAATTTTTAAATTTTGAAAAAAGAGGTGAAGAGTTTAAAAAACTAAGTAAACATTATGCTAGAAAATTCATTTAAATTTCAATTGATAAATTATTGGCGTAATATTGATAAAAAAATTTTTTTTTGTTTTATAATTTTATTTGCATTAGGCGTATTTTTTTCTTTTTCTTCTACATCTTCATTAGCTGGAGAACGTCTAAATAAAGATTATTATTTCTTTTTTTCAAAGCATTTAATTTTTACTTTTTTGGCACTAATAATAATGTTATTTATTTCTGTATTAGAAACTTCACTTTTAAAAAAATTTATAACACCACTGTTTATTTTCTCTTTTCTCTTTTTGGCTTTAGTCCCGATAATTGGGGTTGAGGTGAAAGGTGCAAAAAGATGGTTAGACTTTTATTTTTTCAGACTTCAACCAATAGAAATTTTAAAACCCTTTTTTATACTAGCTACAGTAAAAATTCTAACACTGGAAAAACTGCAAAATTCTCAAGTGAAATACCTCTTTAGTTTTTTACTATTAACTTCCGTTATCATTCTTCTTATTGACCAACCAGATTTAGGCCAATCAATTTTATTAGTAGGTAGTTGGGTAGCAACAGTATTCATTTCAGGTGTGAGTTTGTTTTATATTATCGGTTTTTTTTCAATATTTTTGCTTGCAGTAAGCTCATTACTTTTTTTAATGCCAGAAAAATTTGGTTATATAATTAATCGTTTAGTTTCATTTATTGATCCCTCTAAAGGAGATAAATTTCAATCATCTTCGGCATTAGATGCGATAAAGCTTGGCGGTCTCAAAGGGCAAGGTATGGGAGAGGGAATTTTGAAAGAAAGCGTTCCAGAAGCCCACACGGATTATATAATTGCAATTATATCTGAGGAGTACGGTTCTATAATTTCAATTATGATCATATTATTATTTTTATATATTTCATTTAGAATAATAAAAAATTGCATTAATCAAGAAGACCAGCTTATCAAAGTTTCTTTGTGCGGTCTTGCTTCTCTGTTGATATTTCAGACATTTATACATGTTGGCGTAAACACTAATCTTATCCCCACTACAGGTATGACACTACCATTTCTAAGTTATGGTGGTTCATCTTTAATTGGTAGTGCAATACTTGCTGGTGTAATTCTTAATTATACGAAAAACAGAACTTATCTTTATGACTAAAAAAATAAAAGCAATGATAGCAATAGGAGGTACTGGAGGGCATGTTTTTCCTGGATATAATCTAGCTACTCACCTAATCCAAAAAAACTATAATGTAAAATTAGTTTCAGATAAAAGAGGATACAAATATTTAAAAGAATATAAAGATTTAAATATTTCGATATTACCATCTTCACCATTAAAAAAAAAAAATATATTTGAATTATTTTTTTCTGTAGTATTAATTTTTTTATCAGTTCTGAGATCTTTAATATTTTTGATATCTCACAAACCTGCAATTATCTTCGGTATGGGTGGATATGCATCTTTTCCTATATGTATTGCTGCTAGTATATTAAGAATTAAATTTGTAATTTACGAAAATAATTTAATCCTAGGAAGAGCTAATAAATATTTATTACCGTTTGCGAATAAAATATTAGTTTCTCATAAAGGACTTGAAGGCATTCCAAACAAATATCATTATAAAATTTTTGAAATAGGTAACATAATTAAGAAAGAAATAATTAATTACCCACAAGACAAGCATAATAAATTAGAAAATCATAAGGTAAGTATACTTATACTTGGAGGTAGCCAAGCTGCAAAAATTTTTGCAGAAACATTACCAAATATTTTTAAAAAATCTTCAGATAGTGGAATTTCTCTTAAAATTTTTCAACAATGTTTACCAGATCAAAATAACAATCTTAAATTTTTTTACGAAAAGTGCAACATTGACTATGAAATATTTAATTTTAGTAAAAATTTGATTGAATATTTCTCAAAGGTAAATTTAGCAATAACAAGGTCAGGTTCATCTATGCTTGCAGAGCTATCTAATGTAGGCATACCATTTGTTGCCGTACCTTTACCAACATCTGCAGATAATCATCAGCTCAAAAACGCAATTTTTTATAAAAATAAAAATTTTGGATTTATGTTAGAGGAAAAAGATTTGAATGAAAAACTGTTTTATCTTATTAAAGATATTTACGAAAATAAGTCAATATTAGATAAGATAATAAACAATTTAAAACAATATTCTGACAAAGATGTCTACAATAATATTGATAAGATACTGAAGGAAATATTCAATGAAAAAAATTAATTTAGGTCAAAATGAGATAATACATTTTGTTGGTATTGGGGGCATTGGCATGAGTGGTCTAGCTCAAATCATGAAAAATATGGGTTTTAAAATTCAAGGCAGTGATCAAAATAAAAATAAAAATACTATTTCTTGCTCAAAAGCTGGTATTAAAGTTTTTATTGGTCATTCTAGGAATAATGTAAAAAGTTCAACAATATTAGTTAAATCATCAGCAATAAAAAATAATAATAGTGAAATTAAATATGCTCGTTCAAAAAAGATACCAATTTATTCAAGAGCGGAAGTTTTAGCAGACGTAGTTTCTTTGAAGAAAAATATTATAATTACCGGCTCTCATGGTAAAACAACAACCACATCATTAGTTTCAAAAATTTTATCAGATCAAAAACTTGATCCTACGATAATTAATGGAGGAGTAATTAATTCTCTTAATAGTAACGCTAGGCTAGGAAAAGGAGATTGGGCAATATTAGAAGCAGACGAGTCTGATGGAAGTTTCCTTAAATTGCCAATTAACTATTCGATAGTAACAAATATTGATTACGAACACATTGACTACTATAAAAATTTTAAGAATTTAGAAAAATCATTTATCAAATTCATTGAAAAAACACCTCCCACTGGTAAATCAATTATTTGCTTAGATAATAAAAATATTAAGAAAATATTTAGTAAAATAAAAAATAAAAATATTCTTACATACGGTGAAAGTAAAAATGCCAATTATCAAATTTCAAATATAAAGTATAAAATCGATTATTCTATTTTTGATTTAAGTTATAGGGATATTAAGAAAAAAATTAGAAAAATTAAGAATATAAAATTAAAGTTGTTAGGAAAACATAATGTGTTAAATGCAGCGGCAGCTTTAACTGTATGTTTAAATCTTGGAGTTAATCAAAACATAATCAAAAAATCTTTAGAAAAATTTTCAGGTGTACAGAGGAGAATGACTAAAATTTTTACTAAAAATGAAAATGATTTTTACGATGATTATGCTCATCATCCAACTGAAATAGAATCTATTTTAGACGGTGTGAAAAATGTTTATCAGCACAGGTTTATTATATCAGTTTTTGAACCTCACCGTTACTCAAGAGTATTGTCTTTGAAAAAAGAATTTGCAAAATCATTCAAGAAATCTAACCTGGTACTTCTTTGTCCTATTTATGGTGCAGGTGAAAAGAAAAACTCAAAATTCAGTGCAATAGAACTTGGAAAATTAATTTCAAAATACTCAAAGACTCAAGTAATAATAATTAAGGATTATAAAGAAATTGAAAAATTTTTTAAAAAAAATTTAATTTCTAATGAAATAATTATAGGAATGGGAGCAGGATCAATTTCAAAGTATATGAGAGGACTTGAAAATATTTTATGAGTTTAAATCAAGAATTGATTAAAAAATTTTGTAAAAATATTTCAAATAATACAAAACTTTCAAATTATAGTTGGTTCAACCTTGGTGGACCTGCGGAATATTTGTTCAAACCAAAAAATAAATTACAGTTGATTGAGTTTTTGAAAGAAAATAAAAAAAATAAACTCAAAATTACTATTCTTGGAGCAGGTTCAAACACTCTTATACGTGATAATGGTATAAAAGGAGCTGTTATTAAACTTGGTTCAAATTTTTCTTATACAAAATTATTAAATAAAGAAACTATAGAAGTAGGCGCAGCAACTCTTGACCGCAAAGTTTCTAATTTTTCAAGAGATAATGGAATAGGAAACTTAGAGTTTCTCTCCTGCATACCTGGTTCTATTGGTGGCGCAGTTATCATGAATAGCGGTTGTTATGGTTATGAAATCTCAAAATCTTTAGTCTCAATCAAGGTAATAGATATAAAAGATTGCAAAGAAAAAGAGATTAAACGAGAACAAATAAAATTTTTTTATAGAGGAACTAATTTACCAAGTGAATTTATTATACTTTCAGTAAAACTCAAAGGTATAGAAATAGCAAAAGAAGATATACAAAAAAAACAAAATGAATTTATTGAGAGAAAAAAAGTCTCTCAACCAAGTCAAATAAAAACATGCGGAAGTACTTTTAAAAACCTAAATAATGAAAAAAAAGCTTGGCAATTAATTAAAGAAACCGGATGTGATCAACTTACCGAGGGCGATGCTACGATTTCTAAAAAACATTGTAATTTTTTTGTAAATAACGGAAAGGCTAAATCATCGGATATTGAAAAGTTAATTAATAAAGTTCAAAAAACAGTTAGTTTAAAAACAGGAGTCAATTTAGAATTGGAGATAAAAATAATTGGTGATTAAAAAAAAATTTAAAAGAGTCGTTGTTGTTTTAGGAGGAACTTCAGGAGAAAGAGCAGTAAGTCTTGATAGTGGTAAAGCCTGTATTAAAGCTCTAAAAAAAAGAAAGTATTCAGTTACGACGTTTGATCCAAAATTTAAAAATTTAAATTTAATTGACAAAAATAAAACTGATGTGATTTTTAATGCATTGCATGGAAAAGGCGGTGAAGATGGTGTGGCACAAAGTTATTTTGAATATTTGAATATACCCTATACTCACTCAGGCGTTATAAGCTCATATAATTCAATGGATAAAATTATTTCTAAAGAAATATTTTTAAAAAATAAGATACTGACCCCAAAATTTTTTTCAATTAATAAAAATGAAAACAATAATAATATTTTAAATAAAATGTTAAAAAGGAAAAAGATTTCCTTTCCCGTTGTAATTAAACCCACAAACGAAGGATCTAGTCTTGGAGTAAAAATAGTTAAAAATTTTACAGACTTAAAAAAATCAACTAAACGGATATTTAAAAATTATAATCAATTAATTTTTGAGGAATTTATAGGAGGCCAAGAAATTCAAGTAGCTGTGATAAATAATTTTGCTATTGGAGCTATAGAGCTAGTACCAAAAAGATCATTTTATGATTACAAAGCTAAATATACAAAATCTGCAAAAACACAGCATATAATGCCTGCAAGATTGAAAAAAAATAAATATCTTGAAGTTCTAAAAATAGCGAAAAAAGCTCACCTAGCTCTTGGATGTAAAGGAGTGACAAGAACTGATTTTAAATTTTATAAGAATAAATTTTATATATTAGAATTAAATACACAGCCGGGTATGACCAGTCTTTCGTTGGTACCAGAAATAGCTAAATATAAAGGCATAAGCTTTCCTGACTTAGTAGAAAAAATACTATTAGACGCCAGCTGCAATAAATGAAAAAAAGATTATTTATCGCTTTTATTTTATTATTTCTTTTCACAACTTTTACTACACAAGAAAATATAAACTTCAAAATTAACTCTAAGATAAAGGAAATTATTATTGAAAATAATTTAATAATTAATGAAAGTGATATAAAAAAAGACTTATCCTTTCTTTATAGTGAAAGTCTCTTTTTAATTAAAAATGCAGATATAAATAAAAATTTGAGTCAATCAAGTTTTATTGAAAGCTTTGAAATCAAAAAAATTTATCCCAGTAAATTAAAAATTAAAATTTATGAAAAAAAACCTATAGCAATTTTACAAAATAAAATGAAAAAATATTATTATACAGATAAAGGTGAAACTATTGATTTTATAGATCTGAAAAAATTTGAAAACTTACCTTTAGTGTTTGGCGATAAACTTAATTTTAAAAAATTTCATAGTAGTCTCAAAAAAATTAATTTTCCAATTAATACAGTGAAAACTTTTTATTTTTTTGAAACAAAAAGATGGGATTTGACAACTCAGCAAAATCAAACCATTAAACTTCCTTCAAAAAATTTTGAAAAAAGCTTAAAAAATTTTATGATTATTAAAAATGAAGAAAATTTCAATCAATATAAAACTTTTGATTATAGGATAGAAGAACAACTTATAATAAAATAATTTATGAAATATAACTCTCCAGTACTTTTTATAGAGATTAATGATTTAGAATTTTCCTTTATCGTCGGAGATAATATTGAAGATAATTTCAAAATAATATTTACTGTTTCTTCGCCCCTACAAGGAATTCATGATAATAAAATTACAAACTTAGATTTAGTTTGTAACACATTAAAAAATAATATTTTAGAAATAGAAAAAAAAGTAAATTTTGTTTTTAAAGAGGCTATCCTTGTAATAAATAATTTTAATTTTATCATAACTTCTTGCACAGGTTTTAAAAAATTAAATGGTTCTCAACTTACTAAAGAGAATGTTACATATATACTTAATTCTCTTAAATTATTAATAAACGATACAGATCAGGATAAAAAAATTATTCACATTTTCAATTCTAGATTCTTTTTAGATAAAAAAGAAACAATAAATTTACCTATCGGACTATTTGGTAATTTTTACTCTCATGAACTATCCTTTTTTTTAATAAGTAAAAATGATTATAAAAATTTTAATAATATTTTTAATAGTTGTAATTTAAAAATTAAAAAGATTATTTCTAAAAACTACATTGAGGGAGTTAACTTAATAAAAGATAACAAAAATTCGGAAACATTTTTTAAAATCGAAATCAATGAAAGAAATTCTCAAATTTTTTTGTTTGAAAAATCAGCTTTTAAATTTGTTCAAAGCTTTAAATTTGGATCTAATTTAATTTTAAAGGATATTTCAAAAGTAATAGCTATCAAAGAAGATATAGTGAAAGAGATATTATTCAATCAAAAATTTTCTAATGAAAATTCTGAAAACGAATACTTAGAAAAAGAATTTTTTAAGAATCAAAACTTTAGAAAAATTAAGAAAAAACTTATTTATGAAATTGCTGAGGCAAGAATTAATGAATTATCTGAAAAAATTTTATTTCAAAATTTAAATATTTATAGCCTTTTAAAAAAAAATATTAAAATTTATTTAAAAGTTGAAGATAAAAAAATTTTTAATTGTTTCGAACAAATATTTATTTCTTCTTTTTCATCTAAAAGAAAATATGAACTAAAAATGATAGAAAATTTTAATATTGAATCTTTATATGAAAGCGCGAATAAACTTGTTCAATATGGGTGGAAAAAAGAGGCTGTGCCGATAGCTCAAGAAAATAAGTCAATTATCTCAAGATTTTTCAACTTTATATTTAAATAACAACTGTCATTTTTAGAAACATTTGTTGTTTTAATTCATTAACGGTGATTTTGTATAAAGCAATCTAAATGAATAAAAAAAATCAAAAAACTCTCAAAAGTAATATTGAAATAGATGGAATAGGTTTACATAATGGAGTCAAAGTAAATTTAAGTATTAAACCAGCTAAACCTAATTCAGGAATCATTTTTAAAAGAGTTGATATTGAAAACAACAATATTATTCACGCTAACTTTAAAAACGTAGTTGAACCTATTTTATGTACGAAGTTAAAAAATGAAAGTGGAGCAAGTGTATCAACAGTTGAACATTTAATGGCAGCTTTTTACGGAGAAGGAATTGATAATGCATTAGTTGAAATAGATGCTCCAGAAATACCAATAATGGATGGTTCCGCGGTAGACTTTGTAGATGCAATTAAAGAAGTAGGAATAGAAGAGCAAAGTGCCAAAAAAAAATTTATTAAAGCACTCAAAAAAGTTGAAGTAAAAGATGGGAACAAATTTATTTCTATTGAACCTCTTGAAAAAGATCTAATTATAGATTTTGAAATAATTTTCAATAATCCGTTAATCAGAACAAGACGTAAGGAATTCAAATTAAGTTCTGACAATTTAAGTGAAATTTACAACTCTAGGACTTTTTGTTTATATGAAGATATAGATAATATAAAAAGAATGGGTTTGGCGAAAGGTGGATCCTTAGAAAACGCCATAGTAGTCCAAGGTGATAAGATTTTAAATGAAGATGGACTTAGAAACAGACATGAATTCGTTTACCATAAAATTTTAGATTGTATGGGAGATATAATGCTATCTGGCAATCGTATATTTGGCCATATTAAAACTTCCCAAGGCGGCCATGCATTAACTAACAAGTTGTTGAAAAAATTCTTCTCAGAAAAGTCTAATTGGTGTTTTGAGAATTTTGAAAATATTGAAAAACAAAATCAAAATTCTTGTGAAAAACCTTTAGCTATCAATGTATAAAATCGAAAAAATTTACCATTTCATTATATTCTGCTATTAGTCATATAATGTATGGAAAAATTTTAATTTTTATTTGCGTAGCTTTTTTGCTGTGCGCTTGTTCAAAGGATAAAATTATTTATGAGCCATCTGATAAGATAGATCCTTATACTTTGTATAAAGAGGCTATGGACTCTTTTGAAATAAATGATTTTGTTGCAGCTAACAAAAAATTTTCTGAGGCTGAAATTAATTTTTCTGACCCTACTTTGGCTGCAAAATCTTCTATCATGTCTTCATTTTGCTTATATAGTTTAAATTTTTTTGAAGAAGCAGAGGAAAGTTTAAATCGTTATTTAAAAAATTATCCAGGAGATAAAAATGTAATTTATGCAAATTACTTGTTAGCAATAGTTTATTTTGAACAAATTGGTGAGGAGAAATATGACTTAAAACCATTACTAGAAGCTGAGAAAAAAATTGATTTTTTTTTAAACAAATATCCAAATAGCGAGTATGCTATTGATTTAAACTTTAAAAAAGATTTGGTTGAAAACCAATTTGCTGCCAAAGAGTTGCATATAGCTAAATATTACATATCTGTTCAAAAATGGGTACCAGCAATCAATAGGTTAAAAACTATTGTAAATGATTATGATAAAACTATTTTCATTGAGGAAGCTCTACATAGATTAGTAGAAATTCATTATCACATAGGCTTAAAAGAAGAGGCAAAAAAATATGCTAGCATTTTAGGTTACAACTATAACTCAAGCGAGTGGTTTGAAGAATCTTACAAGTTATTGAATAAAGATTATGTTAAAATATTAAAAGAAGAGAAGAAAGAGGACAATAGAAAATTATTCATGAAAATTATCGATAAAATTAAATTAAAATAATGAATTCTAAAGAAAAGATTATTGGAAAATATCAATCAAACATAAAAATTTTAAAAAAACATAACGATCTTTATTTCAATAAAGATAATCCTAAAATCTCAGATGCTGAATATGATAAGATAAAAAAAGAAACCCTTGAGCTTGAGAGGAAACACGATTTTTTAAAAAAAATCGATTCCATTAAAGGTGTTATAGGCGCTCCTCCAACAAACAAATTTAAAAAGATTAAGCACTTAAGACCAATGTTATCTTTATCAAATGCGTTTGAAAAGAATGATATGGTAGATTTTATAAAAAAAATTAATAATTTTTTAAATGTTAATAAAAAAGATATAGAATTTTTTTCTGAACCAAAAATTGATGGTATTTCAGCGACCTTGATTTATGAGAAAGGTATTCTATCAAAAGGTTTATCACGAGGGGATGGTATTACTGGAGAAGATATTTTAGAAAATTTAAAAACAATTTCTAATATACCTAAGAAGATCGAAGGAAAAGATGTTCCAAATTTACTGGAGATAAGATGTGAGATATTCATAAGTAAAAAAGATTTTGTCAAAATCAAAGATAAATTTGCTAATCCAAGAAATGCAGCTGGTGGATCTTTGAGACAAAAAAATCCAAACGAGACATCAAAAATTCCTTTAAAATATTTTGCTTATGGCTTTGGTGCGATCGAACCTATGAAATTTGAAAAACAATCTGAATATCTAAAAAAAATTAGTGCTTGGGGATTTTCAGTAAATTCTTTATCTGAAACAGTCATTGGAATCAAAAATATAGAAAACAATCATCAAAAAATAGACAATCTAAGAGCATCACTTGATTATGATATTGATGGGTTAGTTTTCAAAGTTAATGATTTAAATTTACAAAAAAGATTAGGAAATACTTCAAACTCCCCTAGATGGGCTATAGCTTATAAATTTTCAGCTGAGCAAGCAGTTACAAAAATTAAAGATATAATTATCCAAGTAGGTAGAACTGGCGCAATCACCCCAGTTGCTAAAGTTGAACCAGTTACAGTGGGAGGTGTTGTGGTTTCAAATGCAACCTTACATAATGAAGATGAAATTCAAAGAAAAGATATTAGAATTGGAGATGTAATAAAAATTCAGCGAGCCGGAGATGTAATTCCCCAAGTAGTATCTGTTGACTTTTCAAAAAGAGAAAAAAAAAAATAAAAAATTTATTTTTCCTTCAAATTGTCTTTGTGGGGCTCCCACTAAAAAAGAAATAAGCAAAAGTACTAAAAAAGAAGATGCTGTTAGAAGATGTCTCAAAGGTTATGATTGTAAATTTATCGCAAAAGAAAAACTTAAACATTTGGTTTCCAAAGAAGCATTTAACATAGACGGTTTAGGAAAAAAAGTTGTAGATCAATTTTGGAATTTAAACTTAGTAAAAGAACCATCAGATATCTTTAATTTAAATTATGAAAAAATTAGAGACCTAGAAGGTTGGGGAAAATTGTCTATAGAAAATTTAAAGATCGCAATAAGCAAATCCAAATTAATAGGTTTAGACAAATTTATCTACTCAATAGGGATAAGGCATATTGGTCAAGAAAACGCAAAAATTCTTGCTTCATTCTTTGTATCAGTTTCAGAATTTTCTAAATTATTTGAGACGAAAAAAATAGATATTATTCTTAATAATTTAATCGAATTAGATGGAATTGGTGAAACACAAATTAAAGCAATAAAAAATTTTTTTTCAAATTCAAAAAACAAAAAAATTACTATCAATCTAATAAATCAATTAAATATTTCTAACTACGTTGTAAAAAATGAAGATGGAAAATTCACTAATAAAAGATTGATGTTTACTGGAGGTTTTCAGAATATGAGCAGATCTGAGGCTAAATCTATAGCTGAAAATAATGGAGGTAAAGTACTAGGATCTATATCTAAAAAACTGGATTTCTTGGTTGTGGGAGATTCGAAACCAACAAAAAAAAAAATTGATCAAGCAAAAGAGTTAAAAATAAAAATTATTACGGAAAAAGAGTGGAATAAAATTTTAAATAGCTGAACAAGCCTTTTTAAGTTCCACTTTTTCCTCTTTGTTCATCACACTTTTAAGATTTTTAAAAACCTCATTGTGGTAATTATTAATCCATTTTCTTTCTTCTTTATTGAGCATGGTAGGATCAATTAAATTTTTATCAATTGGTGCCATAGTTAAATTTTCAAAATGCTTTCCTTTTTTTTCTTTTTTTACAAAAACAAGATTTTCAATTCTTATTCCAAATTTATTTTTTTCATAATATCCCGGTTCATTAGAAACAACCATTCCCTCCTTAAATCTAACATTATTATTTTTAGATATTGCCTGAGGCCCTTCATGAACATTCAAAAAATATCCAACACCGTGTCCTGTTCCATGTGGGTAATTTAAACCAATCTGTTTCAAATATTTTCTTGCTATGCTATCAATTGTTGAACCCGTTGTACTCTTATTCAATTTAAAATTTGCCACTGCAATATGTCCTTTGAGAACTCTAGTAAAAATATTTTTTATTCTTTTATTTGAATTTTCTAAAGATATAGTTCGTGTCACATCTGTAGTTCCAAATTCATACTGTCCGCCTGAATCAATTAAATAAATATCACCTTTTTTAAGAGTTCTGTTAGTTTTTTTTGTTGCCTTATAATGAATTATTGCTCCATTAGGACCAGCACCAGAAATAGTAGGAAAACTTAAAAACTTAAACTTGTTATTTTTTTTTCTAAACTCATATAGTTTTCGGGATGCACTCATTTCAGTTATCCTTTTTTTTTTATAATTTTTTTTAAGCCAAAAAAGATATTTTGTTAAAGCTGCTCCATCTTCGATGTGAATTTTTTGAATATTTTTTATTTCATTATTAGTTTTAACTGATTTCAAATCATAAATAGGATCTTGAAAACTTAATATTTTGTTTTTTTTTAAAATAATATTTTCGAAATATAAGGAACACGTATTTATATCAATTATGAATTTTTTATCATAAATTGTTGAAATAATTTTTTCAATTTGATTAATTGAATGGAATTTTACTTTATTTAAAGATTTTTTTAAGGGGAAAGATATTTTGTTTAAATCACAAAAAAAATTAATTTCTCTTTTTTTGTTAATTAATATGTATCCATAAGGAATTGGAGAAAATTCAGAATCAGAACCTCTTATATTTAGAAGCCATGCGTTATTCTCTGATGCACTTATAAACTGAAAATCAGCTCCTGTTTTTTTCAGGTTATAAATAATTTTACTTATTTTGGAATTAAAATTATTACCTACAGAATGTTTTGGTAAACAATAAAATTTACTATTATTCTTTTTAATTTTTCTTGCCCATATTTTGTCAACTAAATTATGATTTATTGGTTTAAATTTGGTAACATTATTAACAAAAAAAGCTTTTAAAGTTTTTTTTGTAAAATATTTTGGGTCATAACCAATAGACAATTTTTTATTTTTTAAAAAATTGCATGGCATTTTATTTGGAAATGTCATTATTTTAAAAGTTTTCCCACTCTGATTTTTTGCTTGTAAGGTATATCTCCCATCAACAAATAGATAATTCTTATCTTTTAAAATTAATGCGTAACCGAAAGAACCTGAAAAATTAGAAATATATTTAAGTCTGTCATTATAATCAGGTACATATTCTCCAAAAAATTCATCATTTTTTGGAATTATATAACCGTCAATTTTTTCATTCTCTAAAATTTTCTTTAATTTTTTTATTTTTTCCATTTTATCAATTTTTTTTTTGTACCTGTCCCACCCAGGACTTCTATATTCGTCATTAAATTCTATTGAATTGTCTTGATTAAATTCAAAATCATCCGAGTTAGTTAAACCTATTTCATTTTTCTCAACACTTTCATCTGGTATTTCATTTATAAATCTTGAAGGGAGTGCGTCCATCCAGTCCCCATGATAAGCTCTTTTCATTGCAAATGATAAGTAAGCCTCTTTTTTTGCTCTCGTAATTCCTACGTAGGCCAACCTTCTCTCTTCTTCTAAAGCAAAATCTCCTTTTTCTTCTAAAGATTTTTGATGAGGAAAAAGTCCCTCTTCCCAACCAGGTAAAAATACGACATCAAATTCTAATCCTTTAGCAGCATGCATTGTCATTAAATTTATTTTTGCTCCGTCCCACTCCTGATCGATAGAAGTAGCTAAAGCTACGTGCTCAAGAAAACTTTGTAAATTGTCATAATCTTGCATTGCCCTTAACAGTTCTTTTAAATTTTCTAGTCTATTTTCATTTTCAAGATCTTTTTTATTCTTAAGCATTGAAGAATATCCTGACTCATCTAATACAAGTTTCATCAAATCGTAATGTTTCATATTAAGAGCGTCTTGCCGCCATTTATGTATCATATTAACAAGTTGATTAAGCGAGGTTTTAATTTTTGGTTTAAGATCTCCTTTTTCTGACATTTTTAGGATTGAATCCTCAAGACATAATTTGTGAGTTTTACAAAAAGTATAAAGTTGATTAAATGTACTTTCTCCAACTCCTCTTTTAGGTGCCCCAATTACTCTCTCCAAAGCAAGATCATCAAACTTTTGATTTATAATACGTAAATATGAAACTGCATCTTTTATTTCCGCTCTCTCATAAAATTTAATACCTCCTAGAACGCGATAACCAATACCCAATTGGAGAAACCTCTCTTCAAATTCTCGAGTTTGATAAATCGCTCTTACTAAGATTGAAACATCGTTTAATGAATATTTTTTTTTTATTTTTTTTTCAATTATATCACTAATACCCTGAGCTTCTTCTTTACCGGTTCTGTAACAATTAAGTTTTACAAGTTCACCTTGGCTTGCTGAAGACCATAATTTTTTATCAACTCTATTTGTATTATTTGAAATTAAAATTGAAGCGGTCTCTAATATATTTTTTGTTGACCTGTAGTTTTGTTCTAACTTAAAGACTTTACATCCTTGATAAATTTGATCGAAAGTTAGAAAATTTTTTATTTCTGCACCTCTCCAGCTATAAATAGATTGATCATCATCACCAACACAGCAAATATTTTGCTTGTCATTTACTAATAAATTTAACCATTTATTTTGTATAAAGTTTGTATCTTGAAACTCATCAACCAAAATATATTTAAAATTTTTTTGATATATTTCTTTGATGTCTTGATGGTCTTCAAATAATTTTACACAAAATAAAATTAAATCCCCAAAATCAAATGCGTTTAAATCTTTGGTTTTATTTTGATATATTTCATAAACTTTTAAAATTGATTTCATTATATTTCCTGACTTCTCTAACTTAACGTCCTTTGGTAAAAACCCCTTATTTTTCCATTGATCAATATGATAAATTATTAGTTGTGGAGAAAACTTTTTTGCATCCAAGTCCTCAGCCTTCACAATATTTCTTAAAAGTTTTTTCTGATCATCAGTGTCTAAAATAGTAAAGTTACTCCTATAACCTAAGGCTTCAGCATGCCTTCGTAAAAATTTAACACTAATTGAATGAAATGTTCCTAACCAAGAAATTGCATTAGTACTTCCTTTCAAATGCTGCATTACTCTATTTTGCATTTCTTTTGCAGCTTTATTTGTAAAAGTCACGCACAAGATTTGATTAGGAAAAGCTTTTTTCTGGTTGATAATATGAATTAATCTAGTTGTTAAAACTTTAGTTTTACCAGAACCAGCGCCAGCAACAATTAAGTTAGGACCTTCTGTGCTTAGTACCGCTTCCTTTTGCTCTTTGTTTAGGTTTTCAATTAATTTATCTATGCTATTCATAAGTTAGAATTTTCATTTATATACTAGTTATAAAAATAAAAAAAATGATAAATAAATTTTTCAAAATAATTAACAACAAATTCTTTAGACTTTTTAAATTTGTTTTTTTCATTAGATATCTTTTCTTAATTTTTTTTGTCGCAACAGCACTATTTTTATTAATACCTCAATTTTTCGATTATAAAAAAAAAATTGATATTATTAAAGTTAACTTACTTCAGAATTATGGAATAGAGCTCAAAAAATTAGAAAATATAAGTTTTAATCCACTACCATCACCTCACTTGGAAATAAACGACTTAACAATTCATTTTCACTCAGAAGATGAAAATTTGAAAACAAGTAAATTAATAATTTATCCAAAACTTCTTAGCATTTATAACTATAACAATTTCCAAATTAAAAAAATTAAAATCGAAAATAGCGAACTAAAAATTAATTACAAAGATATAAAATATTTAAGTAAAAAAATTTTAAATTTAAAAAAAAAATTATATTTTAAAGATTTAAATTTTAATATCGAGGATAATGGTTTAAATATTATAGAATTAAAAAAAATAAATTTTTTGAATTATGGTTACAAAAAGAATTTAATTAATGGAGAAGTTTTTAATAAAAAATTTAAAGTTCATCTTAAAGATGACTTAAGTAATATAGATTTTAAATTAATCGAGTCAGGTTTGAATGCATCTCTAAGTATTATAGAGAATAAGCAAAATTCAGGAATTAAAGGGATTTTTAAAGGAAAGATTTTAAAATCTAAATTTAAACTTAACTTTATATACGATCAAAAATCAATAATTATAAAAGATTTCTATTTTAGAGATAAGCAATTATCTTTTGATAGCAAAGGAGATCTCGAATTCAATCCTTATTTTTATATAAATTTAACTTCAAATATTAAAAATATAAATTTAGATTTAATTGAAGAATTAGATATCGAAGAACTGTTGAGTTTTAAGAATTTTATAAAAAAAATAAACACTCAACATCATATAAATTTTGAATCTAAAAAATTTAGTACAAATTTGATAAATGATTTAAATGTCAAAATTAATCTTGCCTATGGTAGATTAAATCTTTTTAAAGAATTTTTAATTTTAAACAGTAATTTAACTTGCGAGAGTAACGTGAATCTTTTGGACGAATTTCCAATTCTTTATTTTAATTGTTTATTTAATTCATCTGAAAAGAAAGATCTATTAAAAAAAATTCAAATTAAAAGTAAATCAAAAGATGATTACATTAAATTAAGTATTAAAGGTAATATTAATATTCTTAATAAAAAAATTAACTTAAACAAAATAAATCTAAATAATGATTACAAGGCTACCGAAGAAGACTTAAAATATTATAAATCTAAATTTGAAAAAATCTTATTTGATCAAGATTTTATTCGAATATTTAAATTTAAAAAAATAAAAAAATTTATGCTTGAAATCTTATAATTTATTTTGGCTTGGTCATTTTTATAGGGCTCATAATATTCTCATACTCTTTTTCTTTTATCAGGCCTGCTTTTATAACCTCATGTTTTAGAGTAGTTCCGTTTTTATGAGCCATTTTTGCTATACTCGCTGCTTTGTCATACCCAATTTTAGGAGCCAATGCAGTAACTAGCATTAATGAATTATCTAAAAGATACTTAATTCTTTTTTTATCAGCTTTTATGCCTTTAACACAGTAGAGAGCAAAAGTTTTTGCTGAGTCACTCATGATTTCAATTGATTGTAATATATTATGAATAATTAATGGTTTGAAAACATTTAATTCAAAGTGTCCATGCGAACCCGCCATGGTTATCCCATTATGATTTCCAATTACTTTAACACAAACCATCGTAACTGCTTCCGATTGTGTAGGATTAACTTTGCCAGGCATTATTGAAGAACCTGGTTCATTAGATGGCAGGATTAACTCTCCGTATCCTGCTCTAGGACCTGAACCTAGAAATCTTATATCATTTGCTATTTTCATCAAACAAACAGCAGTAGTATTTAAGGTACCAGAAAAATTTACAATTTCGTCATGAGCTGCAAGAGCGGCAAATTTATTAGTTGAAGGTCTAAACGGAATTTTTGTTATCCTGCTAATTTCTTTAATAATCTTTTTGTCAAAGTTTTTTCTAGTATTTAAGCCAGTTCCAACAGCTGTTCCTCCTTGTGCAAGGCTGTAAATTTCTTTAAGTGCATTTTCTATTCTTTCGATACATTTTTTTAATTGAGAGTGGTAACCAGAAAACTCTTGACCTAAAGTTAAAGGAGTCGCATCTTGTAAATGAGTTCTACCTACTTTTACTATCTTCTTAAATTCTCTAGACTTTTTAGCTAACTCTCTTTCTAAAAGTTTTAAGGAAGGTAAAAGTTTTTCTCTAGTCTTTAAAGCTATTGAAATATGCATAGCAGTAGGAAATACGTCATTAGTTGATTGGGATTTATTGACATGATCATTTGGATGAATAGGTTTTTTCGTTCCCATTTTTCCTCCCATAATTTGAATTGCCCTATTAGCTATTACCTCATTAACATTCATATTGGTTTGAGTTCCTGAGCCTGTTTGCCATACTTTAAGAGGGAAATGTTGATCGTGTTTTCCATTTATAACTTCATTAGCTGCTTTGATAATATATTTGCTTAATTTTGGTTCTAAATCTTTATTTCTAGCATTTACTATTGCTGCAGCTTTTTTTATAATTGCAATGGAGTGGATTACTAGAGGTCTAACCAAAAAATCACCAATATTAAAATATTTATTTGATCTTTCTGTAGATGCTCCCCAATACTTATCACCAGGTACCTTTATTTTTCCAATGCTATCGAATTCTGTTCTGTATTTCATTACTGATTCTTTGATATAATACACCTTTATTCAATAATTATAAAATATAAAGGATTAAAAATGAGCAATTTTGAAAAAGTTAAAAAATTTATGAAAACTTTTGGTCAAGAAGTTAAAGAAAAACCTGAATTTCCAAGCGAAAGAATTACTTCTTTAAGATATGATTTAATAAAGGAAGAGCTGGAGGAATTACAAGATGCAATTGATAAAAAAGATATTAAAGAAGTTGCAGATGCTTTAACAGATATTCTTTACGTTACGTACGGCGCCGGGCATGCGTTTGGAATAAATTTGGACAAATGCTTTCAGGAAGTTCAAAGTTCAAATATGAGTAAACTTGGTTTGGATGGAAAACCAATTTATAATGATAAAGGCAAAGTTATGAAAGGTCCAAATTATTTTAAACCTGATTTAAACAAGTTTGTAAATTGATGAAAAATAATTACCATTGGATACTTTTAGGTGTTGCAGCTGGAATTTTAATCTACTTAGTTGATAAGTATATATTTTAGAAAATGAATTTTCTAAAAAAATTGTTCTCTCCTCTTTTTTTAGCTGTATCTCTATTTTTATTAGGTTATATATTCTATAAATCTGAATTTTTTTGGAATGGAGAAAAACAAATATTTTATTTTAAATATTATGTCTTTTCTTTCTTATTAATTATTTCTTCTATAATTTCATTTTTTTTAAGTCAAAAAATTAAAGAGTATTTGATTATTTCAGCAATTAGTCTGTTATTAGGGATATACTTAGTTGAATCATTTTTGATTTATAAAGCATATAAACTACAAAATTTAAGAAAAGATGTTTACGAAAAAGAAACAGGTAAAAAATTTGATACTAGATCACCCTTAGAGATTTATAAGGATTTAAAAAAAAAAGATGATAAAATTACAATTGCATTTCACCCTTCTTTTTACATAGACAAAAATTTAGATTTTTTGAGTTTATCTGGAATATCGCATTCAGAAACAATTTATTGCAATGAAAGTGGATATATTTCAACTTACTTAAGTGATAGATATGGATTTAATAATCCAGATGCAGATTGGGATAAAAAAGAAATTGAATATTTACTAGTTGGCGATTCTTTTACTCACGGAGCTTGTGTTAATAGACCTAATGATATTGCTTCAGTGTTGAGATCTTTATCTAAAAAGTCGGTAATTAATTTAGGATATAAAGGAAACGGGCCGTTGATAGAGTACGCATCTTTAAGAGAATATTTGAGAGCAAATGTTCAAAAAGTTTTATGGATCTATTACGAAGGAAATGATCTGGAAAACTTAAAACGTGAAAAAAATCATAAAATTTTAAAAAAATATTTAGAAGATTTAACATTTACTCAAAATTTAAAATCTAGACAGTCAGAAATTAATTTAATTCTAAATAATTATATATTAAATGAAAAAAATAAAGCAGATATAGATTATTTAAAAAAGTTATTTAACTTTTTAAAATTTTATAACTTAAGAAATTTAATAATAAGTCCACAAGAAAAAACGCCAAATTTTGTAGAATTAAAAAAGATAATTCAATTAGCAAATGATTTGAGTAATAAAAATAATTCTAAAATGTATTTTGTTTATTTGCCTACTTATCAGAGGTATATCACCGACTATAATAATGAGAATTATGCTTCTGTTAAAAAACTAATTAAAAATCTAAACATACCTTTTATCGATATTAAAAGTGAATTATTTGATAAAGAAGATAATCCATTAACACTTTTCCCTTTTAGGGTTGAGGGCCATTACACGGAAGACGGATATAAAAGAATTTCAGAAATTATTTGGAAAAATACTAAATAAAAGGAAGGGGCGTTCTGTTGCCAGGTGCTCATAAATAAAGTTAATATATCGAATGTATGAATTGTTCGCTGATCTTACTTTAATTGTACATTTAATTTTTATCTTATTTGTTATTTTCGGTGGATTACTTTTTTTTATTTTTTCAAAAATCATCTATATTCATCTCCCATCATTATTGTGGGGAATTTATATAGAGCTAACTAATTCAGTTTGCCCATTAACTTATCTTGAAAACTGGTTTTTGTATAAGGGAGAGTTATCAACCTATTCTAATGATTTTATCAACAAATATCTTTTTCCAATAATTTATCCTGAAAGCTTAACTAATGAAATTCAAATATTTTTTAGCATATTACTGATAGTTATTAATGTATTAATTTACGGTTTTATTTATAAAAATTTTAAAAGAGAATAAGGGGCGTTCTGTATCCCCCCCGAGACCCAATTTATATTATCAAACATAGGTTATAGCAATACTTCACTGAAAACTTCACTGAGAGTTTGACCATATATACAAAACCTTGCTTCTCGACTTCACTGAGAATCGGGGTTAAATTTAAATTATGAAAAAATTTTTAGGAGTCGTGGTTTTGGGTTTGTTGTGGCAAAACTTAGTTTTAGCAAATGACATGGCCATATGGGTATTCAACAAGTGGTTATATGATAATGGTCATCAAAAATATGTAATAAAAGATAATAATGACTATAAAAATAATTTAAATTTAAAACTTTCTAAAAAAAAATGGACATTACCTGAAGAGGAAAATCCTAATTTTGATAGTTTATTGTATTATTTTTTCAAATACCAACATTCTCATTTTGTACCAGGTTCAAGAACTTATCAATGGGATACGTATGAGGCTAAACCCTCAAGTCAACATTATAAATTTAAATCAGATTTGAAAGTGGACAAGTATATTAAAAAACAAATTAATAAAACCGCTCTTCTTAGTTATTTGCTTTATGAAGATGGCAAGATTACAGTTGATGAAATATCTCCTAAAAATCGATTTGGTGATTTTGTAAATAATGAAACTAAGTTAAGATCTATGTCTATTGGTAAGACTATGGTCTCTTATGTTATGGGTCATGCGATATGTAGAGGTTATATTGACAGTGTAGACAGTAGATTGAATGATTGGTCCTTAACAAAAAATACACTTTATGAAAATCAAAAAATAATTGATTTATTAAATATGAAGGCAGGAGATCAAAAATATGTAAATAGAAGTAATTTCAAAGATGGGAGTGGTGACGTAGATACTATAACAATTTTAGGAGCGATGTCTAAAATGTCTAATTTAAAAAAATCCAAATCACAATATAATTATAATGCTCTATTACCTCACTTATTATTAAATTATATCTCATTTAAATCAG
>MDSV01190128.1_pt1 | contig 31464 bp, 18 predicted proteins | sample 810851 | NCBI WGS metagenome assembly MDSV01 (sample SAMN05326640, study PRJNA326480) | marine metagenome | isolation source: seawater | place: Atlantic Ocean: North East | collected 2012 | reverse complement strand
CGTCGGCTCGGCGACCGGCTCCGGCTCGGCGACCGGCTCCGGCTCGGCGACCGGCTCCGGCTCGGCGACTGGCTCCGGCTCGGCGACCGGCGTCGGCTCGGCGACCGGCTCCGGCTCGTCTCCGCCGTTCGCCCTCTTTTGCGATCCGACGACGGACAGGATGTGCTCCTCGACGCCCGCGCGCAGCTCCTGGAACACGTTCCCGGCGCCCTTCTCGCGGAGCGACCCGGAGGTCTCCTCGGCGGTCACGGCGGCGTACGCCATGACCGCGGCGACGAAGCGCGCCGCCTCGGGGTCCGTCTGCGAGGGGCGGGCGCCGAGCGCCACCGGGGGCGCCTCTTCGCGCGCGGGGGACGCCGGGGACGCCAACGCCGGGGACGCGACGTCCGCGACGCCGGCGTCGCCGGACGAGGCCTTCGCGTGGACGTCCGCATCGGTGTGCTCTTCCCGGGAAGAGCACTCCTCGAGCTCGCTCATGGCGGAGGCGAACCCCGCGTTGGGATCGCGCGCGGCGAGGTCTGCGCGCCGTTTCACCAAGCGCAGCGATCCCTCCGGCATCCCGGGGTTGCGGGGGCAGGCGATCGGGGCGAGCGATACCTCGCACGCGAGGTTGGGCGCGCCGGAGGACATCGGGTCCGACGAAGCGCACGACGGGAGACGCGAGAGACGCGGTCGCGTGAGGCGCGATGCGCGTCGCGAAGTGCCGCGCGCGAGCGCGGCTCGTCGTCGCTTCCGACGGTTTCCAACGGCTGCGGCGAGAAAACAGCCGAAATAAACGGTTTTTGGCGTGTGTTTGGTTAGCGTTTACGCGTCATCCAGTCACGTCTTTCCGTAAATCGAAGTCTTCGATACCACTGAATCACATCTGCGGTCGCCTTTTCGCGCGGTCGCTTCTCCGCGCCCGCGGCCCTACGCCGTCGCCTCCAGCGGCGCGGCGGCGTCAGCTCGCTCCGCCCGCTCGTCTCCCGCGTCCGCGTACAGCGTGGTGCGCATCTTCGGGACGCGGTTCTCCCGCGTCGCCATCTCGCGCAAAGCTTTTGGGTCCATCTCCTGCCCGTGCGCCGCGCCGGCGGCGCGCGTGATGCTCTCGTTCATCAGCGTCCCGCCGAGGTCGTTGCACCCCGCGCGGAGGAGCGCGCCCGCCATCGCGGGCCCCATCTTGACCCAGGACGCCTGGACGTTCACCAGCCCCGCGGACCCGAGCACGAGCCGCGCCGCCGCGTGCACCAGCACGCACTCGCGGAGCGTCGGGCCGCGCCGCGTCTCGCCGCGTCGGAACGCCGGCGCCTCGAAGTGCACGAATGGCAGCGGCACGAACTCGGTGAACCCGCCGCGGTACTCGTACCCGCGCGGCGGTCGCCGCGACGACTCCGCGGCGCGCGAACGCTCTGTCGGGTTTTTCTTTCTCGAAGTGCTCGACGTCTCCGCCTCGTCGTCGTCGGCGGCGGCGTTTCGCCGGGTTTTTTTTTCTCTCGCCCGCCGCCACACGGACCGCAGGTGCGCGTCCCTGATCGCCACGAGGTGCGCGGCGCGCGCCTCGATGGTGTCCTCGTCGACGTGCCCGAACATCATCGTCGCCGTGGTCGGCACGCCGGCGGCGTGCGCCGCCTCCGCCGTCGCCAGCCACGCCTTCGCGTCCAGCTTGTCCGGGCACAGCGTCGCGCGCACGTCCGGCGACAGAATCTCCGCCGCGGTCCCGGGGAGCGACCCCAGACCTTCCGCCTTGAGCATCTCGAGGAACCGCGACGCGTCCCCCTCGAGCGCGCCGCCGGCGTACGTCTCCGCGCCGTGTCGCACCTCCAGCGGCGAAAACGCGTGCACGTGCACGTCGGGGGCGCCCTGCTTCGCCGCGCGCACGAGGTCCAGGTACGTCTCGCCGGTGAAGTCGGGGTGTATGCCGCCCTGCATGCACACCTCGGTGGCGCCGCGCGCCCACGCCTCGGCGACGCGGCGGCGCACCTCCGCGAGGTCGAGCAGGTACGGCGCGCCTCGCAACGCGGCGCCCTCGACGTCGTTCGCCTTGCCCTTGGAGAAGGCGCAGAACGAGCACGACAGCGCGCACACGTTGGTGTAGTTGATGTTCCGGTTCGCGCACCACGTCACCACGTCGCCGCACTGCTGCGCGCGGCGCGCGTCCGCGGCGGCGCAGACGGCGTCGAAGGCGCCGCCGCGCGACGCGAGCAGAGACGCCGCCGCGTGCACGTCCGAGTCGCGCGCGGAGGTTTTGTCGGGCGGCGGATTCGTTTTTTTTTCGTTCGGATCGTCCGCGAAGGCTTCGGAGACGATGCCGCCTCGCGCGCGGTACGCGCCCGGCGCGTACAGAAATCCAGGCTCGGCGGGGTCCACGTGGATCCAGTCTCGCAGAGCGTCGTCCCCGGACTCCGCGAGCGCGCGCAGCGTCTCGCCGCGCGCGTCGAGGCGCGCGATCGCCGAACGCAAAAAAATGTCGGACGAAGAAGAAGAAGCGTTCGCGTTCGCGTTCGCGTTCGCGTTCGCGTTCGCGTTCGCGTTCGCGTTCGGCGCGGAATCGCCGAAGCCCGGAAACGCCGCGCCGTCCACGGCCACCAGGTCCCGCGCGCGCGGCCGCCGCTCGCGGCGCCAAGAAGGCTCCTCCGCGGAGACTCGAACGTCCTCGACGCCTTCGTCGTTCTCGCCGTCCCCGCGCTCGCGCGACGCGTCTCCGCGCGACGCGTCCCCAAACGCGTTCGAAAAAGCGTCCGCCTCTTCCCTGCCCGGCGCCCAGCTCGAGGCGCGCGCGAAGCCCTCGGCGTCGCTCAGGACGCGCGCGTGCGGCCGCACGCGCGGCGCGAGCCACGTCTCCACGGCTCGGCGCCCGAGCACGAAGCGCGGCGGCGCGCCCAGCCGCGGCGTCAGCGCGAACCCGGCGTCACGCGCGACGCGCGCGAGGTCGGCCAGCGCGGGCCACGCGAGCTCCGGCGAGACGTGGTCGGGGGTGACGCGCTCCGGCGAGATCCCGCCGAAGCAAGAGACGCCCGCGTCGAGGAGCGCGCGCCACCCCGCGGCGCGGCGATCGCCCGCTTCCGCGTCGAACGCTTCGACGCGTTCCGCGCGCGTCGCGCGCGCGGCTTCGGGCGTGAGGTTGGGCGGGCACTGAATCGGCACGTCCGGCCCGAACGCGAGCCTGGCGACCGCGACGGTCCACAGCAGCTCGTCGAGATCGGGCTCGGGCGCGTCGCGCATGCGCGTGTTCGGTTTCGCGCGGAAGTTCTGCACGAGCACCTCCTGCACGTGCCCGTGCCTTTCGTGCGCCGCCTTGATTTTGAAGAGCGCGTCGAGGCGCTCGGCGCGCGTCTCGCCGATCCCCACCAAAACGCCGCTCGTGAACGGCACGCGAAGCGATCCCGCGTTTTCGATGACTCGTAAACGCGCGCTCGGGCGTTTCGTCTCGCACCCGAAGTGCGCCGCGTTCGGTTCATCCACCAGTCTGTCCGCGCTCGACTCCAGCATCAGCCCCTGCGAGACGGACACCTCGCGCAGTGTTTGGAGCTCCGCGCGGCTCACCACGCCGGCGTTGCAGTGCGGCAGCAGCCCCGTCTTCTCCAGCACCTCGCCGGCGCAGTGCGCCAGGTACGCCACGGTGGACTCGAAGCCCATCTCGTCGAGCGCGGCGCGCGCCTCCGGGTACGCGCGCTCCGGGCGGTCGCCCAGCGTGAACAGGCACTCCAGCGCGCCCGCCGCCCTCCCCGCCTCGGCCACGGCGAGGATCTCGGGGACGGACATGTAGACGGCATCCGCGGATGTCGGATCCTTCGCGAACGTGCAGTACCCGCAGGCGTCGCGGCACGCGCGCGTGAGCGGGATGAACACCTTCGGCGAGAACGTCACGACGTGCGGGTTGGGACCGCGCGCGCGCGTCTCGCGCGCCAGCGCGCAGAGCTCGTCCAGCGTCTTGGACTCCACCAGAGCGTCCACCTCCGCGCGACTCAGCCCGGCGTCGGCGGCGGTGGGAGCCACCGCGGAGCGCGTGGCGCTGCGTCGCCGGAGGCCGGGGGCGCGCGCCTCGCCAGCTGCACCCGCGCGCGATCGCGCGAGCGCGCCATGCTGCAGCCAAGAGGTGGCCGTCGCCATCGCGCGCGTCTCGAAAGTGTTCGCCGGAGCGCGCGGGTCGCGAAAAAGTGCTCCGAGACTCATGACCTGATGGCACACTTCGTCGACGCTCGACGGAAGTTTGGAGCGACGAGTTTTCTGTGCGGGAAAAACATGCCCGATCGGATTTCGCGCGAAAATCGACCGGGCGGTTTCATCGGGGCCGCGATCAGCCCCGGGCGTGATCGGGAACCGTTCAAAACGCTTTTGGAAAACCCAGCCGGCGAGTTGTCGGGCAAAATCGCGATCCCGGAGAATCAGGAAACCGAATGGGCGTTTTTGATTCGCTGTGAATGCTGACTCGCGCACGTCCGCAAACGCTCGCCGATCTTATTAAGCTTCCCGGCATTGCACACGCCGGCAATACGCGCGCGCGTCCGCAGGACCGCAGGCTCGTCCGTATTGTCGCGCGGGCCGCGCTCGCGAACACCCCGAGGCCGGGGCGCGACGCACGCAGGCGCGGCGTAGCCGTCGTAGAGGGCGGAGCAGGCGGAGCAGGCGCACGCCCGCGCGCGGAAACCACCAACCGAAACGCGTTGGCGATGCCGTGCGTGATGCGCGCGCGCGTCGCGGCGCCGGCGTCGACTTCCGGCGCGCGCGCGCACATCGCAGGCCGCGCGACGCGCGCGCGCGCGCCCGCGAACCGCGCGCGACCCGAAACGGGAGCCAAGGTGCGTCGCGTGCGCTCCAGACCCCCGCGCGCCGGACCGCGCCGTCCACGCCGAGGCCACGCGCGGTGCCCGCTCGCGTCTCGCCAGCTGTTCGTCTCGGCGCGATATTTTCCAGCCTTCTCGCCGCGCTTCTCTCGCGCCGACTGACCCTCTCGCGCCCCCTCGACGCGCGCTCTCTCTCAGCGCGACGGCGCCGACGCCGTGCGCCGCGGCGCCTCGCTTCCCCGGCGCGCGGTGATGGCGCCCGACGTCGCGACGGCGGAGGCTTCGCACCCGCGCCGCGGCGGCATGGGCCGCCGATTCGCGGACGAAGCGAGCCTGTCGACGCCCGGCGACGACGCGGCGATCCGCAACTTCTGGTACCCCGTGCACTTCGAGGCCAAGCTCGCGAAGAGCTCCGACGCCGATCAGAACACGTTCGTGCTCTTCGGCGAGACGTGCGCGCTGCGCCGCGCGAACGCCGACGACGCCGCGAGGGCCATCGCGCCGCTCTGGGGCGAGACGGATGACGTCGCCGCCGCGGCGCCGGACGCGCGGCGCGCGGAGACGCGCGCCGCCACGTCGGACGGCTTCGTGTGCGCGTCCGTGGACGCGCCCGGCCGTTATTTTCCCATCGGCGTGCAGGATGGGCTGGTGATGGTGTGGCCGGGCACGTGCCGCCCGTCAGACGCGCTGCCCGAGACGTTCCGCCCCCCGGAGGGGTACACCACGCACGCCGAGCTCATCATCGAGTGCGTGCCGGTGGAGCACGGATTGCTGATGGAGAACCTGCTCGACCTCGCGCACGCGCCGTTCACGCACACCGGCACGTTCGCGAAAGGCTGGGGCGTGCCCAACTTCGTGGAGTTCGTGTCGAAGCAGATGCGCAAGCCGGGCGACGGGTGGCACGACATGGCCAACGCGCTGGCCAACGCGGGGGGGAGTCGCGCGCCCGTTTCGGTGAAGAAGCTGGTCGGCATGAACGGCGACCTGGAGGGCCAGCAGGGCTCGTGGAACCCGTACCCGATCGACATGAAGTTCGTCACGCCGTGCATGGTGGACTCGCACATCGGCATGTCGCAGGCGGGCGCCGCGGGGGGGGGGGCGCAGTTCGAGGAGGGCGTGCGCTGCGCCGAGTGCTCCAACCACCTGCACCAGCTGCACGTGTGCGCGCCGGCGGCGCCGGGCACCACGCGGCTGCTCTACCGCATGTCGCTGGACTTCGCGGGCTGGGCCAAGTACGTGCCCGGGATCGAGCTCGTGTGGACGGAGATGGCGAACCAGGTGCTCGGTGAGGATCTGAGGCTGGTCACGGGGCAGCAGGACCGCATGCGTCGGGGGGGGCGGGTCTGGGCGCACCCGGTTGCGTACGACAAGCTCGGCCTCGTGTACCGCCGCTGGCGAAACTTCTCCGTCGGCGACGCGTGTCCGCTCCCCGCGGATGATTGAACGCGCGACGACGATTTCGGGAAGCGCATCGAGCGCGCGCGTCCGGGAAACGCGCGCGGAGCCGCTCGCGGTGTCGCGGCCGAGGCGCGACCGTTCGTCCGGCGCGCCGCCGGCGCGGCGCAACGGCGGGCGGCGACGCGCGCGTATTTTTTGTAAACCATTTTTTACGAGTCACCGCTCGACGCTTTTTTTCGTCGACCGCCGTCCTTCCCTTGATGAAAAGTTTTGGCGTGAGATGGAGTGAAGTGGCGTGAAACCAGGGAGGGTGACCTTTCGGTCAACTTCACCCTGAAATCAACGCGCTTGACCCGATCTCACGCCAAAATCAGGGTCGATATTAAAAATGTCGCTCTTCTCGTCGTCGCTCTCGTAGTCGCGTCTTCACTCGTCCTCCGGAGGCTTCGGCGAGCCTCCTGGGATTATCGGGGGGTCAACCTCGAAAGGGAGGCCCAGCTTCTTGCCGGCCTTCGTCGCGTAGGGCTTGTCGGAGTTATCCAAGACGGGCATGAACAGGACGCGGATGATCGCGTTCGCCGTGTCGATCGCGGCCACGTCCTTCATGCCCCAGCTCTTGATCAGCTTCACGAGAGCCTTGGTCTCGTCCTCGCCGAAGGCGAACACGAAACACATCGGCAATTCAGTCACCGCCTTCTTCAGCGCCTCCTTCGGAATGGGCACGGATTCTTCGATTTCGGCGGCCAATTCTAACCACATCGCTTCGTCCCAGGCGTACAAGTTGCGGGCGTTGGCGTAGCCTTTCCAGTGAGCCGCCTCCGCGGCGATGTCTGCGGGGGAAAGGCCCAACTTCAGCAGCTTGTCCCACTCGGGGAGCGTGGGGAAAGGGTCGCTGCGGAGGGGGAAGTCGGTCAGCGGGCAGGCGCAAGCGGCGAGGGTCGTTCGGGGGAGAGTCGGATGAGGGAGACGCACCAGTGAACAGGGACGCTTGCGTTGCAACCCATCGTATCAGGCGAGGAGAGGCGAGGCACAAGAGACCGCGATCGCGATAGTGTCGAACTCGTGTCGAACGGCTGACGGAATATTTTTAACGCACGCTAACGCGTGAACTCGGGTTCTACATCCGGCTTATCATAGGGCCGCCCCCGACGACTTTTGACTCGAAGGTCTCGGTCGGCTGGTTTGGGACGAGGTCGAGTTGAAAGTCTGTAGTTTACATTTGAAGCTGAAGTTTCATCGATGCATCGGTCAACTTCGACGTCTACCATCGCGGTTCACGCCACTTCACTCCATCTCACGCCACAACAAAACCAGCCCAGAAAACCAGGGGTGCGAAACTCAGGTCACATCATCACCATCCTCGACTCGAGGTCTTCCTTCGTCGTTCCTCCTCCCTCCTCGCCTGGCTTCGCAGTCCCGCGCGGGCCGACGCAGCGCGCCGCGCTCGACGCCTCGCCCCGGGATGAGCAAGGTTCGCAAGCGACCGCGCGACGGCGCGGCGCGGCCGGCGGGCGCGCGTGACTCGGTCGCGAAGAAGGCGCGACGAAAAGCCGAGTCGGCGGGCGGCGGTGCGCGCGAAAAGAACCACGCCCCGGGCCCCGGGTCCCGGGCGGTCGAGGCGCCGAGCGGCAAGATTCCCTCGCGTCCGCCTCCGTCCTACCGTCTGACGACGTGTGACACGGACGAGGCCTCCGCGGCCTCGGTGTTGCGTCCCGGGGACGACGAGTACGAGCCGTGCGTCCGCCGCGCGTACGCGGGGTTTCACGTCGACCCCCCCGACGCGCTCGCGCGGGAGACGCACGACGCCGCCGCGGGTGCGTTCGAGTCCATGCGCGCGCTCGGGCTGTTCCACCGCGATGTGCTCGCCGCGGGTAGCGTCGTGAGCCCCACGTTCGTGCGCCGCGTGCTCGTGGGCGACCGGGGCATGACCTACCACTACCAGAAGCTGCGCATCTTCGCGCACTCCTGGCACGACGAGGACGTCGCGAAAAACGCGACCGATTCGGGTGCGGATCTGTCGCCCCTGCGTGTGGTGCGGGAGCTCAACGAGACGCTCAAGGCGAGGAGCGCGCGCGTCCTGAAACAGACGCGGCGTCCTGAAACGCCCGACGGGTCGTGCGACTTCAACGTCACGTTGATCAACTTGATGGACGCGAAGGCGGCGGCGGCGCGTTCGGACGTCCCGCTGAAGGACGAAGCGAGGTACGGCATGGGCCCGACGTCCGTGAGCTGGCACAGCGATTCCTCGTTACAGCCGCGCTCCACGGTGGCGGTGTACCACGTGTGCTTCGACGCGAGCGGGAAACCCGACGGCTCGACTGACGACTCGAGCTGGCACGTCGCTCTGCGCGCGCTGGACGGCCGAACGCCGGCGCTCCGCGTGCCGCTCCCCTCGCGGGCGACGTACTACATGCTGCGCGACTTCAACGCCACCCACCACCACGCGGTGCTCGCGGGGGACACGCGCAGGTACAGCAGCACGCACAGGGTCGCGGTGGTGGAAAAAGACACCTTCGAACACATCAAACGCGTGTGCGTCGAAGCCGTGCGTGCGCTCCCCGAGCTGAAACGGATGGCGGAGGCGCGCCGCGCGCGCGAAAAAAACGCGAGCGCGCCCGTCGACTACGCGGCGCACGCGTGTCTGACGCGAAAGCTCAGCGACGCGCACCGCGAGGTTGAGTTCCAATGGCTCCGCATGTTCTGGCTCCAGGGCGAGGAGCACGCGCGCGCGCATGCGCCGTACTGGCGCGTGAAAATAGACGAGCTCACGCAGGCGTGGGATGCCATGGAGCTCGGCCTGCGATGGGCGTTGGAGTGTCTGCGCGTGGGGAAACGAGACGCGGAGGAGGCGCCGCCCGTCGCGCCGCGGAGGAATTACGACCTGGCGCTCTACGCGTTGACCGCCGTCGCGGAGGCGCGCGAGGCGCACTTCAAGCGCGCGTCGAGCGCCGCGTACGCGAAGCTCCCGGCGACGCGAAGGCCCGTGCGTCGGCCAGCGTTCGCGGAGACGAGCCCTTTGCCGGAAAACCTGAGACCGGCGATCGCGGCGCTCGCCGGGTGGAAAGCGCGAGCCGAGCGAACGTACGAGCGCGCGTGAGAGCGACGAAACGAAACGCGAGCTCGCGCTCGCGCTTTTGCTGCTCGCTCGCTTAACTTACACGTCATAAGACACACCCGACACCACCGAGAGCTCGAGAGCTCTCTTGCTCTCGGTTCGTCTTCGTCTTCGAAAAGAGTCATTTCTTCATACTGGCGCCGCCCTCGTCGCCGTCCGCGCTCCCGTCCCCCGACGACGCGCGCTCCATCGAGGACGGCCGCTCGACGCCGTCGTCGCTCCCGCCGCCGCTCCCGCCGGAGGCGCCGCTCCCCCCGCCGGAGGCGCCCTCGCCGCTCCCGCCGTCGCTCCCGTCGCCGCCGTCGTCGATCGCCCCTTCGATCTTCGCGCCGCCCTTCTGCTTCGCTTGGGCCTCCCGCGCCGCCGCCTTTCCCGAAAGGGTCTTTTCCGCCGCCTTCGTTTCGCGCTTCGCCGCCGGCCCACCCCCTTGCTTCGCCTCGCTCGCCTTCGTGTTCACCCCCGGCTCCCCGTCGCTCCCGGCGCCGCTGCCGTGGCCGGAGACGCCCGCGCCCGAGCCCTTCTCCGAGCCGGGCTTGGGATTCGAGCCCCCCGACCCGGCACCGTCCGACCCGGAGCCGTCCGCGCTCTTGTTGCCCTCGGAGTCGCCGCCGGAGCCATCGCCCTCCTCGCTGTCGCGCGGCGCGCGCGCGCGCGCGCCGTCGTCGCTCCCGCCGCTCCCCCCCGAGCCGCCGCCGCTGCCGCCGCCGCTGCCGCCGCCCTCGCGGCTGGGCGAGTTCTCCATGGTGCTCTCGGAGCAGCCGCGCAGGCGCTTCAGGTACAGGCGGTACTTCTGCAGGTGGCTCGCCACGTTCTCCCGCGTCAGCCCCTCGACGTTCATGAGCTGCATGATGGTCTTGGGCACCGCGTTCTTCACGCCCAGGTGCGTCACCGCGTCCACGAAGCGCTTGTGCAGCGCGGGCGTCCAGACCAGCCGCGGGCGCTTCAAAGCCTGCGCGTCCTCCTCGCCGCCCAAAGAGTACATCGAGGCGCCGATCGGCGCACCCCCGTGGGCGTGGGTGTGGGCATGCGCGTGGGCGTGGGCGTGCGCGCCGTGGCTCAAAAGTGGGAGCCCACCCGGATGCGAGACGTCGCCGCGCGGCGCGCCCGGGCGCGTGACGCCCCCGGCGGCGCCCGGCGCCAGCCCCGCGCCCATCCCGGGATCCCCGACCTCGCGCGCGCGCTTGAACGCCTCGAACGTGCGGCTCCGCTCCACGCCGTACTGGAACGCCATCATCTGATCGTACGAAACCGCGGCGTGGTCCATGGCGGGCGCGCCCCCGTGGACCGCGCCGCCGCGGTGCGGCGCGCGCGGCGTATCCGCCGCCGCCGCGCGGGGGGGGCCGCCGTGCGCGTTTTGCAGACTATTCCCGCGCGCGGCGGCGACGCCCGCGCCACCGCCGGGCGAGCCGTAGAACGCGCCGTGGCCGTGCGGCGGGCCATTCACCACGCCCGACCCACGCGCGTGATGCTGCTGCTGCGCTTGCGCCTGCTGCGCGAAGTGCTGCGCGACAGCGTACTGGTGCATCTGCTGGTGCATCTGCATCTGCGCCGCCATGCCGTTTGGGGACGACGCGAAGGCGTACTGCTGCGCCATCGCCGCCATGGCGCTCGCCGCGCCCATCTGCTGCATCTGCGCCGCGGTGGTACCCATCTGCTGGTGCTGCCGGTGCTGCAGGTGCTGCTGCGCGCCGTCGAACGCGGGCGGCGGGTTCGCGTTCGTCGTTCGAATCGGCGCGCGGCGGTTCCCCGCCGCGGAATCCATCCCGGCCTCGGCTTGGTTTTTCGACGCGTGTTTCCCGGAGTGCACGCCGTTGCCGGAATCCGTCGCGTTCCCCGCGTGGCCGGGCGCGGGCGCGGGAATGCGGTAGCCGTTCATCATCTGGATCCCGAACGCGTTCGCGAGCCCTGGGGTTAAAAGCTGCGCGTTGGTCGGGGGTGGCTGGTCCCACGACGCGCACCCGGGGTCACGCGCGGAATTCGCCTGTTGGCTCCCTCCGCTCGCGGTGACGCCTCCCGCGTTTCCGGCACGCGTGGGATCACCCGGCGCCTGCGTGGTGGTGCCCTCGTCCGACCCGCTCCCGGCCTTGGTCTTCGCCTCGACCTTCGCGTCCGCCTCGCCGCCGGTCGCCACCGCCGCCATCGCGCTCCGGGGAGGCTCGCGGAGGACGCGGGGGGGGCGAACGCCGTCGTTGCGCGCGCGCTTTTTGGCGAGCGCGATATCGGCTGCTCGCTTTTTGGAAATATCTCGCGCTCGAAAGAAAAATCTCGACCGGAGCGAACGCGCGCGACTCCCGAATCGCGGTGTAAAACGTCCCAGCCAAAAAACGAGCGCTTTTTCGGATCTTCTCGGACACGTGGAGGCGGGCGATCGACGAGTCGTCAAACCTCGGTTCGCGCACACGAAAAATCGCCTCGTCGGATTCGGCTTTTTGCGAGATGGAAACCTTCCAGACAGTGCCAGATCTTCTCACAAGCGGACAAGCCTTTTCAACGTTCAACCGAAAACGCCTCTAGCTGTTCCGCGGCGCGCTGCGCCTCCGCGGCGGCTCTGTCGTCCTCGGACATACCCGCCTCCGCGGCAGCCTCCGCAGCGGCGCGAAGCCGCTGCGCGCGAAGCAGGGGGTGGTGCGTCTCGTCCTCCTCCTCGGACGCGTCGCCGCCGCCGGGCTGGGAACGGAAACCGGACGGACCCGCTCGCTTTTTTTTGGGCTCGACGGAAAACACGCACACGTGTTGCCGCGGCGCGTCGCTGTCGCGCAGCGTCTCCCCCCCCACCGGCGTGGCGCGCAGCCCCGCGGCCCGCAGGCTTTCGTACAGTGCGGCGTCGTACCCGTAGCCCCCCCATCGGCCGCACGTCTGCGCCAGGAAACAGGAGGGCGCGCTTTTGGTTTCCGCCGCTCGCGACGCTTTCGACGCCGCCGCGGAGCGCACGGGCGTCTCGTCGCTCTCGGCTCCGGATTCCGGAAGCAGCATCGCGGCGAGGCACGTCGCGAGGTCCCGCGCGCCCGCCTCGCCGTACACGAGGTCAGACCCGACGATCACGTCCCACGGCTCGCGCGCGAGCGGAGAGCGCGCCGCGTCGGCCCAGTCCAGCGCGGACGCGGCGACGGCGTCGGGAGACGCGTCGTCTCCCGACGCGTCGGAAGACACACGAGACGCGCTCGCGTTCTCACCTCGGTTCTCACCGAGGTGAAGTCGCCGCTCGTGGAGCTCGTCGTCGGTTCGTGGAGCTCGACGCGCCGCCGCGGTCGCGGCGGCGAGGTTCGAGGCGAGCCGCTCCGCGGCGTCTTCGTGCGCGGTCTCCGTCGCGCACCAGCGCACGTCCGGCCTCCTTTTCGTGGCGTTCAGCGCCATCCAGCCCGTGCCCGCGCCCAACTCGAGCACGCGCGCGCCTGGGGGCAAACACCGGTCGTCGCGCGTGAGGTGTTCGAGCAGCGTCAGCGCCGCGGGCCACACCCGGCCGCTGCAGTGCCTCTCGACGACGCCGATGCCCAGAGCCTTGAGCTCATCCGTGGCGCTGGCCACGCCGGTCGCCTCGGGAGGAGGCGCCGACATCAAGTGACTGCCGTGAAAATGCGCAGGGTCTCGCCAAATCCCGCACTCATCAGAAGTGAAACAGAGTCAAGTCCGGAGCTGCGCTCCCGTCACTCGACCCCGCGTCCCGCGGTCGGCTCGACGGCATGGCCGCCGCCGCCGCCGCCGGTTCGGCCTCGGCGGTCTCGCACCCTCGCCCGACTGCCCGGCGGCGCCGCGGAGGACTTCGCCGCCCCCGCGCGACCCGCGCGGGGACCGCGTTCGCGTCCGCGTTCTCCGGCGGGCGTTCCCACTCCGACGCCGTCTCCCTGCCCCTCATCGACGGCCCGTGCGTGTGGCGCGCCCCCGAGCTGCGCGACGCGCCCGAGCTGTGGTCGCACCGCCTGACCGCGAGCGAGATCGCGGAGCTCGACGCCGCGCTGGCGCGCGCGCGCGCCGCCGACTTGGACGTGATCGACCTCACGCCCGACACCTTCCCTCTGCCGTCGCTCGCGCCGCGTCTGCGCGCGCTGCGCGACGAGCTCGTGCTCGGGCGGGGCGTGTACTTGTTCCGCGGCCTGCCCGTTCAACGCTGGGACCGCTGGGAGACGTGCGCGGCGTTCTACGGCCTCGGCGCGCACATGGGGTGGACGTGTCCGCAGAACGCGCGGGGGCACGTGCTCGGTCACGTGAAGGACCTCGGGAACGACCCGAACGACCCGGCGACGCGGCTGTACACGACGTCCGCCGCGCAGCCGTTCCACACGGACAGCGCCGACATCGTGGGCTTGCTGTGCGTGAAGAACGCCGCGCGCGGCGGCGAGAGTCAGGTGGTGAGTACCGCCGCGGTGTACAACGAGCTGGTGTCGAAAGACCCCGAGTCGGCGTCCGCGCTCCTCGAGCCCTTCCCGGTGGACCGGAAAGGCGAGACGCCGCCTGGGAAAAAGCCGACGTACGACATGCCCGTGTTCCACGTCCACCGCGACGGCCCGCGTGACTCCGAGAACGTCGAGACGCGTGACGCCACTCGCGGAACGATCCCGTACATGCTGAGCGGCATTTACGATCGGAGCTTCGTGGACGCCGCTCAGAAGCGGTGGAGCGCGGCGGACGGCGTTCCGCGGCTGACGCGCGCGCAAATCGACGCGCTCGATGCGCTCGACGCGACGTGCGCCGACGACGAATTCAGACTGGACATGCGCCTCGAGCCGGGCGACGCGCAGTGGCTGCACAACCACACCACGTTCCACGCGCGCTCGGCGTACGAGCGCGGCAGCGACAGGCACTTGCTGCGCGTGTGGATTGCGCCGGAAAACGCGCGGCGCTTGCCGGCGGCGTTCGCCGAGCGCTTCGGCGAGCTGGAACCGGGGCCCAACCGAGGCGGCGTCCGCGTCGAGGGCCAGACGCCGCACTGCGCGCTCGAGCCGTGAACGGCGAGGGTCGTCTGCGGGGAGGAAAAAAGAAAAGCGCGTCGGACGCTTCCGAGACGTGTAGTAGTGAACGAACGCGTCGTGGTGTTCGTGTGTTTCACCGCGTCGCAAACTCGTCTACGTTCGCCCTCGAGACCCCGCTCGAGAACCCCCCCCCACTGCGCATCGGCGACGATCACGCCTCCGTCTCATCCACGGCGGTCTTGGTGTAGATCTGCTGCTTGGAGTGCATGGTGACGGGCTTGATCACCTTCTGCGCGATGAGGATGGCGATAGCCTTGCGCGCGAGCGAGCACGTGATGCGCAGGCGGTCCGTCAGGATGGACACCGTGATCATCTTGTACTTGGGCACCTCGGACATGAGCTTGTCGTACGTGGACTGCTCGAAGAGAACCTGGTTGTTCGCCTTCTCCTTGTTCTTCCCCTTCGACCACTTCTTCTTCTTGCCCTTGCCACCGGCCATGGCCTTGGCGGCCTTGGCGGCCTTCGATTCGGGAGCTTTGGGAGGCTGTCGGCGGGCGGGAGAGGAGGAGGAAGACACACATTGAGGTCAGCGACTGGTTTCTCTCTTTTTTTCGCGCGACGCACAAGCGACGTGACGGAACGCGACGCGAGTCGACGGACGTCGCGGACGAGCACGCGTCTTTAGCGGGCGCAGCACGCCGCGACGCGACGGGTCCTTCCGCGGCAGCGAAGGCACAGAGACGCGGATTCCGCGGAAGGGACCGGAGGTGCCGCGCGCGATCCGGCCCGAGACGCGCTTCGGGAAAAACAGGGTTTCGCACGCGACGGACGGATGGCATCCGCCGGACGCGCGCGTGCGCGGTCGCGGCGAGGAGCGCGCGCGACGGAATCGACGTCGCAGACACCATCTCCACGCTCGAGGTCACTCCGCGCGCGTCACGCGGGTCGGAGACGCGGCCCGTCGCCCGTCAAGGCGCCAGGCGCGACGTTCCGCGCGCGCGCGCTCCGCAAACCCTAAACACGCGCTCGCGATGCCACCGGGCCCGGCGCGAAGCCTCGAGCGCGCGACGCGGGGACAGCGCGGGGATGTCGATTTCGAAAACAGGCGACATGCGCGTACCATCTTGAGTAACCCTGACTACTATGTCACGCGCTGCACCTGCGCGGCGGATAGAGGGCTAGCAGGAGGCACGACCGGCATATTTGGGCATCGGCTCGCTCGTACAACTCGAGTTCCAAACAGCGAAACAGGATTCCGAACGCTTGGCAGTCTGAAAAAAGCCATGGGTGCCGGCTTATTTTGTGAATCGTAATAAATGGGGTTTTAATATTTGAAAGTCTATGAAAAATACGTTCGAAATCCGGTCGATTCACCAGATATTTGCATCACTCTTGAAATATTCGGATTTATCTTACTAAAAACCATGCGGGGAAAAAGGATGCGTGGAACCTGTGGGGAAAGGCATGACCCCTTCTTCCCTCGTCGCTTCGGCGTTCGACTGTCGAAAAAGCACACGTGGGTCGCTTTTTCGACGTTCGAGGAGGGCTTCGACATCCACACGCGTCCGCGCATGGGCGGCAACGACGCGCGGTCGCGTCGCGCGAAGCGCGCTGCGGCGACCGCAGTCGTCGCGGCGGCCGGCCTGGGGTTCGGCGTCGCCGCGCTCGGGCTCGGCGCCGCCGCGCTCGCGGCGGGGGAGTGGCGCCATCGGCGCGACGGTCGGGGCGCGTTCGCGGCCGCGTCGCCGGGGCGCAGGCGCCGGCCCCTGAGCGACCGCGAGTGGCGCGGCGCGATCGACCGCGAGGGGCGCGTCGTGGAGGACAAATTCGCGAGCGTGCTGCGCCGCGCCGCGAGCGACGGGGTCGCGCCGGAGATACGACCGGAGGTGTGGCCGCTGCTGCTGGGCGTCCGCCGGCCCGAAAGCACGGCGGTGGAGCAGGAGCAGCGGAGACGCCGCCGCCGCGCGCGGTACGACGCGTTGCTCGAACGGCGGGACGAGCTGGAGAGGGTTCTGAGTTCGCCCACCGCGGGGTCACCCTCTTTGGGCCTTCGTTCGGGACGCGCGTCCCCGGGGACGCCCGCGCGGAGCGCGGGGACGTCCCTAACGACGCGCGCCTTCAGAAGCCGCGAGGCATTCGCGGCCGCCGACGTCGCGCCTTCGCCCGACGCGGGTCACGCGCAAAACACAAAAGCGCGCCACCTCGCGACGTACGCGGAGAGCGTCCCCGTGATCCGCGCGGACGTCCCGCGCACGGCGTTCGTCCCCGGCGGCGCGTTCGAGACGCACTGGCGGCTCGAGCGCGACGCGGCGCGCGACGCGGGTTCCGCGTCGCGCGTGCTTGACTCGACCCGGTTGAGAAAAGGCGAAACCGAAAACGTCCCCACGTGGCGCGCCGCGCAGAGCGCGCGCTTGACGCGCGCGCTCGCCGCGTACGCGCTGCACGACCCGGACGTGGGGTACTGCCAGGGTATGAACGAGGTGGCGGCCCGGTTCCTGGAGAACGTCGTCGACGAGAGCGAGGCGTTTTGGTGCTTCGCGGCGTTTCTGGAGGCGTACAGGCCGCACTTCATCATCGCAGAGCGGCGGGATCCCGCCGCGGCGGCGAAGCCGCGCGGTCCCTCAGCGCTGCGCGACGCGCGTGACGCAAAAAAAAGCTCGCGCGAATCCGTTCGCGACGTCCTGCGCGACCTGGGCGTCGTCCTGCGCCGGTGCGACCCGCCCCTGTGGAAGCACGTCCGGCTTCTGCACGCGCAAGAGTGCATGTTCGCGTTCCGCGCGGTGGTCGTGCTGCTGGCCCGGGAGCTGCCCCCGCCGGAGACCACGTTCCTGTGGGAGGCGCTCATGGCGAGCGGCGACCACCTGGCCGGGTCGCGCGGAGACGCGCGCGCGAAGAGCGCGTCCGAGGAAGGAAACGAGGTCGCGTCCGACGACGACGACGCCGACGACGGCGACGACGACGACGACGACGCGGAGGCGGAGACGCGCGAGGACGGTTCCCGAACGAAAACGCGCGTTCGTTCTCGACACGCGCGCCGCCGCCCCGTCGTCGAGCCGGGCGGCGCTGGGGACGGGCGCATGCTTCTTCACTGCGTGGCGGCTGTGTTCGTGCAGGCGCGGCACTTGGTGTTCGGGTGCCGCGAGTTCGACGACCTGCTGCACGCGGCGCACCACGCGGTGAGCGCCAAGTGCGGCGCGGCGGCGCCGCTGCTCGAGTCCGCGCGCCGGCTCATGGCGCAGCCGTGGCGCGGCGGCGCGGACGCGCGCCGAGTGCTCGAGGAATAGACGACAGGCCACACCGGGTGGCATACTCCGCGCTCATATGACATACTATATACATATCACATGTAGTTGACGGCTTTGTCTCCGACGGCGTACTCGCCGCGCAGGTCGGTGGGCGAGAACTTCCCGTTTCGCTCCCTCGCCGGCGCGGCGCTCAGGTCGACGCACCGCACCTCCCCCAGCTCCAGCGCCCAGTCCTGGTGGTGGTCCGTGAGCTTCGTGCCCATGAGGCTCGCGGTGAACAGCGACAGCGTGTCTTGGTGCGACACCAAAATCACGTCCTCGCCGTAATACGTGCTCTCCAGCCGCGTGAAGCACTCGAGCGCGCGGCGGTACACGTCGCGCGGCGACTCGACCGAGGCGCTCGGCTGCAACGACGCGGGAACGGGGGGGGGCGTGTTTAATGGGTCCCTCAGGTCGCCGTCCCACACGTTTTTCAGAGTGTCGACGCTCTTGAAGTCCAAGTCGCCCATTTTGCGCGGGTCCAGCAACCCCGAGAACTCCGTCCGGAGCTGCGAGAAGAGCATCCCGAGGTCCTCGCGCAAGATGAGCGCGCTCTGGAACGATCGCTGGAAGTTGCTCGTGTAGAGCCACGAAGGCGCGGCGTCGTACGTCTCCGCGATGGTCTTCGCCGCGGCGTGCATCTGCGCCATCCCCGTGCGCGTCAGGCCGTACGTGGTGTCGTACTTGAACGAGGGGTTGGACAGGACCAGACCGCGCGTCTCCAGCGTGCTCTCGCCGTGCCGCACGAGGAAGTACCGGTTGTGCAGGCGCGAGGGGAGGTCGATGAACGCGCGCGCGGGCGGGGGGGCGGCGGCCGCGCCGGCGGACGCGACGAGCGCGGACCCGCCCAGCAGCGCGGCGCGGCGCGAGCACGAGCCGGGGAGCCACAGCTGTGCGGAGGAACAGGGGAAGGCATCGTCGTCGTCTCGATCGCGACGAGAGCCTCGGACGTCGCGCCAGTCGAGCCGTTCGCACCGCGGCGAAACGACGCGACGATCGCGGCCGCGACCCGAGGGCGCGCCGAGGGGCTCGCGAGCGGGAGCGCGGCGCGGCGCGAGCCGCCGCGACCCCGATGCGCACGCACGCCTCGACGCGAGCGCCGCGCCCGGGCGCCCGGGCGGAGACGCGACCGACGCCATCGACGCGCGAGTCACAGTGCCATGACGACAAGTGGCGCCCGCCGATCATCCGAAGCTGCGAATCTCGCCCGCTCATGTCCGTGAGTCAGCATCGGAAAACCCACAGGCGCGCGACGACGACACAACCCCGTCGCCAAGTCAGAGTCCGCGACATGGCGTTCCTGATGACGACCAGCGCGCGTGTCGCCCTCGCGTCGCCGCGTCGGCTTTCCGCGTCGCGCGAATCGCAGAGGCGCGGCGTCGCCGCGTCGGCGAGCGCCGACGCCGCGGTCACGCGAAAAGCGCCATCGGCGGGTCGGAGCTCCGCCGTGCCGAAGCGTTGGCACAGCGCCCGGCCCGGCGACCGCATCGCGTTGACGACGATGCCCGCGTCGCGCCCCACGCTGGGCGTCTCTTCGTGGCCCGACTTCGACTACGACGCGTCCGGCGCGACGACGCTCGGGGTGGTGGAGCCCCCCGACGAGAAGCACCCGGACGCCTTGCGCCTGCGCTTCGACGTGCGCACGTTCGAGGGCCCGCCGGTGTGCGGGCGCACCACGCGCGTGTTCGGCGTCCCCCTCCCACCCGGCGTGCGCATCGACATCGTGCCTCTGTCTCTGCACGGGTGGCTGGACCCCGACACGGGCGCGTGCGCGCTGGACTTCGACGCGGAGTTCCGGGGCTCCGTCTTCGGGGAGGGGTTCATCAAGCTCCCGGCGATGACTGTTCGGTCGCCGCTCACCACCGGCGCGGCGCGCGGCCAGAGACGCGCCGCCGTCGGAAAACCGTTCGGCGCGATACGCGGCGGTTCGTGGAAAAGCGCGCGCGTCTCGCCCGCGTCCGTGGGCGACGACGCGAACCTCTCGAACGGCGACGACGCGTCGTCGTCGCTCGCGCGTCGCGCGCGTCTCTTTCGAAAAAACTCGCCGTGTCGCGGCGGCGCCGACGGCGACCTCGCCGAGCTCGTCGCCGTCGCCGCGGTGCCGCGCGTCGAAGGGCCGTGGTCGCGGCTCATGAATTTCTTGCTGCGCTTACCCAACGACGCGCTCGCGGTGTTGCCTTGCCGGTTGCGCGTGTGGGACGGCTCGAATCCGGGGGCGGCGGAGGAGCGGGAAGGAAACGTCGAAGAGGCGTCCATTCTTCGGAGACTGGATAGCAGGTTCGAGTACCGCACGCGCGTGGCGGACCCGCTGCCCATCTCGCCGTCCCAAGTGCGACTCGCGCTCGTCACGTTCGGCGCCGCGACGTTTGTGGAAGAGAGCCACCAGCTGTACGCGTGACGAGCGACGTGAGGGTACACGCCTTTGTCACTAGCGTTGTGGGTACCGATACATCTTCGCCTATTTTACGATATCGTCTCGTCACGCCATCATCACACGCCTGTCAGTCCTCACCGCGCCTCCCGGCGCGCATGCGCCCGAGCGCCTCGTCGTCGGGGAGGCGGCGCGCGGGTCGCGAAGATGAGGACGCGCACCTCTGGGCATCCGACGCGACCTTGTTCGCCCACACGATAGAGGCTGGCCCGGACCTCTACGCATCGGACGCGGCGTTGTTCTCTGGGGACGCGAGGGACCACGGCGCTGACCTCTGGGCGTCCGATGCCGCGCTCTTCGCCACGTCCGAGGACCACGCGAGGTGCGAGCTCGCGGCCCTGAGGCGGTGGCTGGTCGCGCGAGCCTCCTCGGCGGACCCGAGTGCGAGCGCGGTCGAGCCCGAACGCGCCTGCGCGGTGTGTCTCGGTGAGATGGGGAACGCCGATGCTGTCGGCGCCACCGCCGAAAACGAGCGAGACCCGCGGTCCGTCGCGTTACCCTGCGGCCACGCGTACCACCTGCGGTGCGCGCTGGCGGTCCTCGACGCTTCGCCACGACCGTTCCTGTGCCCCACCTGTCGAAGGCCGGTGCGGAGAGACGGCGACGACGAGGCGCGAGAATGACACTTTTTGACGAATCGAACCTTTGCTCTCGCGACGCGTGCGCGCCGCGCGTCTCTACGCGCGGATCCTACGACTCCCCGTACTCCCTGAGTTCCTTCCCGAGCCGCACGAGCTCGGGCGCGATCAGCGCGCGCAGTCCGTCGGGGTTGTCCACGTGCAGCCAGTGTCCCGCGTCGCGCAGCACGTGAAACCGCACCCGCGCGCCGGGCGCCGCGCTCGCCGACTCCAACGCGCGGACGACGCCATCGTCCCACCGCTCCGAGCGCGCGGCGCGCACCACGCGCGTCTCGTGCGACGGCGGCGGATCGACGCACGCCGCGAGCGCCTCTTCGTCTTCGCGCTCGTACGCGTCGTACAGCGCGGCGACACCCTGTATGTCGAACACCCAACGCAGGGGGGACGAGGCCCCGAGCCGCGCGTCGACGGGCGCCAGGTTCGTGCCCAGCCAGTCCACCAGGTCGCGCGGGAAAGAGGCTTTTTTTTCGTTCGAGGAGGCGAGCGCCAAACGCAGCGCGTCCCGCGACGCGAACTCGCGGGGCAGAGACGCCACGGCGTCTAAGACGCGGCGCACGCCGTGCGGATCCGACGCGGAGGCCACGCCGGCGGGGACGGTGTCCAGGGTCCAGCACAGCGCGTGAGGCGGAGGCGGTCTTTCGTTCGAGGAGAGACGGTCGACGTCGTTCGTCGACGCACGCGCCTTTTCGTCATACGCCTTTTCCTTCGCCGCGGCTTTTTTCTGTTTCGCCAGCGCGCGGAGCGCGATCTTGCCGCCCAGGCTGTGGCCGATCACGGCGGCCGCCGGTGGGAACCCGGGGGGGACCGCGCGCGCGTTGATACCGGTGGTGTGTGCCCGAATGTGCTCGGCGACGGCCGCGACGGCGTCTGCGGCGAGGTCCACGGCGCACGGCGCGTCGGGTCGTTTCGCCGACTGGAACGGGCCGACCGGGTGCCTCTTCTCCCGCAGCGCCGCGTCCGAGAAGGTGCGCCCGTGCCACAGGTTGTCCACGAGCGCGAAGCGCCACGGGACGCCCTCGTCCGCGACGCGGCGGCTCAGCGCGCGCGTGAACGTGCGCCAGTTCCTGCCCGAGCCCATCAACCCGTGCAGCACGATGGCCAGGGGCGCGGAGGCTGCCTCGGACGGAGACGTCGACTCGGGGGGCTCGATCAGCTCGTACGCCAGCGGGGGCGCGTCGCGATCGCCGACGGAGGAGAACGACCGAGCGGACGACGCCGACGTGCTCGCCGTGGCGTTCACGAGCCACGACGCGCGTCGCGCGACGCGCGCCAGCGCGAGGCCGGGAGACATCCTCCCGCCCGAGACGCGCGCGCGCGCGTGCCGGTGTGGGGGACGAGAGCGCGGAGGCGCCGAGAGGGCGAAAAAAACGAAACGTTTTCGACACGAGCAGACGAGTGTGTGTTTCTTTTCGCGACGACAGTCGACGCTGACAGTCGACGCTGACGACCGCGTCGTGTCCTACCCCCGCGACGAACCCGGCGTCACGCCCGGCTCGGCCTGCGCGTCGGTCGCGCGGTCTTGAGGTTCCTGTACTTGTCCTTGAGGTTCACAGACGTGAGGTCCGCGCGGAGCTTCCCCGCCCTCTGCCCCTCGGCCAGCATCTGCGCCCACTTGCCCTCGCCGTGCTTCTCGCACAGCGTCAGGAGGTACGCCTCCTCCTCCGCGGACCACCGCTTGTACGTCCGCCCGAGCGACCCGGGGGTCGCGCGCGCGGCGCTCGCGCGCGCGGCCGGGTCCGCGGCGACCGGTGTGCCGCCCTGAGTCGCCAGACCGTCTCCCTGCGACGCGCCCCACGCGACGGTCGCGCCGCCGCCGCCGCTCTTCCCCGCGCCGTCGACGAGCGCCGCGCCCAGCCGTCTTCGCCGGCGCGCCGCCTCCGCGCCCGGGGACGCCTCCTCCTCGTCTTCCGTGCCGTCGAACGCGTACTCGTCGTCCGACGAACGCCGTTCCGCGCCCGTCGACTCGGCGTGCTTCACCAAGTGCGTCCACGCGCTGGCCGCCGCCGCCGGGCCGCGACGCGCCGCGGTCGCCGCCGCCGCGACGACGGGCGGGTTCGGCGCCGCGACAGAGTCCTCCGGGACCGTAGGCCTCTTGCGCTTCCCTCCGTCACGCGCCTCGGCGTCCGGCGCTTCCTCCGAGGAGGGACCCTCGGAGGGACCCTCGGACGCCGTCTCGTCGACGTCGCCCGCGTCCGGAGCCTCCTCGTCCTCCTCGTTCTCCTCGTCCGCGTCGTCGAACCCCTTCCCCGCGCGCGCGCCCGGGGTTTCGCGTAAAAAAAGAGCCCCCCGATCGGCGGGGTGGGACAGGATCCCCGTCGGCGCGTACGGCGAGGCCTCGTTCGTGGACTTCCGCGCGTACTCCACGCACGGCACGTACGCGCCCGCGCCGATGTCCGCGGCGACGCGCTCGAGGAACGCCGGGCCCAACGCGGCGATCACGTTTTTGCAGTACGCGGCGAGCGCCGCGCACAGTTTGCCGGGGGCGTGGTGCTTCCGCGTCACGAGTGCGGGTTCGATGTCGCCGCGAAGCAGGCCGTTCGCGTCCTTCTTCAGCGCTTTCCGCAAATTGTCCAGCGTGCGCTTATCCACCCAAGGACTCGCGCGTTTCACGTCGCCGAGGTCGTACGTGTCGCACCGCTCGTCGAAGTCATTTACCGCCTCGCCGGCCCCGCGCCGCGCGGCGCCGGTTTCTCGGTCGGCGCGGAGCGCGCCGACCATCGTCTCGCAGTAGGCCATCGCGGTGAGGTGCAGCGGCGGCTCGGGCAGCTCGAGCCCGTCCGCGCGCGCGCCCTTCTTGTGCGCGATGTCGCCGAGCGTGATGAGCGACTCGAACACGAACTCGGCCGCCTCGAGAGGCAGGCGCGTGAACGACGACGTGCGGATGTTGAGCGAGTCAAGGAGGAGGCGCGCGTTGATGGTGTCGGGGAGCTGCCCGAACTGGAACCGCGGGGACAGCGCGGCCAGGATCTTGAGCCGCGCGTCGCCGCTCAGGGCCTGCGAGGTGACCAGGAGCTCGATGGTCCAGTGGAGCGCGTGCTCCTCGAAGGTGGAGGCGTGGTCGGCCATCGCGCGTGCCCCGGACGGGCCCGGACGTTCCGAGCGGCGCACCGCAGCGACGCGACGGGCGGACGGAAGGCCGCGGCCTTCGGGGAAGGGCGGGGGAGTGTGGTCGCGACGCGCGGGGAGCGCGAATGCGCTCGGCGGCGGCGGTCGGACGACGTGCGCGTCGTTTATGGGTGAGGGGGGGGTGCCTCGGATGGTTCAATTCGAATTTCACATCAATCCCTTCGGTCAAAACGAGCAGGAGGGCAGCAGGAGGTCAGCAACGGTTCCACCGGGAATCCCGGCAGTGCACGTGAGAACGACTCGCACTGATAAGCCACGTCTCACTCGCTTTTCCGCCTTGTCACACGAAGGCACGCATGGCGACCTCCGCGGCGGCGCGGTGGACGGCGACGCGTTCGGCGCAGACGGCTTCGCCGACGCCGCCGCGTCCCACGGCGGGGGACGCCAGCGGCGCGCGCTCGACCGGGACGCGACCCCGCCGCGCGTCGCGCGTCGCGCGCCGGCTGTCCGCACGCGTTTTCGGCGCCTCCCGCGATGGCGACGCCCCCTCCTGGGAGGAGCTCATCGAGCGCAAGGTGGAGGCGGACATGAAGGCCGCGGCGGACGTGCGCGATGACATGTGGGGCTGGGAGCCCACGAAGGAGCGCGTGCTCCTGGTGGGCGTGGGCGGGCAGAAGGGCGACGAGAGGGCGGACCAGTACGGCATGGAGGCGTCGCTGGCTGAGCTCGCGCAGCTCGCGGACACCGCCGGGCTGGAAGTGGTCGGCGCGGTGACCCAGCGCCTGCGCGCGCCGCACCCGGGGACGTACGTCGGGAAGGGAAAGCTCGGCGAGCTCAGACGCGCGTGTGGGCTCCCCTCGGACGCCACGAAGGTCGAGGCGAGCGCGGACGAGGAGGTTGAGGAGGCCTTTTTCGACGACGACGACGACGACGACGCATCGGCGTCCTCGGACGCGGACACGGACGTTTCTTTTTCCGTGTGGGACGAAGACGCCGAGCTGGAGCGGGAGACGCGCGACCGCGCGCTCTCCGCGTCCGCGGAAGAGCACCCCGTGGAGACGGTGATTTTCGACTCCGAGCTCACCCCACGGCAGGCGCGCAACCTCTCCTCGGCGCTGGACGAGCGCGTGGCCATCTGCGACCGCACGATGCTGATCCTGGACATCTTCGGCCAGCGCGCGCGCACGGCGGAGGGCCAGCTGCAGGTGGAGATGGCCAGCCTGGAGTACCAGCTCCCGCGCCTGACGCGCATGTGGTCGCACCTGGAGAGGCAGGCGGGCGGCGCCGGCGCCGGCGCGCAGGTCAAGGGCATGGGCGAGAAGCAGATCGAAATCGACAAGCGCCTGCTTCGCGACCGCGTGACGTTTCTGAAAAAGAAGCTGGACAAGGTTTCGACGCACAGGGAGTTGTACCGGGAACGGCGCAAGGAGGCGCCCGTCCCGGTGGTCGCCCTCGTCGGGTACACCAACGCGGGCAAGTCTTCTCTGTTGAACGCCCTGACAACCTGCGGCGTCGCGAGTCCGAAAGCCGTCCTGGCGGAGGACAAACTGTTCGCCACGCTGGACCCGACGACGCGCCGCGTGCGGCTCCCAGATGGCAAGACGGTGCTCGCCACGGACACCGTCGGGTTCATTCAGCGTCTGCCAACGAACCTGGTGGCGGCGTTCCGCGCGACGCTGGAGGAGATCAAGGAGGCGTCGCTTTTACTGCACGTCGTGGACATCTCCTCGCCCCTGGCCGACGCGCAGATCGCGGCGGTGGACCAGACGCTCGACGAGCTCGGAGCGCGCGACACGCCGCGCCTCGTCGTCTGGAACAAGTGCGACGCGTTGGCTCCGCGCGACGAAGACGGTTTTTCGAAACACAGGCGCGGCGACGAAAAGCCGTTTTCGTTCCCGGGCGCCGGGCGAGCTTCGGACGATACGAGTGTCGACGAGGTCACCGCGGCGACCTCCGACGAGGACGCGTCGGAGCTTGACCGGACGCCGCGCGTGCCCGCGTGGATCGCGTCGGCGGCGCGGGCGCGCGGAGTCGTCGCGACGAGCGCGCGCACGGGCGCGGGCGTCGACGCGCTGGCGCGGGAGATCCAGCGTCTGCTCGTGCGTCACTCCATGGTGCCCGTCTCCGTGCTCTTGCCGTACGACGAGGGAAAGCTCCTGGGCGAGATCCGCCGGGTCGGCGTGGTGGAGAAGGAGGAGTACGGCGACGCGGGCGTTTTCGTGGCGGCGCACGTCCCGCCGCCCACCGCGCGGAGGCTCAGGCGGTTCGCGGGGTCGAGCGCGAACGAGCGAACGGGCGCCCTCGGAGACGCGCGTTCGGTCGACGCGCCGTGCGAAGCGGAGGAAGCGGAGTCAGGGGAGACGGTAGAAACCACCTGGTCCGCCGAGGAGGAAGCCGAGCTGGCTCGGCTTCTCCGCGAGGAGGAGGCGGAGACGCGAGGTGAAAGGGACTCTGAGACGCCGCGCGCGCGGTAGTTTCGCGGTAGTTTCGCGAAACGCTACGAAGAGTCTCCTACTTATTAGTCTCAGATCCACACGTCTTGCGGCAACGCCACCGAATCTCGCGGGTCGAAGAACCCCGAAACGACGTCGCTCGCCGAAAACGTTTCGTCTAAACGTTCCACCCTCTCCAGCTCGCCCCACGCCTCCTCCGACGTGTGCTTCTCCTCGAACCAGAACTTGCGGTTCGAGCCGTCCGCCAGGCGCGAATCGCGCCCGTCGATGTGCCCGCACACGGGCTCGCCCGGCGCGTCGGGATCCACGGAGGCGACGCGCACGTACGCGCCGAAAGGGCGGTGCGCTTCTCGTATCGCGTCGGCGACGCGTTTGTTTTTCCGATCCTTCGCGGCGCCGTCCTCCTCGTCCGCCTCCGCCTCTCGCGCCGCGCTCGCCGCGTCGCGCGCGGCGCGGAGCATGAGCTGCCCGAGCGTGTCCTCGATGAAGCCCCCCTTGGGCAGCGTGCAGTACCGCTCGCGCCCGAACACGCGCGACAGGTACCACCGCGTGCTCGCCACGTGCATGCTGTCGTAGAACTGGAGCAGAGGCAACAGCGCGACGGATCTTTCGTGTTCGTTTTCGCCTTCGCCTTCGCCTTCGCCTCGGCGCGCTTCGTCCTCCGCCGAGTCGGCGAAGCGAGGCGCCTCGAACGGCGCAATCTCCAGCGCGTATTTGCTGCGCACGTGCCGCGCGTGCGTGACGGTCGTGCTCGTGGGGAACCCGACGTAGTTCAGACGGAACGCTTTCGCGTGTGATCCGTGCTCACCGTCGGCGTCGCTTGTAGCGAGCGGCGCCTTCGCGTTCGCGGCGGCCATCGCGTCGACGACGGCGGCCAGGTCGACGGCGCGCACGAAACTTCGGTCGTGCTGCGCGACGAGCGCGAACGGCGTCGCCACCGCTCGGCATATGCCCCGACGCAGCGCGTGCGCGAACCCGTGCCTTTCGGTCAAGATTAAAAGGCGCGCACCGTACAGAACGGACGATTTCGTGAGCGTCAGCCGCTTGACGCGCCGCAGGTAGTGCCGGTACTTTGCCTCGGCGTCGCGCGTGACCACCCCGGAACGGAACTTGCTCGTCGCGTCATCGCCCTCGCGCATCTTGACGCCGTCCGCGACGATCACCTTGGCGCACGCGCCGGCGCCGGCGAAGCGCGCGATGCTGGCGAACACCTCCTCCAGCACGCGAGTGGAGGGGTGCGTGCTGGTTTCGGGGAGCGGCGAGGCGGGGAGGAGCCGCGCGCGAGGCGGGAAGGGTCAGACCGCGAAGGGAGCGCGGTCGGCGGCGGCGGTGCCGAGAAAACGCCGCGCGCATGCGCAGCCCGCGGCGCGAGGTCCTGGAGAACGTACCCCACGGGTGAGGTGGTCAGCACGACGGTAACTCGGTCCTCCAGTCGGGTCGTCCGACCGCTCGGACTCGCCGCCGGCGTCACCATCGCCGCGTGGCGACGCGCGCCGCGAGACTAGCGCCCCTAGACGCCGAAGCACTTTTTCGTGGCTCTCAGACGCTTGCGCCAGTTTGTCTTTTCCAGTGAATTCGGGACAGCGGGTGTCACTGTTAAGGCGCCAGCGGGCGCGTGGGTGCGGGTCGAATCGCTTTAGGGAAGGGCGCACGCGATGGGGAGGAAGTCCCGCTCGGCGTTCGCCGTGGGCGTGTTCGCGGTGAGCGCCTTGGTGACGTACAACGTGGCCGCGATGGCGCACGGCCACTCCACCGCCTCGACGCTCGGCCATCACATGGACTCCAACATCGGGCACCTGGAGGACAAGCACGACGCGTTCTCGTTCGAGCCGCACGTCGTCGCGCGAGCGGGAGACAGGCGATCGCCGGACGGGCACCACGCCGTGAAGAGCGCACGTCTCGGGCTCGCGGGTCACGGACGCGGCGGCGTTTCCGGCCACCACCGCCGTCGGGACGATCGCGGCGCGGCCGCGGATGGCGTTCCTTTTCGGAAAAAAGAGCGCCGAGTCGAAGACGCGTCAGACGCGGCTGACGCGTCTTCGGTCGGCGATGTCGGCGATGTCGTCGATCGGCGCGCGAGGGCCAAAGGCAAGTTCCACGTTTTGCTCACGGCGAACGACGCGCCGTACCAGCGGTGGCAGAGCCGCGTGATGTATTACCAGTACCGCAAGCTGCGGGGTTCGTTCCCCGACTCCGCGCTCGGGGGGTTCACGCGGATCCTGCACAGCGGGCGCGAGGACGCGCTGATGGATGAGATTCCGACAGTCGTGGTGAACACTCTGCCGAAGGACGTCGCGGACGACGGGTACGTCGTGCTTCACCGCCCGTACGCGTTTCAGCAGTGGCTGGAGACGCACGCGGACAAAATCGACGAGGAGTACGTGCTCATGTCCGAGCCGGACCACCTGTTCATCGCGCCGCCGCCGTTGCTGGCGACCCCGGAAAAGGCGGTGGCGTTCCCGTTCTTCTACATCGCGCCGAGCGACCCCAAGTACCGGCCCATCGTCGAGCGGTTCAACGAAGCGCGCGCGCCGCCGGAGGCGTTCGCGCCCATCGGTTCGTCGCCCGCGATGCTCCACGTCGACGCGTTACGAAAAGTCGTCCCGAAGTGGCACGAGCTAGCGGTGGCGATGAAGCGGGACAAAGAGGCCAACGAGGCGTTCGGGTGGGTCGTGGAGATGTGGGCGTACAGCATCGCGAGCGCGCAGGTTGGGGTGGCGCACGAGACGATAAAGCATTTCATGCTCCAGCCGCCGTACGACAAGACGCTGCGCTTGGACGGGAAGGAGGCGTACATCGTACACTTCACGTACGGCGACGATTACGACAAAAACGGTCGGTTCACGCCGGGGACGAACCAGGGCGCCGCGGCGTTGAAGCGCGCGGGCGGGTGGCACTTCGACAAGCGCGACTTCACGAACCGCGCGCCGAGGAGAGGGGAGCTGACGCTTCCGCCGCCGAACGCGGGGGAGGCGATTCGGAGGACGATCGAAATCATCGTCGAAGCGATCGACGCGTTGCCGAACTGGGGGCTTTAACGCAGTCTAACTCTAGCCTAGCTCTAGCTATGTAATACTATCATAGCAGTCATCGCACGACTTCCTTCTTCTGAAACACGTAGAACTTCTGCTTCCTGTTCCAGCTGGTGGGCGCCTCGACGACGGCGACGGGCTCGCCGAACGCCGGCTCGCGGGCCAGCCGGTCGCCGTAATCCACCGCGAGCGCGCCCGACGGCAAGCCGCGCGTCAGTCGCTCCGCGACGCGCGTCTTCAGGCTTTCGTCCCAGCACTGCGACGTCAGCACCACCACCTTCGCGCCGTCGCCGAGCGGCGCGAGCGTCGCGTCCGCGGAGGAGAACGCGAACAAAGACTCGGCGCGAGACGCTTCTTCCTTTTCGTCGACGTCTTCCGAGCCGGTTTTCAAAACCGTCCGCGCCGTCGCCCGCGCCGTCGCGACGCGTCCCTCGAGCAACTCGTACCCGACGCTCCGCGCTCCGTGCGCCAGCGCGGCGTAGAACACCAGCCACCCCGTGGAGGACCCGAAGACGACGCATCGCGGTTTCGTCTCCAGCCGACGCAGGTGCGCGAGCGTACCGAACAGGTCAGCGTCATCTTCCCCGCCGCGAGCCTCCGCGTCGGCGTCCGCCGCCAGCGCGCGCAGGGCCCGCGCCAGCGCCGGGCACGCCGCCACCACGCGCGTCCACGCGCGCAGTGACGTCGTGCCGTAGGCGAAGTTCTCCGCTGAGTACGACGCCGTTTCCGAGCTCGAACCCGGGCTTCGGAACCGCGTCTCGATCTCGTGCGCGAGCGCGGCGCGCGCGTCGACGTCGCGCTCCGCCGCGGCGAGCGCGGCGACGACGCGCCGAGTCGTCGCCGGGTCGGCGCGGCGCGCGCCCGCGCCGAGGCGCCGCAGTTCCGCGAACAGAGCATCGGGCAGATGAGTGACATCCGCGTCGTCTGGCACCGCGTCGTCGGTCACCGCGGAGCGTGGAACGTGTGCTGCGTCTTCCTCTCGGGTGTGGTCGATCGACGCGTTCGTCTTTTCATCACAGTTCGCGGTTTCGGTTCGAAGCCGCGGCAGCCTCGGGAGCGGCGCGAAGAGGCCATCCTCCTCCGCCTCCTCCACGATCCGCGCGAGGTCGGACGCGCGGGCGCGCACGTCGCCCTCGTGGGATTCGAGCGGCGACGTTTCCGCGGCGACGCGGGTGGCTCGCGACCGCGTTTCGGTTTCGCATCGGTGGTGCGCCAGGAGCGCGGCGTCCACCGCGGCGCGCGCGCCCTCGAGCGCGCGCAGGGTCTCGCGGAGCCGCGCGTGCAGACTCCGGCAGACGACGCGAAGCGTGGCGCGCGTCTTCACCGCGTCGGGCGGGTCATCGTTCGCGGGGGGAGGGAGCGCGTCCAGCGCCGCGCGCGCCTTCGCCTCGAGCGCGCGCGCCGATGTGGCGTGCGCCTGAAGTTTCTCGATGGCCGCGCCGGCGGTGGCCACCAGAGATTCGATGGCGCGCGCCATCGCGAGTGACGACACGGTCGATCGACAGCTGTGAGTTTCAGAGCCGGTACCTACTCGCCGTCCTATATCTTCTCGCGCACGATGGCAGCCGCTTCCGGCTCCGGCACGTTCCTCGCGCCCGGCGCGGCGCCCCTGCGGCGTTCGCCCGCGCGCCCCCCCCCCCCGCGCGCGCGCACGACCCCCACGGCGAAGGGCCAGAAGGGCGTGCGGCGCGTGGTGAGCAGTCCGGGCCAAGAGCAGTTCCCCCCCGGCTCGACGCTGGGCAAGATGATGAACCTGCGACTGAACAAGATCAACTGGCGCGTCTTGAACGACGCCGCGGACAAGCTCGAGGGCGAGCTCGCTTCGCAGCCCATCTTGGGGTTGGTCAAAGCGGAGACGCTGTTGCGCGGCGTCGACGCGCTGGAGAAGGAGGGCCGGGGATACCGGGAATACATCCTCGTCAGGTCTTTGGGTCTGAAGATGTGGTTCACGCACGCCACCAGCCGCGCCGGCGTGGCCGACCCGCGGATGCGGTGCGCCGTGGGCAAGGCGCTCGCGTCCCCCGACGGCGCGTTCAACATCTACCGCCGCGTGCTGACACACGCGCCGCTGGCGAGCCGGGGCGACTGGGAGGGCTTCGCGGACGGGCTCGCGGCGGACGCGCGCGCCGCGGCGGAGGCGACGAGCGAGGAGGACCTGAGGACGACCAAGGTGCGCTACGACGCCGCGGTGACCGAGGCGCACTTCGAGTTCATGGAGAAGGAAATCGAACGCGCGACGAGTGAGATCGAACGCGCGCTCGAGGCTTCGAAATCGTTCGTCTCCGTGTGCGCGCTCGTGCCCTGGCTGGACCCGGGTGACGCGCCGGTCCGCGCGCCGCCGGGCGGGACCGCCGCCGCCGCCGCCGCCGCCGCCCCG
>MDSV01083956.1_pt1 | contig 31465 bp, 32 predicted proteins | sample 810851 | NCBI WGS metagenome assembly MDSV01 (sample SAMN05326640, study PRJNA326480) | marine metagenome | isolation source: seawater | place: Atlantic Ocean: North East | collected 2012 | reverse complement strand
GGCCTCAAAGACACTGTAAAATGGTATAAGGAAAATAAGTTAGAGACGATTTCTAGTGAAGAAAATATTATACTTTGATTATGAAAATACCTGTTGCAAATACATTCATTGGTGAGAAAGAGGCCTCTAAAGTATATAAAACTATAAAAAGTGGTTGGATTAGTATGGGAAAGAAAGTTCAAAAATTTGAAGCAGATTTCGCTAAATTTGTTGATTGCAAATATGCCATAGCTGTGAATTCAGGCACAGCAGCGTTACATTTAGCATTAATTGCTTCTGATATTAAAAGTGATGACCATGTCCTTGTGCCAGATATTACTTTTGCATCTACTGCAAAAGTTGTTCTCTATGAAAATGCGAAGCCAATTTTAGTAGAGTGTGATCCAAGGACTTATAATATTGATTTGTTAGATGCTGAAAAAAAAATAACAAAAAAAACTAAAGCAATTATTTCAGTTGATATGAATGGTATGCCTGTTGACTATGATAAAATTTCAAAATTTGCAAAAAAATACAATTTGAAATTTATTTCTGATAGCGCTGAGTCTCTTGGAGCAATCTATAAAAATAGAAAAGTGGGATCAATAGCCCCTATTCATGCTTTTAGTTTTTTTCCTAATAAAAATTTAACTACTGGTGAAGGAGGAATGATTACTCTTAATAACAAGAAGATTTATGAATATATGAAAAAATTAAGAACTATGGGTCAAATTGAGAGATATAATCACCAATATCTTGGTTATAATTATAGGATGACAGATATTGCAGCGAGTATTGGAATAGAACAATTAAAGAAAGTAAAGCAAAATGTAAGATATAAACAAAAAATTGCTGATAAATATGACCTTGCCTTTAAAAATAATGGCTCTTTAGAAACACCTTACATACCAAAATATGTTACGCAACATGCTTGGTACTCTTATACAATTTCACTCAGTAAAAAATTAAACAGGGATAAAATAAGAAACGAATTAAAAAAAAATGGAATTGAAACTAGAGTTAGCTTTCCACCTTTACATATACAGCCATTTTTAAAGGGCCATTTAAAACCAAATAATAATTCTTTGCCCATCTCTGAAAAGGCATGGAAAAAATTGATAAACATTCCTTTGTGGAGAGGTTTAAACAATAGAGAGATAGCTTATATTATCGAGAAAATTGATAGTTTAGTACTAAGTGGTTTATGAAAAAAATATTAGCTATTACTCTTGCTAGAGCAGGCTCAAAAAGAATCAAAAAAAAAAATATCAAACAATTTAATGGTAAACCACTAATTTCTCATACGATTAAAGCTGCCTTAGAATCAAAAAAGATTAATAGATACATAGTCTCAACTGATAGTAAAGAAATTGCAAAAATTTCTAAATTTTATGGTGCAGAAATACCATTTATGAGACCTATTGAGCTTGCTAAAGACAATACTTCAGATTTCTTGGCTCTGAAGCATGCGCTCGAACAAATGAATAATATATATAATTATCAACCAGATATAATAGTTAACTTAAGAGCCACCTCACCATTTCGGAATGGAAGAATAATAGATAGGGCAATAAATAAATTTTTATCAAGTAAAGCAGACTTATTAAGAACAGTTTCAAAAGTTGAGGGTGTACATCATCCTTATTGGATGTACAAAATAAACAAAAATGATTACGCAAATCAATTTGTAAAAAAAATAAATATAAATGCTTATTATCAAAGTCAAAAATTACCAGATATATACCGCTTGAATGGATTAGTTGATATTTACAAAAGAGAAAGCATTTACAAGAATAAGATTTTGAATGGTAAAATGATAACATTGGTTACCAGTGATAGTATATCCCATGATATTGATACAATTTCAGATTTTAAATTTGCTGAGTCATTAACTAAGAAATGAGAAATGTATGTTAAGAGCAAAGGCTGATAAAATTGATTCTCTTATCAGAGAAATTTTTAATAAATTAGAAGTAGATAAAGTCATAACTGATTACGCTGCAAGGGGAATCCTTCACACTTCATTACGAGGTGTCGATACTCATGGTCTAAGGTTATTACATCATTATGTACAAGGAATGAAGGAAGGAAGAATAAACAAAAAGCCAAATATTAAATTTACATCGAATTCAATAGCAACTTCAATAATGGATGCTGATCACTCACTTGGATATTCAGCAGGAATGATTGCAATGAAAAAAGCAATTGAAATTGCCAAACAATTTGGAATAGCTGCGGTATCCGTAAAAAACTCATCACATTGTGGTGCGCTTTCTTACTATTGTGAAGAAGCAGCTAAAAATGACATGATTGGAATGGCCTTTACTCACGCTACATCAAAGCTAAAAACTCCCAATAGTAAAAAAGAATTTTTTGGAACGAATCCCATATGTTTTTGTGCTCCAATGGAGAATAATAAATCAGTGTGCTTTGACTCTGCTCAATCATTTATTTCATTCCATGAAGTTCTAGATAGTCGTGTAGAAAGAAGAGAGTTAAAAAAAAATATAGCCGCAGATGAGCATGGTAATCTAACTGATAATCCAAATCAAGCGACACAATTAATACCAATCGGAGATTATAAGGGTTTTGGTTATGCTATGTTAGTTGATATATTATGTGGCCTTCTTACAGGCATGAATACAGGAGACAAGGTCACAAAAATGTATGCACCAATGAATGAAAAAAGATTTTTAGGTCAATTTTTTATGGCCATTAAAATAGATGTTTTTGAGGATATAAATTTATTTAAAAAGAGATTATCAAATCTTTGCAATAGGATTCATAAGCTTCCTAGTAAAGATGGTAAAATATATATACCAGGTGAGAAAGAGCTTGAAATATATAATTATAGAATAGTTAATGGAATTCCACTGTCTCAATCAGATTTTGAAAAAATTAATATGCTTCAAGAAGAATTCAATATTGAAAATATCATAAATGATGATTGATTTAACTAAATATAATATTATTGATATTTCAATGAAACTTGGCAACGATATTTTATCCTGGCCAGGTGATAGACATATATTTCGTCACAATTATGCTATGAAAATAGAAAACGGTGGTCATGCAAATGTATCGCGTATTGAAACTAGTATGCATACAGGGACTCACCTAGATGCTCCTTTTCATAAAATAAACTCTGGTAAAAAATTGAATGAAATTTCAGAGGAAAATTTCATGGGTAATGCCCAAGTGATAGACTTGACTTCTGTTAATAATATTATTTATTTGGACGATTTTAAAAATAAATTAAAAGATAATACTGAAATAGTATTAATTAAGACTAACAACTCAGCTTTATTGCAAGAAAGAGAATTCAAGAAAAATTATACATGCTTAGATACTAAAGCCGCTGAATATTTATCTGATCAAAATCTTAAAGCTGTATGTGTTGATTATCTTAGTATTGATAAATTTGATGCAAAAGAGCCTATTAACCACAATATTTTTTTAAAAAAGGATATTATTATATATGAGGCAGTAGATCTTTCTAATGTACATGAAGGGGAGTATTTTTTTATTGGTTTACCGATAAAATTAGATAATGCCGACGGCGCTTTAGTTCGTGCCATATTGCTTCAAGAAAAATAATTTTATGAAGATACTCGGAATAATTTTGGCAAGGGGAGGTTCAAAAAGAATCCCTAGAAAAAATTTAAAAAAGATTGATGGTAAGTCTCTTGTTGAGATTTCAATAGAGCAGGCTTTAAATAGCAAATATATTCAGGATGTAATTGTAAGTACTGATGATAAAGAAATAAAATCAGTCTCTTTAGAAGCAGGAGCAAAGGTTATTGAAAGACCAGAAGAATACAAAAATGATAATACTATTAATGAAGCAGATAATATTATAATTGATTTAATTAAAAAATTAGAAATAAAAAAATTATTCTATGATATTTTCGTATTACTTTATCCTACTGCTCCACTAAGAACTGTCAATGATATCGATAGTTCAATTGAGAAAATAATAAATGATGGATATGACTCAGTTCTAACTCTGTCTAGAGATCAATCATATTTTTGGAAAACTGATATTGATGGAAATAATTTAGCTCCATTTAATTATGATCCCAAATACCGTGTTCCAAGTGCAATTCATGACTACATTCAATATAAAGAAAATAAAGCAGTTTATGCATTTTCAAGAGATTTAATTATTGAAACAAATTGTAGAATTGGAGGAAAAATTGGATTTGTTTTAATGCCTTCTTTAAATTCTATTGACATAGATGTTCCAGAAGATTTTGAGCTTGTAAAAGTTCTAAATAAAATAAAAGGAGAAAATTCTAAAAAATGAAAATTTTTATTACTGGTGGAGCCGGAACCTGTGGAAGAATTCTAAAAGATATTGAATATGATAAAATTTTTTTTGATAAAAAAGATAAGACGGTAGAATTTGAAAATTTAGAATATGTAAAAGGTAATCTCTCTGATTTTGACTTAATAGAAGATAAGATTTCAAGCTGTGACGTATTGATTCATTTAGCCGCAAAAGACTACTATCCTGACTTTAAAATGGGATCCGGAGAGGCATCCTGGAATGATTATTCTTATACTAATATTGATTTAACAAGAGAATTATTTGAGATTGCAATTAAGTTGAATATAAAAAAAATAATTTTTGCAAGTACTCACAGAGTCCAGGGAATGTATGAAAAAATTTATTCTCCAGGAATTTATCAAATAGGACATAAATTTAAATTTGACCATAATAATGAAGTATGTCCAGATTCAATTTATGCAGTAACAAAATTATTTGGAGAAAATTTAGGAAAGTACTACTCAATTAAGTATGGTATCGATTTTAAATGTGTAAGAATTTGTTCGGTTAGGGATGAAGAAAATGATAATCCATTAGCTTACGCAGAGTATGGATATAAACAAGGTCTTTGGAAAAAAAATAGCAACCAATATATTGCTCAATTAAATAGATTAAAAGGGTTATGGCAATCTAGGAGAGACTTCTTACAATTGATTGAGAGAATAGTTGAAACTAAAGAAAAAGGATTTGAAATATTTTATGGCTTAAGCGATAATGATCGCCGTTGGTTTGATTTAGAATATACAAAAAAAAGTTTAAAATATAAACCCTTAGATAACTCAGAGAACTATTAAATTGATTTCAATAATTATTAGAACAAAAAATGAAGAAAGGTGGATTAGCAGGTGCCTTAAGAAGTTAAAATCTCAAACTTACCAAGATTTTGAGGTGATACTTGTAGATAACATGAGTACAGATAATACTGTCAAGAAAGCAAAAAATATTTTTCACAATTTAAAAGTTATTAAAATAAAAAACTTTTTACCTGGTCTTGCAATTAATATGGGAATAGGAAAATCTAAAGGTGACTTGATAGCACTTTTATCAGCTCATTGTATTCCTGTAAATGATGATTGGCTTGAAAAATTAAAACAAAATTTTTCTGACTCAAATGTTGCTGGTGTTTATGGAAGACAAGTTCCAATTTCTTCTTCCAGTGCTTCTGATAAAAGAGATTTACATCTAACGTTTGGATTAGACAAAAGAATTCAAAAAAAAGACTATTTTTTTCATAATGCTAATAGCATGATTAGAAGAGATATCTGGAAAAAGATACCTTTTGATAGTGAGGTAACTAATATTGAGGATCGAGTTTGGGGAAAGGAAATTATTTCAAATTCAAATCTTTCTATTGTTTATGAACCGGAGGCTTCGGTATTTCATCATCATGGGATCCATCAAAATAATAAAACGGATCGAGTCAAGAATGTTGTGAGAATAATGGAAACTATGGACTTAGTTACAAATGAGTCACAAGAGGAAATAAACAATTTAGGAAATTTTAATACTTTTTGCTTTATACCAATCAGGTATCAAGATCTTAATTCTAGCTTTTCAAAAAAACTGCTTAAAAAAACAATTAAGGATGCAAAGCTTTCAATGGGTATTAATAAAATAGTTGTAATTACAGATAGTGAGGAATTAGCCAAACTATCTAAAAAATATGGAGCAGATATTCAAATAATCCGACCAAAAAAGCTTTCAAATAAAGATGTAAGAGTTGATGAGGTTTGTTATTTTGGATTAAATGAGGTTGAAAAAATGAACTTTTTTCCAGATATAGTTGTTATATTAGAAATCTTCTTTCCATTTAGACCTAGTTCTATCTTAGATGTTCTTTTAAAAAGATTAATAAATGATGAGTTAGATACTGTTATGGCCGGAAAGGCAGAATATGGAATTGGTTGGCAAGTATTAGATGGTAATTTTGAGAGAATAGATAATTTTAATATATCTAAATCTGATAGAGACCCTGTTCATTTTGCAAAAATTGGATTTGGGTGTGCTAGTTATACTGATGTAATCAGATCTGGAACTAGATTAGGACAAAAAGTTGGCATTTGTGAGATAGAGCAGTCAATAATTACGACTGAAGTGAAAGAGGAAAAGAAATTAAAAAAAATTAAGGAAATGTTTAATATAATATGAAATCTAAAATTAAACTTGCATTTTTAGGATGTGGTAGAGTTGCTGAGCATTATAAAAAATTAATTCTTAGTAAAAAAATAAAAGATGTTTGTGTAATCGCGTGTTGCGACTTGGTAAAAAGTAAAGCAATTAAAATGTCTAAAGAATTTGGCTGTAAGTATTATACTCTTAGTTCCAAAATGTATGAAGAAAATAGTATAGATTTAGTTCTTATATTAACTGAAAGTGGTAACCATTACATAAATTCATTAGAGGCATTGAGATTTAATAAAAATATACTGATTGAGAAACCTGTCTCTTTAATACCTAAACATGCATATGATATTAATAAATTAGCCAACAAAAAAAAACTCATTGTAGAAAATGTTTTTCAGAATAGATATAATCCAGCTCTTGTAAAATTACATGAGGCCTTTAAGAAAAATAAGTTTGGAAAAATTATCAATTGTTCAATGAAATTAAAATGGCATCGTAGTCAAGACTACTATAATGATGGTTGGCATGGCAAATGGTCAATGGATGGTGGAGTAATAAATCAGCAGGCGATTCATCACTTGGATGCTCTAAATTGGGTGTGTGGGCCTATAGAAAAAATTATAGCCTTGAAAAAAAATATTATTAATAAATTAGAAGCCGAAGATACTTTATCAGCATTAATTGAATTCAAAAAAGGGTATTTAGGGACGATTGAGGTAACAACGGCCGCGAAAGAAGATTTTGAAGCATCAATATCAGTTGTTGGCAACAAGGGAATGGCAACAATTGGAGGAATTGCATTAAATAAAATTGAATTATGGAAATTTAATAATAATTTTTTAAACGAAAAAAAAATAATAAAAAAATATTCTCAATCAGTTCCTAATGGCTATGGATTAAGTCATATAACATTAGTAAATAAAATCATTTCCAATATTAAAAATAAAAGGAAAAAGATTAATATTCCAATTTCTGAAGCTGTTAAATCTGTTGAGCTCGTTCATTCTATTTATTCAAGTATTGAAAAAAATAAATGGATATACGTAAAAGATAAAGTACTTTCCTCTAAGCTGGGTAAAGAATGATAAATAAAATAATTGATAATAAAACTGATTTTAAATTTGATAGATCATTTTCAGCAATCATTGGTCTTGAGCCATCAAAAGGCGCTAGGTCACCAATTCTTTGGAATTCTGCTTATAAAAATTTTGAATTAAATACTCAAATGCACCCTCTGGATGTAAGTGAAGATAATTTATATGATTTAATATTTGCTCTCAATGAGAATACCTTCTTTGAAGGGGGTGCGGTCGCCGTACCATATAAAGAAAAGGTTCTTAATATTATTAAAAATCTTGATAATGGAAAAATTTCCGAAGAAGCATCTAATATAGGAGCTGTTAACTCAATATTTAGAGATGGAAAAAATAATATTTGTGCAACAAATACTGACGGAGAAGCAGCTCTTAAATCATTAGTTGATAAATGTGAAAATTTAAAAGATAAAAATGTATTGTTGATTGGAGTTGGAGGTGCTGGGAAAGCAGTTGCTACTTATATTTCTAATTATTTAGATAAGGGAAAACTTTTTATTTCTGCTAGACAAAATGAAAAAACTAGAAATTTTATAAATCTTATAAATGCAAGTGCTGTAAGCTGGCCTATCGAAAATTTTGAATACAAAAATATTGATGTATTAATTAATTGTACTATTTTAGGCAGCAAAACTAATAATTATGAGGCTAATTCTCCACTAAAAGATAAATTTATAGATGAAGATAAGATTTTTCAAAATATAAGTAAAGACTGTCTTTTGTTTGATATTATTTATGATCCAATTGAGACAATTTTTCTTAAAAATGGAAAGCAACATGCTTTAGAAACAATTAATGGTCTACAGATGAATTTAGATCAAGCAGTTATCGCATTTAATTATGCAACAAAAAATAAATATCAATTACAAGATATAAGCAATGCAATGAAAAATGCGTCTTAATAAAAAAAATAAAATTTTCAATATTTTAAAAAGACTTAATCTTTCCAATGATAGAAGCATAGAATTATTTCATAATAAAACTAGAGATAACAAGAAATTAAAAGTCCTTAGGTGTAAAAAGTCTGGAGTTCTTTTTTTATCATCTACTGATCATTTAGAAAGTCACTATGAAAAAAAAATTGATTATGGTTGGTTGGCTAATAAATCAAGATCAAGTTCAATGAAAAAATATAATGAAGACGATACCAGAAGAAAGAAACAAATTATTAAATATGTAAAAAATAAAAGTTGGCTTGATATCGGTACAGGTACTGGAGGAATTTTAAATCTATTAGAAAAAGATGCAGCAAAAGTAACAGCGGTTGAACCTATAACTTTTGCACGTGAGAATCTTATAAAGCAAGGCTATAATTCGTTTAAGTCAATCTATGAAATAGATAAATCAGAAAAATTTGATTTTGTTACTCTTTTTCATGTTTATGAACACATGGATAATCCTATAAACGATTTAAAAGCAGTCTATTCAAGATTAAAAAAAGGTGGCAAAATATTTATAGAAGTGCCTCATGCCCAAGATTTCTTAATACATTTTTTAAATTTAAAAGAATTCAAAGATTTTACATTTTGGTCAGAACATTTGATACTTCACACAAAGAAAAGTCTTACAAAATTCATTAAAGCAGCAGGTTTTGATATAATAAGTGTTGATGGATTTCAAAGATATTCAATGAAAAATCATTTGTACTGGATAAAGGAAAAAAAACCACAAGGTGACAAATATTTAAAAGATTTAAATACAAATAAAGTGAATCAGAATTATGTTGATTTCTTGATAAAGAATAATATGACTGACACTATTATTTGTGTAGCAAAAAAATAAATGGGTAAAAAAAATATCTTAATCTATGTCAATGACGGATTTGCAATTAGATATTTGTTAAGATCTGATATTTATAAAAACCTTCTTTCTACTGATTGTAATATTGTTCTAGTTTCTCATAATGCTGATGAAGAATATTTTAAAAGAAAATTTATGGCTCAAAATGTAACTTTAGAGTCTTGCAAAGTTGAAGAATATGAGAAATACATAAGAAAAAATAAGCTTCAACGTATCCTTCGAATATTTAGATCTTTTATTTTAAATGGAGATTATGACACTCAAACAGTTGATGATTTTAGAGAAATTTATATTTATCAGCAAGGATGGGTTATCGAAAATGGTTTCATAAACTACGCTACAGGTCTTCTTTGGAGAATATTGTCCAAAATATTTATGAAAGTAAAATTTTTAAGATTATTGTTAATCAAATTTGAGTATATTTTTTATACTCCTAATATACATGGTGAATTATTTCAAAAATATAAACCTGATTTAGTAGTTGTAACAGCTCTCTGTGGTTTTGAGTATAATGAGTTTTTTGCAAGAGAGGCAATAAAGAATAAATGTAAAGTTTGTACAATTATCCTAAGTTGGGACAATACAAGTGGCATGGGATATCCAGGATATATCTCTAACTTTATAGTTTCTTGGACAAATCAAATGAAGAAAGAATTAATTGAATTAAACGATGTGGATCCAAAAAAAATTTATATTGGAGGGATAGCACATTTTGATCATTATTTTAATAATAAAGTAATAAGTAAAAATGAGTTATTCAATAAATTAGATCTAGATATTAATAAAAAAACTATTTTTTACGCAACAAAATCACCGAGACGATTTCCATGGGGACCTGATATTGTTAAATTTATTGCTGAATCAATCAAATCAAAAAAAATTAATAGCAATACTCAACTGTTGGTCAGAATACATCCTTTACATTACAGAAAATCGAAAAAAAAGGATTTCAGTGATATTTTAAAAAAATATGATGATATCGAAAAACAATATGAAAATGTAATTATAAATCGGCCAAAGATTTCTTCAAAAAAAATTAATTTTGATATGGAAGATGATGAAATGTCAATCACAGCAGCAATTTTAAATCATTCTGATTTAATGATTAATATGTTTTCAACTATGATAATCGAGGCCGCAATATTTAATTTACCTTCAATTAACATATGCCTAAAAGATGAGTTTAGAGGCGATGAGAAGAAAACTAAACAAGATATAATGGTTGAACATAGACAGACACACTCAAAAAGAGTTTATGAAACTGGTGGAGTACGAAATATTTATAATTATGATCAATTCGTAGAATCTATTAATGAGTTTTTAAATGATAAGAATATTGACTCAGAAAAACGTTTAAAAATTGTCAATAATGAAGTTGGAATATTTAGAGGAAATGCTGGTCCTAATATTAGTAAGATTTTAATTAATCTAGCTAACTAGTATTTTTACTTAAAAAATGTTATTTTTCGATGAATAAGTTAATCAATAAAATTTAATAATTTGGTAAAAATAGTATATGGAATCTAAGGCTGAACGTATTCAAAAATGTATCTTTAATTCTATTGATGAATGGAATAAAAAATCTAAAGATGAGTATAGGTTAAATAAATCAGATTCAACAGTACTCATGGGTGAGAATAGTAAATTAGACTCATTGGGCATCGTAAATTTTATAGTTTCTGTAGAAGAAAATATAGAAGATGAATTTGATCAAAGTATTTTACTTGCAGATGAAAAAGCTATGTCTAGTGAAGAAAGTCCCTTTAGTAATGTGAAGAGTTTGTCAAAATATATTGCTGATTTACTGGAGAATGTTAGTGAATGATAATGAAACGTTTATCATCACTGGAACATCCCGTGGTCTTGGTAAAAATCTTGTAAATTACTATCTAAATAAATCAAAAAATATAATTGGAGTAAGTAGGAGCAGTTCATCTATAATCCATAAAAACTATACTCATTTTACATTAGACGTTAGTAGTGAGAATGATGTAAAAGAGCTTTTTAGAAATATTCGAAAAAATTTTCAAAATATAAATTGTGTAATAAATAATGCCGCAGTGTCTTACTCTAATAACATATTATTAACTCCTGCAAAGGAATTGGAACATGTAATGAAAATTAATCTTATAGGAAGCTTTATAGTAATAAAAGAGGCGGTAAAACTTCTAAAAAAAAAGAACCATGGTCGTATAATTTCTATTTCATCAATACTAGCAAAAAAAAGCTTACCAGGAACATCAGCTTATAGTAGTTCAAAAGTAGCATTAGAAAAATTTATAGAGATTTTTAGAGAAGAAATAGAGAATTTAGAAATTTCATTAGATATTATTAATTTATCTGCAATTGAGGGCATTGGAATGTCCAATGAGATATCGGAAGATGCAAAAAACGCAATATTGATGTCTACATCAAGTAAAAAACTAATCAAATTTGATGATATTATAAGTGAATTTAATAAAATTATTGATTCTGGTAAAAAGAATTTGAATGTTGTTATTCAATGATTAAAGGCGATTATAACGTTGAACAAATACCCACGGGTGTTTGGAGACAAAATTGTTATATTATTTATGATAATAATCTAAATGGTTTATTAGTTGATCCTGGAGCAGATGCAAAAGTAATAGATAAATTCATTATTAAAAACAAAATTAAATTACATGCAATTTGTAACACACACGGACATTATGACCATATTGGTGCCGTGAATTATTTTAAAAAAAAATATTTAATTCCTTTTTATCTCCATTCGAAAGATGAAAAATTATCAAAATCAGCAAACTTATATGTCAAAATTTTTGAAAGCAATAAATTTATTGAAATACCAAAAATAGATTATTTTATTGATAATTTAAAGTCACCTATACAGATTGAAGGATTTGATCTGAATTATATATATAGTGCTGGTCACACAATGGGCAGCATATGCTTCAAGTTGGGTAATCAACTTTTTACTGGTGATACTATATTGCCTGGTCAGGTAGGTAGGACTGACTTGCCAGGTGGAAGTAAAGATTTGCTTATTAAAACTCTTGTTATATTATCAAAACTACCAAAAGATATTATTATTTATCCTGGTCATGGTGAGATCACTACTTTATTAAAAGAAATTAAAAATATTGAGGAATTTTTGGAGTATCATGCCTCTTAAGATAAAACAAATTGAATATTTTCTACCTAAAAAAATATTAACAAACCAAGAGCTAAGAAAAAAATATTCAAATTGGGACATCAAAAGTATTGAAAAAAAAACTGGTGTTAAAAAAAGACATATTGCCTCAGAAAAACAAACTGCATATGACTTATCATTAGTAGCTTGCAAAAAATTACTTTTTAAAAATAAAAGTAAAAATATTGATGCAATATTATATTGTTCTCAATCCCCTGATTACATAATGCCATCAAATTCATTCTTACTTCATAAAGATTTAAAGCTTAAAAAAGATGTATTTACTCTTGATTTTAGTCATGGTTGCAGTGGATACATTTATAGCTTGGTTATTGCGGATGCTCTAATAAAATCTAAACAAGCTGAAAATATACTTTTAGTAAACGCAGATACTTATTCAAAATTTATTAATAAGAAAGATAAGTCAACGAGAGTTTTGTTTGGGGACGGTGCCGCCGCAACTTTAATAGAAAATAATCCTAAAAGCTTAGGGATTATCGATTCAATAATTGAAACTTATGGAAAGGGATTTGATAGTTTTTGGATTCCTTCGGGGGGTATGCGCAATAAAGGTAATGAAAATATAGTTTCAAAGGATAGGTCCGGTAATGAGAGGTCCTTAGACAATATTCACATGGATGGTTTTGCAGTATGGTCATTTATAAATGCATATGTGCCAAAACAAATAAATACTCTTTTGAGAAGAAACAATCTAAATAAAAATGATGTTGATTTATTTATTTTTCATCAAGCTAGTCAATTTACACTCGACTCTATTATTAAGTCTTTAAAATTGAATAGAAATAAAACCTTTATAAATATTGAAAATAAAGGAAATACTGTATCTGCAACAATACCCATAGCAATTAAAGATGCAGTCAACAAAAAAAAATTAAAAAGAGGTTCTTTAATCCTTCTATCTGGATTTGGAATTGGTCTATCGTACGGCTCTGTATTGATGAAGTTTTAAATGTCTATAGAATTTCTAAAAAAAATTTTTTATGAAAACTCGCAAAAAGATGCAATTATATTTGATGATATCAAATTAAATTACTCATTTTTATTAGAAAAAATAGAATTTTTTAAAGAAATAATCAAATCAAACAATATTAATTCAAAAGATGTGGTTGGCATTATTGGCGACTTCTCTCCCAATAGTGTTTCTTTATTATTATCATTAATTGAAAATAAATCTATTATTGTTCCAATTTCAATTAATGATAAAAATTTAGAATTTAAATTAAATGAAATTGCTAAGGTAAATTATATATTTAAGTTCAACGAAGATGAAAAATTTACAATTTCCTGTCCAAAAAATAATTCAACTGAGATTAATTTTTATAATATTATAAGAAAAAGAAATAATCCTGGTCTTGTATTATTTTCATCTGGAACTTCAGGAGAGCCTAAAGCGGCCGTACATGACTTCACAAAATTATTAGAGAAATTTAAAGTTAGACGAAAGTCATTGATAACTATAAATTTTCTTTTATTTGATCATTGGGGTGGTCTAAATACAATGCTTCATATTTTATCAAATGCTGGCACTTTAGTTGTAGCTCTGAATAGAAGTCCAGATACAATCTGTCAGTTAATTGAGAAAAACGGTGTAGAATTATTACCTTCCTCTCCTAGTTTTTTGAATATGCTTATCCTAAGTAACAGTTACAAAAGATTTAATTTAAAATCACTTAAGATCATCTCCTATGGAACTGAGCCAATGCCTAAAACTACATTAGAAAAACTATCTAAAATATTTCCAAATACTTTGCTGCAACAAACATATGGATTGATTGAATTAGGCGTTATGAGAACAAAGTCAGAGTCGAATGGATCTTTATGGTTAAAGATTGGAGGTGAAGGATATTCTTATCGAATAAAAAATGGATTGCTAGAAATTAAAGCTGATTCTGCCATGATAGGATATTTAAATGCACCTAGTCCATTTACAGACGATGGGTGGTATATGACGGGTGATCAGGTAGAAACAAAGGGAGAGTACCTTAAAATTTTGGGAAGAAAATCTGAAATTATTAATGTTGGTGGTGATAAAGTTTACCCTCAAGAAGTTGAAAATATTATTTTGCAAATTAAGAATATTGCAGATGCAACAGTTTATGGAGAAAAAAATCCTATATTAGGTAGCATAGTTTGTTGCAAGGTTTCTCTTATAAAAAAAGAAGAAAAAAAGGCGGTAAGAGAGAGAATTAAGTCATTTTGTGATACTAGGCTAGAAAAGTTCAAAGTACCTGTTAAAGTTGAAATAGTTAATAATTTGAATATTGGTCAAAGGCTTAAAAAGAAAAGATAAAATTTTATTAAGAATAAATATGAAAAATTTTTTTTTTAATTCTTTAAGAAATATCTATATTTTACTATTTACTAGAAAAAAATTTCTTTTTATTTTTAATTATCACCAAATTGATAATGAAAGTCCTAACGAAATTATAAAAGAGCTTCATTCCATTAAATTTAATATTTTTAAAATTCAAATAAAAATTATGAGATTATTAGGTACGATAGTATCTTTAGATGATCTCGTAAAATTTAAATTAAAGTCAAAATTTAATTTTATTATAACTTTTGATGATGTTTCGAGGACATTTAATGATGTTATCAATTTTTTAGAAATTAATTCAATACCAGTAACTGTGTGCCCTAGTTACTCAATGACTGATAAGGGATATGGATGGAGAAATAAAGTATATAAAATTATTGATTATCTAGATGAAGAAGAAATCAAAGATAGTGTAAATAGCCTTAACACTAAATATAAAATAAATGGAAAAGATTCTTTTTATAAGTTTACAAAAGAAGGAGATAAAAATTCTATTTTTATGGAAGAAAAAATCATTAATCCTTTATTTAAAAAGATTAAAAAAAAATATGCAATTAGTTTTAATGAAAGAATCTACTTAGATTGGGGATATTTTAATAAAAAGATTATCAAGAATAAAAATTTTGAAATTGCAAATCATAGTTTCAATCATTACAACATGAGCTCTTTAACAAGAGATGAAATTTTTAATGATTTTGAAATATCCGACAGTAAAATAAGAGAAAAGCTAAATGTAAGATTAAACTATTTTGCTGTCCCATTTGGATCTGTAACTAATAATTTATTAGTAAATCTAAATGATATTGCAACTAGAAAAAAATATAAAGTAGTACTTTGGGTTACAAACGCTGCAAATATTATTGATAAAAAAAAGACTCATCAGATTTATCATTTGAGTAGAATACATACACCAACAAGTTTAACTAGATTTATCAAAATTCTTATAAGGTCTTTTATTTTTGCAGAGAGTAATATTCTGCCATTTTCAAAAGAAGATAACAATTTTCCTTATAGTATTGAATTAAACGAAAGTAGTGACATGCATCAATCACTATCAATTGAAAATTTATTACGACCTAATAAAGATTTTGCCTCAGATCCAGAATATTATAATTATTTATACACAAACAATATTTTTAAAGGCAAAAGAAATGATTATTTGTATACACATTTAGATAATTGCGTTGAGTCCATTCTGTATAATTTTCATGCTGAATTCCTAGTAGATGGAAAGTTACACAAAGGAGTATACTGGGCAGGAGGAAGATCTTTGCCTTTTAAAAGAAAATCAACAAATGCATTAGCATTTATTAAATCAATGAAAGAAGAGCCAATAATTGGTAGCTATAAACCTAACAATAATTTTCAAAAAGGACTAACTCATTGGAAAAAAATCGAAATGTTTGATATTTCTTTTGATCCAAATTTAAGATTAAAGGAAAAAGATAATAAAAATTTTCTTATTAAAAAAGAGTTCAATGCAACTAACGATTTAGATAAAATACTAGAAATAAATCAAAAAAAATTATTTTTTTCATTAAATAAATCCACAAAATATTATCAGTGGAGATATGACAATTATTGTTATGCAAAAAGTTGCTATTACATTTTGTATAAGAATGATAAACCATCAAGCTTTATCTTGCTACAGTATAGTGACAATAATGTATCTATTTCAGACTTTTCTTATTTCTCCCTTGAAGAGATTGAATATTTACTTAAAAAAGTATCCTCAGATCTTATAAGTAATAATATTAAAAAAATTAAAATTGAAACAAATAGAAATGAGATAGTTAGTAAACTTAAGTTATTGTTTAATATAAAAATAAAAACATTTAGTATTTATTATTATTTCAATAAGAAGAATTTCAAAAGTATTATTAAAAAAATAGATGAAGAATTTAATGAAAATAGTTTAAATGAAACACAAACAAGCGGTGATATTTTAATTAGATAATTTGAAAGACTTTTTATATAAATTTGACATATTTTTTACTCATAATAATTTTATCTTTGATTGTTCTTGCAAATTCTTTGCATCATACTGAACCAAAATATGATAAGATTAACACTAAGAGATCCATTAGTACTTTAATATACTTCATAATAATTTTTCTTATTGCTGCTACCCTTGGTTTACGAGGGAATATGGATGAATACTCAAAGTTTTATATACTTGTACCAAAACTTAGCGATTTTATTGCAAATTTTTCTATATATGGAGACAATGAACGTTTCAGTAAATATGTTGATACCGCAAGTGTGATTGCATATGAAAAAGGTTTTTTCTTCACTTTTATTATTGCTCTTATGAAAAGTATGAATTTAACTTCTCAGTCCATTCTTATTTTTTTTTCATCGACATCTGTTTTAATACATGGATATTATTTTAGGAAATATTCTCCATATGCATTTATTGCATTACTCTTTTATATAAGTCATGAAATAGCAGTAAAAGAATGGATTTCGATCAGACAGGCATTAGTAAGCGCTTTAATTTTGCCTTCTGTATATTTTGTAGTAAATAAAAAAAGATTTAAATTTTATTTTTTATTAATATTTGGTTTTTTAATCCAATATATAAATATCCTCACAATATTTTTAATATTTCTAAATAAAAAATATAGTATTAAGTTTATTTTATCTATTTTTGCAATAGCTTTGATTATTCACTACTTCGAAATTACTAGATTAATTATATTAAATGATTTCTTCATTAATGCATTTCCAGATTTTATTGAGAATTATTTTTTTGATGAAGTTCATGGAAAACAAGTATCAATATTTCATCTTAAGTTATTGCAACAAATAATAATAATTTCATTCATATTAATTAATTATAAAAAGTTTGATCAATTATCTCATGAATTAAAATACTTTAATATTTTATTTAATACTTATGCATTTGGCACATTTTTGATGATAATTTTCTCAAGTTTTTCAATATTTTCTCTAAGATTCAATGGTCACTTTTATGCAGTAGAGCCAATTCTAGTATCTTACATGATTTGGTATGTAAGACCGAGATTATTTATGATTATAATAATTATATTATTTTGTCTAAGTTTGTCTTATTTTAATTATGTTTATCTTGAAAGAGTAACTCCTTATCAATTTTTAATACAGATAAATAGCTTATATTTAATAAAATAACTTAATAAATATTTGGTAAAATTGTGATTAACGAAAAAAATTTATTAAAAGTGCGAGGTAATTATTTAAACTTCATTAATTCAATGAAAATTAAAGATGATGAATATTCATTTACTTTTGGGTCAGAAAGTTCCCCATACGCACTTTGCTTCGCTATATTTGGATACAATCTATTATGCGAAAAAGAATTAATTATAAACAATGATAATTTATTAACATCAAAATTAATTAAGAATTTAAAACAAAAAAGAAAAGAAAGAATAAACAATAAAATAAAAATTTCTACAGATAAACAATATCTTCAATTACTATGCTTTACTCTAAGTTGTATTAAAATACTAAAAAAAGAAAATGATGTGATTTTAAAAGATGAAATAGAAGAACTAATACCTGAAAATGTTGGTACATCAATGAAAACACAAAGTGTATTTGAATGTAAAGGTGGTACTGGTAATTACGCAATGTTCATTGCAATAATATTAATATATGCACGCGATTACCTTAAAATAGAATGTCATGATAAGATTGATGAGTGGGTTAATTTGCATTTAAAAAATATGAATCCTAATAGTTTATGGGGACAATTTAATGAAATTAGTCATCATCAATTTCAAAACGGTTATCATCAATATGAAATTTTAGAGTATCTAAAATATGATTATCCAAATGAGATGTTGAATAACTTAGAGAAAATTAATTTACTCGCAGATATAAATGGACAATTTGCCCCCTGGCCTGGCGGAGCTGCATGTCATGATTATGATGCATGTTTTTTATTATCAATCAAATCTTCATTCAATGAAAATGATTTAAAATTATTTAAAATTATAATTTCAAGTATTTTACAAAATCAAAATGATGACGGAGGTTTTTGCGAGAGTCATAGTATAAGACCCAGAACATTTCATAATATAAAACTTTTTTTACAGCACTTATATTCTGTCAATAAATTAACCTTCAAAGAGAGATTGCGACAATTTATTACTCTCCAAAGACCTAAGCATGATAAAATTCACTCTTATGTTTCAAATAGCCCAAGAGAATGGTCTGAGTCAAATCTCTGGGACTCATGGTTTAGAATGATGACTATTGCTAGATTAGATTGTAAAGTTTCCCCAGAAAATTTTACTAATTGGGGGTTTATTGATTTTCCTGGAATTGGTTATTTTAGAAAATAAAATGGTGAAATTAATTTATATTGCACCATCATATTTACCTTCCAATCATGCTAATGGAATACATGTAATAAATCAATGTAGCGCAATTAATACAGAAAATGAAACTGTTCATTTAATAACTTGTAGAAGAATTTTTAATCGTAATAGTCATTATGATTTATTAGTGAAAAGATATGGAATAGATACAGTTAGTAATATTGATAAAATAGTGGCACCTTATTATCCATTTAATGTTGCATCTACATTATTCATAGCTATTTATTCTTTTTTTTATATTTTTTTTTATAGGTATAAATCTTGCATTCTATCAAGAAATTTATATGCCTCTTTTTTTTCATTAATCTTTAAAAATAATAAAATTATTTATGAAACGCATCAATTAGAAAAAGGATTAAGAAAAAAAATTCAAAAATTATTGATAAAATCAAAAAAAATAAAACTAATATTGATTTCAAGAGAATTAAAAAAATATCTTGAAAGTTATCATGATCACAAAATTAAAAATTCACTTATCCTTCACGACGCAGCACCAGAGGGTATTGAGATTATTTCTGATCAGGAAAAAAAAAGAATTCTTTCCCAAAAAAAAATATCTTACAATAATTTCGAGACAATTAATGGATATTTCGGTCAATTATATGAAGGCAGGGGAATCGAAATGATCATTGAGATTGCATCTAGTTTGCCAAGTGATCTCTTCTTAATATTTGGAGGTAATAGAGAAGAAATAAAATTTTGGAAAGAAAGTAATAAGTTAAAAAATTTAAAATTTATGGGTACTCTCAGTCATCCTGAAGCATTAATTATGATGCGATCAATGGATATATTACTAATGCCATATCAAGAAAAAGTCTCTATTGGACAAAAAGGGCATGATACGGCAGCGTGGATGTCGCCAATGAAAATGTTTGAATATATGTCTAGTAATTCAGCTATTATTTCTTCAGATCATAAAGTATTAAAAGAAGTTTTATCACATGAAGTGAATGCATTAATTTATAAAAAAGATAAATGTAGTGATTGGGTAAATGGAATTAAAAGATTAAAAAGTGAAAATGGTTTAATGAAAAAGATTAAAGAGAATAGTTACCGAGATTATAAAAATTTATATACCTGGAATATAAGAGGAAAAAAAATATTAAACTTAATAAAATCAAATTAATGAAATTATTAATCACAGGTAAGGGAGGTCAAGTTGGTAGTGAATTAGAGAAAATTCTTAAAAATAATTCATTCGATGTAAATTTATTATCCAGAGATAACTTAGATATTTGTGATGAGAAAAATTTATTTGATGTAATAAATAAATTAAAGCCAAAAATTATAATTAACCTTGCTGCTTTTACAGATGTAAAAGGAGCGGAGAAAAAAGTAGACGAAAGTTATGATGTAAATAGTAATGGGGTGTTAAATATTGTTAATGTGTGTAAACAAAATTCTATTTTGTTGATTCATATATCAACTGATTATGTTTTTGATGGCAAAAAAGAAGGCTCATATACAGAGGATGATGTTACAAATCCAATCAATATATATGGCAAATCTAAGCTTCAGGGTGAGCAAAATATAATAAATAATTTAGAGACTTTCATTATCATAAGAACAAGTTGGATATTTAGTAGTTTCGGAAATAATTTTTTAAAAAATATTATAAAATCTATAAAAAATAATAAAAAATTAGTAGTTGTCGGAGATCAGATTGGTGGACCTACAGTAGCAAAAAATTTAGCAAATATAATTATTTTATTTTGTAAGAAATATAAAATTGAAAATAAGTTAGATTATGGAATTTATCATTACTCAAACTTGCCAAATGTAAGCTGGTATGATTTTGCAAAAGCAATTACAGATAAACTTAAAATAAATGATTATTTAAAATTTGAAGAAAAATTTCTAATTGAGAAGTCGAAAACCATTGATGGAGATGTTGTTAGGAGACCATTAAATTCTAAGTTATCAAATATTAAAATTAAAAAGTATTTAGGAATTGAAGATAATTATTGGACTTTGTCGCTTGATGAATGCCTTAACGATTTATACAAGAAAAAATTTTATGACGAATAAAGTATTCATAATTATTCCTTCATTTGAGAGAACTGGACCTATTAAAGGAGCAATAGCTTTAGCAAATATATTATCAAGACATTATGATATTACAGTAGTAACGCTGAAAAATAAGAAAGGTATTGAGGGGGAACTTGATAAAAGTATAGATATTAAAAATCTGCACTCACAAAAATGGAATATTCTTTTTTGGATTAAAAAATATAGAGAAATTTTAAAATCAGCTGGAGCTAGTACACAAATAATTTCAATATCCATGTGCTTTTCTGCAGATTTGGTTAATGCTTTTTCTTCGAAATATTCAATAAATATAGCGAGTGTGAGGGCAAATTTGATTAGAGATTATAGATTTAATTATGGCTTGGTGGGATATATTTTCTCACTTATTCATTTACTTATTTTGTTTAAATTTAGAAGTATTATTTCTATGTCAAATGAAATGGCTAATCAAATCAAAAAAATTACAAAGATTAACTCAACAATAATTGGAAATTTTATTGATGAGGCACGAGTAAAAGATTTAGTAATACTTGAAAAAATAAGTAAAAAGACAAAAATAATAAATTTTATTTTTGTTGGATCTTTGACTAAAAGAAAACGACCACTATTATTGGCTAAAGCAATTAAAAAAATTATAAAAGATGGTCTTGAAGTAAATCTTACATATGTAGGAGATGGACCATTAAGAAATACTTTAAGTAATTATGTTAATGAGAATAATTTAAAAAATAATATTAATTTAGTTGGCTCAAAAGAAAATCCTTATTCATATATTTTAAATTCTGATTATTTTGTTTTACCTTCAGAGAGCGAAGGAATCTCTAGAGCATCACTTGAGGCCCTTTTTTTAGGAATACCATGTTTGCTGCGAAATATAGATGGAAATAGAGAACTCATTACTGATGGTCATAATGGATACTTATTTGAAAATGATTTTGATTTAGTTGATAAAATGCATCTTTTGATTAATTTGAAAAATAAAGAAAAAAATGAATCACTTATTCCAGAAAAATTTTCAATAAGTTATGTTGAAAAAAAATATTTATCTTTAATTAATAATTTATTAGATGATTAGTTGTTCAATAGTGATTTATTCATGGAATCAATCAGTAAACCAAAAAGTAATAAGTATATTATCTAATATAAATAAGATAAGTAGAATATATTTAATCTACAATGGTACAAATCATGATTCTTTTCAAAAATTGAAAAATTGTTTTTCAGATGATAAAAAAATTAAGATTTATAAAATTAAAAATTATGGAATGGGAAACGCACATAATTCAATTATTAATAATAAGGAGCTTAATAAATATCATCTGATACTGAATCCAGATGTATTTGTTAATGAGCAAGCAATCGAAGAAGGGCTAAAAAAGTTGGATGAAAATAATGAGATTATTGCTGTAGGACCAGAAATTTTTGATCAAAATAATATTTACTGGCCTTCTGTAAAGTTATTGCCAGACCCCATTACTCAAATCATAAGAAGATTGAATCCAAAATCAAAAATAAATAAAAAATATGAATTAAATAATTTTCATTTTAAAAAAGATATATTTGTTCCAATGATATCAGGCTGTTATATCCTAAGTAAATCAGAAGTTCTAAAGGATATAAGAGGATTTGATGAAAGATTTTTCTTATATATGGAAGATATTGATATTATCAGACGCTTATCCAAATATGGAAAGATTTGTTATATGCCAAATACTAGTGTTATTCATTTAAATAATTTAGAATCAAGAAAGTCATTTAAAATGTTTTTAATACACTTCATCTCATATATAAAGTATTACAACAAGTGGGGTTGGATAAAAGACAATTTAAAGAAGGATATTAATAATAAATTTATTTCTTTTATGAATACACTTAAATAGATTATTTTAATTATGAAAATTTATATTACAGGTGTTGCAGGTTTTATAGGGTTCCATCTTGCAAAGAAACTTATTGCCTCAGGACATGATGTATATGGAATTGATAATCTAAATTCTTATTATGATATTGAGCTTAAGAAAGCTAGATTAAATATTTTAAAAAAACACAAAAATTTTAATTTTAAAAAAATTGATATTAATCATTTAAGAAAATTATCTTCAAATATTTCACAAGTAAAACCAAATGTTATGTATCATCTTGCTGCGCAAGCCGGTGTCAGATATTCTATTGATTATCCTGATCAATATATAGAGTCAAATGTTCAAGGATTCCTAAATATTCTTGAGAGCCTTAAGCTTACAAAAATAAAACATTTAATATATGCATCTTCTAGCTCAGTTTATGGTTCAAATAAAAATTTTCCATTTCATACCTCTGATAAGACAGATAACCCAATTTCATTGTATGCAGTAACAAAAAAAACTAATGAGTTAATGGCTTATGCTTACAATGATCTCTATGGAATTAAATCTACTGGTTTAAGATTTTTTACTGTTTATGGACCATGGGGCAGGCCAGATATGGCATTATTCAAATTTACAAAAGCTATATCTGAGAGTAAAAAAATAGAGGTTTATAATCACGGGGATATGATTCGAGATTTCACTTATATTGATGACGTAATAGAGTCGTTAGTACTTTTAAAAAATAAAGTACCAGCCAAAAATCATAAAGTTTATAATTTAGGATGTGGTTCTCCAGTTAAGCTTTCAAAATTTATTAATATTATTGAAACAGCAGTTGGTATTAAAGCAAAGAAAAAATTTCTTAAAATGCAAGCTGGCGATGTAAAAAAAACTTATGCTGATTCAGAGGAATTATTTAAACTTATAAAATATAGGCCAAAAACAGCAATAAAAGACGGCATAGAACAATTCGTAAATTGGTATAAGTTTTTTTATAAAACATAATTCAATAAAAAATATTAATAATGTAAATTTTAAGAATGGATTTTTATTTATTTATATTAATTTCTATAATTTTAAATTCATTTATCTATTATAATTTTGATTATATAGCAAAAAAAATTAATATTTATGATAAACCTGACCAAGATCGTAAATTTCATAAAACTGCAGTAGCTAATATTGGTGGAATAATAATTTTCTTAAATATTATTTATTTATATCTATTATTTATATTAGATCAAAGTAATTTGAATGATAATTTATATTTCCAAAATAACTCACAATTTTTTTCATTTTTTTTCTGCCTAATACCTCTTATCCTGATTGGAATATTAGATGATAAGTTTCATCTATCAGCGAATGTAAAAACATTTTTAATATCTATAATAATTCTCTTTGCTCTATACTTTGATAAAGAGCTACAAATAACTAAATTAAATTTTTCATTTTTAGATCAAGATATTTTACTGAATAACTTTTCTATCTTATTTACTTTAATTTCTATTTTTTTATTTATGAATGCTTTAAATATGATGGATGGTATAAATTTACTAACAGGTCTTTATTGTTTATTTATATTGATTATTTTAGCAATATTTTCTAAATTCGGTTCTCTTATAATTTTTATTCTTTTAGGCCTGATCAATTACCTTTTATTGAATTATAGAAATAGAGTTTTTTTAGGTGACTCAGGATCAATAATACTCTCTTATATGATTTCTTATTTTTTTATTAAATCTTATAATCAAGAGATGAATTTCTATGCTGATCAAATTTTTTTAATGATGATGGTTCCAGGAATTGATTTACTAAGAGTGGCCTCTTTACGCCTATTATCAGGAAAAAATCCATTAGCAGCAGACAGAATTCATTTACATCATTTGCTAGCTAATTCTTTCGGTGTGGAGAAAACTGTAATTATTATATTAGTATTAATTACTTTACCCACCTTATTCAGTATCTTTTTAAATTTTACCCTTCCTCTAATAATTCTTGTACTTATAGCGTACTTAATTTTAATTTTTTATATTTCTAGAAAATCAAGTTTAAATTAATTAGTCAGTTCTTAATTTATTAATAATTAAATGAAATTATTTTTAAAAAAAATATACTTTTCATACTCTTAATAAATATATTTGAACTTATGTATAAATGTGCTAATGATAAAATTTAATAAATCTAAGTTAATTAAAATCAACTTATTTAAGTATGATAAAAGATAACAAAGAAGAAATCGGATTAAAAGAATTAATTGATGAAACATTTAATTCTAAATTGGTTATATTTTTTTCATCGATACTCATCTCTTTACTTTGCATAGTATATTATAATCTTCAAGATGAGTCTTGGCGGGGGGAAATTGAGATAAATGAATTAAATGTGATCGAGCTAAATAATTATTCAAATATTTTTTCTACGATTAATAAAATGAAAAACTTAGAGTTTTCTAATGGTACTAATAATAGTAGTACTAATAATAAAAATACTGAGATTAATCTACTTGAATTGTTGCGTTCGGAGATAAGTGATAAAGAAGAAATTGTTTTTTTTCTTAGAAATGCTATCTTCCCAAATAATGATAATCTCTCTATCGAAGATGAGAATTATTTAAAAACATTAGCTAAAAACTTTGAAATTAAAAGTATAGAAGAGAATGGTTCGCTAAATTCTCTAAAGCTATCATTTATCAATCAGAACTTATTTCTTGTTAATAAAATTTTCAATTCTGTATTATCAGATGCAAATAATAATGTAAGAGATGAATTAGATAGAATTGTCGATTTTTCAATTGATGACTATGTTCGATTCGAAAATAAGCAAATCGATGTTATTAAAATGCAAATCAAAAATATAGAAAAGAGGCTTAGAAATGAGAAAAAGAATAGAATTGAATTTCTTCAAAATCAAGCAACGATAGCTAGATCATTAAATATTGAAGAAAGTACTGCACAATCTATATCTTTTGAAACTGCAAGACAAGATACTATTACAGCAATCGCTGCAAGTAGTATTAAAGATCAGTATTATCTTAGAGGCTTTAAAGCCATAGAAAAAGAATTAGAATTATTTACTAAAAATAATTCTGAAATAGACACCTCAAACAATGAAAATTATTTTTCATTAAATAATAAACTTGAAGAGATAAAAATAACAAATCCTATCAATGATCTTACTTATTATTTTGAAAGATCGCCGGCTTATACTGGCATTAATTTTAAATCAGCTGACTTTGATTTGACAAATTTAGAAATCTTTGATGAAAGAATAGATTTAAAAACAATTTTATTTATAATAGTGATTATTTCCTTTTTATGGTCATTTTTATTCGTCATTTTCAGACTCGTTTATAAAAAATTATATAAATAGTCTTTTATATATTTTATTATGAGATCATTAGCTATTTCTGCACAAACTATTTTATTCTACTTAATCCCTTTTTCTTTATTAACTGGACCTTTTTTACCAGATTTATTCATTACTATAATTGGAATAATATTCCTATTTATTTCAATAAAAGAGAAAAAGTATATTTATTATAAAAATAAATTTTTTTATCTTTTTTTGATATTTTATTTTTACTTAATTTTATCATCTGTATTTTCAGATGATCCATTACATTCTATTAAAAATTCTTTTTTTTATTTTAGGTTTTGTTTCTTTTCACTTGCTACATGGTTTTTAATTGATGAAAATAAAAATTTTACCAGAAATTTTTTTATAATTTTTTTTCTTACGTTCCTAATTGCTCTATTTGATGGTTATTATCAATTTTTTAATAAAATTAGTATATTTGGATTTTATACTTCAGCTACTAGGCTTACACTTTTATTAAATGACAGACTCTTATTAGGAAGTTTTCTCGTAAGATTATTTCCTATTTTAATAGCACTACTTTTGACTTTAAAAGTTGAGACAAAATATAAAATATTAATCTCTCTTATTCTCTTTGTAATCACCGATGTTTTAATTTATCTAACTGGTGAGCGAACAGCGTTTGGATTACTTATAATTTTTTCAATTTTTGTAATTTTAGTCACCCCAAATTACAAAAGATTAAGATTATTAACTTTTCTTATCTCAATTATCATAATTTTCCTAATTACTATTAACAAACCTGATATTATGGAAAGAAATATTAAGTTTACATTGGAGCAGACAAATTTATCATCACTATTTGTTAATGATAAAAGTAATATTAATATTTTTTCTCCACAACATCACAGTCATATTATCTCTGCAATGAGAATGTTTATGGATAAGCCAATATTTGGTCATGGCGTAAATACATTTAGGTTGAAATGCAATAAAGCTGAATTTAAATACAATGATGAGTCATGTAGCACTCATCCTCATAATACATATGTACAAATTTTGTCTGAACTAGGATTACTTGGAATGATACCAATTATTATAATCATTTATCATTTTTTTATGAGAATACTTAATCATTTTCTATATTCAAAAAATAATCCATATAATAAATTATCTGATTATGAAGTATTTATTATTGCAGCTATAGTTATTACATTGTGGCCATTATTGCCTTCACAGAATTTTTTTAATAATTGGATAAATGTTATTTACTATTTGCCTGTAGGGTTTTACTTGCAATCGCTATATAGAAAAAACTATAATTAGAGTTATTAAAATTGTAACAATATTATAAAGAGATTTTGCTAAAGGGATGTTTTATGCCTCTTTTTTCAGCAATCTCTATTTGTTCTTGCCTCGTATTTGATGCTTTAATTTGTTTTTTATTTCTTTTATTAATACAATATCTGCAAGAAACTCCTTTTTTATAAGATTTTAATTTTTTATCATCCTCAGATATTGGATGCCTGCAGCCAAAACACTGATCATAAATCCCTTTTCGAAGTTTTTTATTTATTGATACTCTATTATCAAATACAAAACATTCACCTATCCAAGATGAGTTTGCTTTGTCTTTTTTGTATTCTAGGTAATTTAGAATTCCACCATCTAATTGAAAAACATTTTTAAATCCATCTTGTAATAAATATGATGAAGCTTTCTCACATCTTATTCCACCAGTACAAAACATTGCAATAGGTTGGTTTTTATCAATTTTTTGTTTTTTTATATATTTTGGAAATTCTCTGAATGAATTAGTCTCAGGATTTATTGAATTTTTAAAAGTTCCTATACTTATTTCATAATTGTTTCGTGTATCAATTATGAGGTAATTTTTGTTGTTAATAATTTTATCCCAATCTTTTGGTTTAATATGCTTACCAGTTAATTTTTCTGGATTAATAGATTTATTACCAATAGTAACAATTTCATTTTTTAATCTAATTTTAAGTCGATAAAATGGTATAAATTGATTTTTAGAAACTTTTATAGATAGTTTTCTTATTTTAAGTATCTTTTTTATTTTAACGATAAATTCATCAATGTCCTCCTTAGTTCCAGATATTGTTCCATTAATTCCTTCTCTAGCAATAAGCACAGTGCCATAAATAATTTTTTTATGACAAAATTGATCTAGATTTTTTTTGATTATTTTTATTTCTTTTAAAAATTTAAATCTATAAAATGTATATACTAAAATTTCTTTCTTCATTATTAATACTCTACAGGAATTGGGTCCAATGATCGCCATAGATACCACGTAGCAACTGATCTATATGGTCTCCATTTTTCTCCTATCTTAATTAATTTTTTTCTTTCTATAGGATATTTTAAATTATATATTTTACATACACCTCTTATCATTCCTATATCATCTAAAGGAAAAATGTCAGCTCTACATAAATTAAATATTAAAAACATTTCAGCAGTCCATCTTCCAATGCCTTTTATTTGAATTAAATCATTGATAATTTCTTCATCACTCAATTTATTCCATAAATGTTTTTTAATTTTATTTTTTACAAATGCAGAAGCTAAATTTTTCAAGTATAAAACTTTTTGACGCGATAGTCCTGATGACTTGAGTGTATTAGAATGAGCTTTTAAAATAATCTCTGGAGTAACTTTTCCTATTTTTAATACCAGTTTATCCCATACTGATTGAGCTGCTTTTACGGAAATTTGTTGTCCAACTATTGATCTTGCAAGAGTCATAAATGGATCTGATTTTGAGAAAAGAAAATCTCTGGGATATGTATCTATGATTTTTCCCAGTTTTTTGTCCTTTTTTTTAAGTTCTTTTTTAGCCTCAATCCAAAAAAATGGTTTTTTTTTCTTCATTAGTAATGATTTATATATAAAAAAAACTCATTGTCATAGACTAGATAAAATGTTTTATTTGCAGACTTAACTAACTATGGAGTAATCAATATGGCTGATGTAGCAAGTATTCTGGCAGAATTTCAAGCTGGAATTGAAGGTAAAGATACCGGTCTTGGAGCAACTATAAAATTTGACTTTGAAGGCGCAGGATGCATTTTTCTTGACGGAAAATCTAGTCCAAATACGGTTTCAGATGAAGATAAGGAAGCTGATTGTACAATGACTGTCTCTCTTGAAACATTTGAAGCAATGAGAAATGGCGAGATAGATGGTACAAGTGCATTTATGCAAGGTAAACTTAAAGTTGCTGGAGATATGTCTGTAGCAATGAAATTACAATCTGTAATGGATTCAATGAAATAATTATTTAATTATTTTCAACTTTTAAAAACCCAACTTTATTTTGAGTTGGGTTTTTTGTTTTTTGAAGCTATAAGTGAAGTATGTGGAAAGTTAAGAAATCAAAAGTTCATGGATCAGGAGTATTTGCAACTAAAGACATAAAGAGAAATACTAGAATTATTGAATATATTGGTGAAAAAGTTCTTAGATCAGAGGGTGATAAAAGGTCTGCAAAAAGAATTAAGGATCACCTTCATTCTGAAGAGACTGGATCAGTATATATTTTTGAGTTGAATTCTAAATACGATATCGATGGTTCACCTGAATATAATAAAGCTCGTTATATAAATCATTCTTGTAACCCAAATTGTGAAGTAGATATAGTTGACGGAAAGATATGGATATCATCTATTAAACGTATTTCTAAAGGTCAAGAATTATCTTACGATTATGGATATGAATTTGATAAGGATGATTATAGAGATCATATTTGTAAGTGTAGCGACAAAAAATGTATTGGATATATAATTTCTTCAGATGACTGGAAGAAATTTGCAAAACATATTTCTAAAATAACGAAAAGATAATTTTATTATTTAATGAGAATTTTTTGAGTTTCTTGAAATAATTTTCTATTTGTAGTCGCTAATATTCTCCCTCCATTATGTGCACTTTTACCTTCCCAAGATTTAATAATCCCTCCAGAATTTTTAATTATTGGGATTAAAGCTCTAATATCATATGGTTTCAGACCGCTTTCAATTACTAGATCGATATGTCCATCTGCTAGTAAACAGTAGCTGTAACAGTCGCCACCCAAACGTGTTGATTTAGCAATTTTTGCAACATTTTCAAATTTTTTTTGATCTGATTTACTTGCAAAAACATAAGGAGACGTTGAATTTAATATTGAGTCTTTCAAAATAATCTTTTTTCTTACTCCTAAAAGAGACTTTTTTTTATTGATCACTTTATATGCAATATTTTCATAGCCAATATATCTCTCATTTAATGCAGGTATATCGGCAATTCCTAGAATGACCTTATTATTCTTTGATAAAGATATTAATGTTCCCCACAAAGGAACACCTTGTATAAATGATTTAGTTCCATCAATTGGATCTATACACCATTCATACTCACTCTCTTTAATAATACTTTCTTCTTCTCCAAGCATACTGTGTAAAGGGTAATTTTTTTCTATAAGTGTATGAAGTTTCTTTTGTATATTTATATCTGCAATTGTTACAGGGTCAAAATATTCTTCTTTTTTTGATATAATTTCTATTTTTCTTTTGTAATAATATAGCGAGACTTTTCTAGCTTCATCAGCAAGAAAATTAGCAAATTTATTTAATTTTCTTAAATTTTCCCTCATTATATTAATATTTATACTTATAATTCAATTGTTGAAAGTATAATGTAATAAATATGAAACAGATAAGTATTTCAATTTTATTTTTCTTCTTTTTCAATTCATTTTCATACTCAATGGAATACAGCGAAATTGATACTGGAGATAGAATTCCAATTAAGGGGCCAATAGAAGGGTATGACTCAGCAAGTGGAGAATATAAAGATCCATTTGTTGATGATGCTATATTATTTAAAATAACATCAGAAAATTATTCAGATTATGAAAAATATTTAACACCTGGTCAGGTCAGAATGTTTAGAGACTATGGCTCAACATTTTTTATGAATATTTATCCAAGCAGAAGAAGTTGTGCTGTGCCTGACAAAGTAATAGAGCTTTCAAAAAATGGAAATGCAAAATTAACTGATG
>MDSV01175317.1_pt1 | contig 31470 bp, 28 predicted proteins | sample 810851 | NCBI WGS metagenome assembly MDSV01 (sample SAMN05326640, study PRJNA326480) | marine metagenome | isolation source: seawater | place: Atlantic Ocean: North East | collected 2012 | reverse complement strand
TACTCTTTGTTAATTCAGGAGATTTAATTACTAAAAATGCACTAAATATTGTTTATAAAAAATTTATAAGTCGAAAAATTGACTTTGTATTCGGTACAGTTAAAAGACATTATATTAAAAATACAATTCTTAAATATGGTTATAACCTCAAAAAATTACGTTATAATTTTGATTTTGCAACTTCTCATTCAACTGGTTTTTTTCTAAGAAAAAAATTTTATAATCTTGTAAATAATTTTAACACAAAATATAAATGTTCTGCTGACTATGATATCTATTATAAGTTATTTATTGAAAAAAAATTAAATGGTTCTTTTACAGATAAAAATCAACTTATTGGGATAGTTTCGTCAGGAGGCTTTTCTAGTAAATTTGGTTTTCTAAATGGTCTTTTAGAAGAATGTAAAATTAGATTAAATAATGGACAAAACTTTTTTATAGTTTTAATTATTTTATTTAATAGTTTAATTAAAAAATTTTTAAAGGCTACATTTAATATTTATAATGCTAAAGAAATTAATCAGAAAAATACTTAATAGACTCTTTTTAAGAAAATTTGATGATATCAAAATACAAAAAGGTCAATTGTTTGAAAGACAGCTCGAAACTAATATTCATAATATTAAAGACTTGAATGAAACTTATTTTAAAGTTTTTTCTCAAGACTATGAGGATGGTATAATTCAATATTTCCTTAAATCATTAGATATTAAAAACGTAAAATTCGTAGAAATTGGTACTCAAGATTATTCAGAGTCAAATACTCGGTATATTTTCGAGACAATGAGATGTGAGGGATTAATTATCGATCCCACTCCTAATTTGGAAAAAAAAATAAATGCAATCCTAAGAACCTGGAAAAATACTCTTAAAATACACAATGAATATGTAAATTCTCAAAATGTTATTCAGATAATTGAGAAAAATTCTTTTGATAAAGATTTAGATATTTTCTCTTTAGATATAGACGGTATCGATTATTGGATTTTAGAAAAATTACCTAACAAAATATCAAAAATATTTATAATTGAATACAATCCCTATTTTGGTTCAGAAAAAGAAATTTGTGCACCTAATATTGAAAAATTTGATAGATTTAAATATCATCCCAGCGGTTTTTGTTGGGGAGCTTCATTAAAAGCAATTATAAAATTAATGAATAAGAAAGGTTACACATTTATTGGAACTAATAGGCTTAATGTAAATGCCTTTTTTATTTGCAATGAATTTGTTGATAAAATTAAAATTAAAATTCCTGAAACAAATGATTTATCAAAATTTACAGAAGTTAAATTTAATGTTCTCTCGAGCAAAGATAAAAAAAATGTATCATTTAAAGAAATAGAGGGAACCATCGACAATATTGATGTTTTTGATTTAAAAAGTAACAAATTAACAAAATTTTCAGAAATAAATTAGGAAAAACAATTTGAAAACAGTATTAATCACAGGTGCATTAGGCCAAGATGGTATTATTCTCTCAAAAATTTTCTTAAAAAAAAGTTATAAAGTTCTTGGTATAATAAAAAAAAAAAATAAAAATTTAGTTAAAGGTGTAAAATATATTGTCAATAATCTAAAATCTAAGAAAAAGATTTTTAAAATATTAAATAAATCCAATCCTTCTATAATCATTCATTTAGCGGCAATAAATAACTCCTATTATTTTAGGGAAAAAGAAAATTATAAAAACAATTATTTATTGAATTTAGTTTGTACTAAAAACCTCATTCAATCTGCAGTCAAAATGAAAAAATTGAAAAAGTTCATATTTGCTGGTTCTTCATTAATGTTTAAAAATCAAAAAAAAATTATAGTAAATGAAAATAGTATTTTTAGGTCTAAAGATTTCTATAGCAAATATAAGATAGAAAGTTTTAGATATCTTCAAAAAATCTCAAAAAAAAATAATTTTAATTCAACTACTGTTTTATTGTTCAACCACGACTCAATATATAGAAATGAGAAATTTTTAATACCTAAATTAGTTAAATCTTTCATTAGAAAAGATAAAGATTATATTGAAAAAATTTTTTGTTTAAATATAAGCGGTGATTTCTCAAATGCTGAAAATATCTGTTATGGAATATATAAACTTTCTGTTTCAAAAAAAAAAATTCCAAAAATTATTCTTTCTTCGGGCAAGAGATTATTTATAAATGACATTATTAATTTTTTAATTAAAAAATTTCCTCTAAAAATAAGTAAAAATTTAAAAGTGAGTAAAAATAATTATAAACATATTGGTTCAAATAAACTAGCAAGAAAACTAATTAATTATAAAAATAAAGGTAATTTTTTTAATGTTATTAATCAAATTTTAAAAAAAAATTAAATATTAGATGAAAAAAATATTTTATATTTGCCATTCATTGCCTAACTCTATGACGTCTGGGAGTGACTTTGTTGCTTTCAATATGCTTAAAGCACTAAAAAAAAAATATAAAATTCACGCGATTTCTTTAGGCACAAATTATTGCAAAAAAGAGGAATTATTTAAAATTTATAAACAATTAAAAAAAGAAAAGATTAAATTTTATGAAAATAAAAGAAAAACATTATTTGGATATGACTATATCACTTTAAGGAATTTTTTTAATAAAAATTATATAAATTATAATGACATAAGTTTTGCATCAAATTTTTTAAAAAAAATTAAAATTTCAAAAGATGATATAATACTAGCTTTTGGTTCCTCAAGTATAGAAGCAAGTAAGGATATCAATTGTTTTAAAATTGCTTTATTTGAAGATATTCAAGATCAAGTACAAATTTATAGAACCTTTTTTTCAATAAACAAATTTAATTTTTTGAAAAAAACTTTAAAAATTATAATGTTGAAAATTCATTTTAGAGGATATGTAAGTTGGTTAAAAAAAATTTCAAAAAATTATCAATTAAAATATACCTTTTCCTCCTACGATTTTCTTTATCTTAATAAAAAAATTGATTTAAAAATTTTGCCGCTTCCCGTAAATTCGCCTCAAAAATTTAAAAAAAAACTCATTAAAAAAAAATTTAGTATAAGTATGTTTAGTACAATTATTTCACAAGATTACAAAGGTGTTTCAATGTTATTTTCAAATTTGCTACCAAAATTAAAATCTGAAAATTTACTTAATAAAGTGAAATTAAACTTAATAATGAGAGTCCCAAAAAATTTACCCCCCGAGATAAAAAAAATATTAGATAATGAGCATATTCATTTACATAAATATAATGAAAAGATAATCAAAGATACTGATATGTTATTTTACCCTTCGAAATATCCAGTCGGAATAAGAACAAAAATTTTATTTGCAATTACCAAATCTTGGTTTGTAGCAACATCTTTAGATATAAAAAAGTGTATTCCCGAATTAGAGGATTTTAAGAATTGTATTATGTCGAATAATATTAATATATTATCTAATAAAATAATTTTAATCATTAAGAACAAAAAAAAATATCAATTTTTGAGAAAAAATGCTTTTAATATATTAAAGAGATATTCTTTAAAAAACTTTTACAAAATACTAATGACTGACATAAATTTAAATAAAACAAAAAACTCTAAGAAATAAAAAATGGTAAAAAAAAAATTATATAATTATTCAAGCTGGAGGAAAAGGAACACGACTAAAACACAATACTTGGAATAAACCAAAATGTTTAGTGCCAATTTTAGGAAAACCAATCCTTTATCACTGCATGGATTTTTTTAAAAATTCAAATTTTATACTCATTGGTGATTATCATTTTGAAACTCTAAAATCCTATATTAAAACAACAAGACCAAACGCTAATCTAAAGATTATAAAATCTTCAGGTACTGGGTCAATTGCTGGTATCTATGATGCGTTAAAATCAGTTCCAAACAACTCAAATATATACTTAATTTGGAGTGACTTATTTTTTGTGAATAAATTTAATATTAACCAATTAAAAAAAAATGTTGTTGGAATAACAAACGATTTTTTTTGCAGATATATAGTTAAAAAAAATAAAATAGTTCTGAATACTGGTAAAATCAAAAATAACGGTGTAGTGGGTTTTTTCTATTTTCCAAACAAAAAATTATTACAAAATGTTGATAAAAATGGTGAATTTGTAGATTGGTTTAGTGCACAAAATATCAAATTTTCTACACATAAGTTTAATACTGTCTCTGAAATCGGTGAAGATGGAAAGTTAGAAATTTTTAGAAACAAGTTCAATGTGACAAGATATTTTAATGAGTTAAAAATCTATAAAGATTTTATTATTAAAAAAAGTAAGATTAAAGAATTTAATCATTTAATTTCTGGAGAAAAAAAATGGTATATTAAAATGAACAGTTTAGGATTTACAAATATTCCAAAAATTTTTCCTGATAAGAGCCTTAAAATATCAAAAATAATTGGCAAACACCCTGATATGATTTTTGTAAATCGAGATAAAATAATTGAAAATATATTTGCAACTATAGAAGATCTTCACTCACTAAGCTCAAAAAAGTTTGTTATCAATGATCTTAAGTCAGTTTATTACTCAAAAACAATCTCAAGAGTTGAAAGTATTCAAAATATGATACCAAATTTTGAAAAAGAAATAATAAATATTAATGGAGTTAATTGCAAAAATTTTTTCTCAAAAAAATATTTCAATGATTTTAAAAAATTACTTAAAGTTTTTAAAGATAACCCCGAAAAATTTAATATTATTCATGGAGATCCTACATTCTCAAATATAATGATAAATAATAAATCAAAAGTTCATTTAATAGACCCTAGGTTAAATTTTGGAAGCAGCAAATTTTTTGGTGATCCTTTGTATGATTGGGCTAAATTATATTATTCAGTAGTTGGTTCATATGATAATTTTAATAAAAAAAAATTTGTTTTAAGGTTTGTTAATAGTAGAGTTGAATACTATATTCTTGATAATGGATGGTCTATTTATCAAAATAAATTTGAAGAAAAGTTTAGTAATAATATAAAAAAAATTAAATTATTACACTCTCTAATTTGGTTATCTTTATCAGGATACGTAAAAGATGATTACGACTCTATTTTAACTTCTTTTTATAAGGGAACTTATTTACTTAATGAATTTGAAAAAAATTATAACTAAAACTTTGATAAGGTAATATTAATAGGAAAGAGTTCACTTATATTTTATCTTGAAAATTAATATGAATATTGACAACACTAACGTAATTAAATTTGCTAATATTATTGGTAAGTCAGATATAATCAATCCATAAATTAACCAAAAAAAAACTCCTGCTGTAAATATGATGAACATATATAATGATATATCTTTTGTGCTTCTTGTCTTAAAAACTTTCATTGCCTGTGGTAGGAATGCAATTGTTGTACAAAAGGCAGCGAGAAAACCGATATACTTTGAAATAAAATTTATTATCATATAAATTTTTAATATTTGATCATTACAATTTGATTTTTCTTCATACCATTTCTACGAAGATATTTTGAAATCTTTCTTAAAGTATTTTCTTTTTGATTTGTTATAATAACCGCAGTTTCTGATAATTTATTTTGGTTTTTTTTAAAAAACGAAACTGAACTAATTGGCTTATAATTTAAAAAATTATTTTTAGTAAAAATATTGTTATCATCAATTATACCCTTAACGTTATAACCTGTCTCTTTTAACGCTTTAATTGTAGCTTCTGCATATTTTCCTCTACAATAAATATATAAGTTTTTAAAATCAGTTTTTAAGTCTTTAATTAAATCTACTTTATTTTTTATAATTAATTTTCTGAAATTTAGTAATGCCTTTAGTGCTCCACTCTTTTTAATTAATAAAGTAATATCTATATTTTCAGGTTTTTTAACAAGATTTTTTATATATTTTTTATTTTTTTCTAATAAATTTGCAATTTTTTTAATTTCTTTATTCTCTCTTAATATTAACAATGCTGAAAAAACACCAAAGTCATCTTGTAAAAACAAACTAATAAATTTCTTTTTAATTTGGCTTAAAGATTTTCTTCTACAAAAATAATTTAGTTCAATAACACTTTTCAAAGCAGACATTGTTGTACTTAAATCTTTGGTATGATTAAGGCTGAAATCTCTATCATTTTTATAAAGAAAATTACCTGAAAAACAAGCGTATTTTTTTGTAAGACACAAAATTTTAGCGACAAAAATTTCATTCTCAGCAAATCGTATATTAGGAAATTCAATTTTTTTACTTAAACAGAAACTTTTTTTTACAACGTACATCCAACAATCATTAGATGGAAAATTTGTTTTATTTATATAACTAATCAACTTTTCTGTTTTATTATAATTTTTACTATTATCTTTTATTAATTTAAGATTTGATCTTGGAAATGTTGTTTTTTTAAAGCGCACAACAATTACTTCAGGTTTAAGTTTTTTTTTTATAAATTTTTCTAAACCGTTAAGAGAATTGTTAAGTAAGTTATCGTCACTATCCAAAAAAACTAAATATTCACCTTTTGAAATCTTAATAGCTTTATTTCGACTGATTCCAACTCCTAAATTTTTTTTATGATTGATAAGTTTTATGAATGAATATTTTTTTTTATAATAATCACAAATCTTAGCACTATTATCAGTTGAACAGTCATTTACTAATACTATCTCAACATTGGTTTTTTTTTGATTTATTACGCTGTCTATGCATTTTATCAGATATTTATCAGAATTATAAATAGGAATAATTACACTAAATAGATAATTCACAATTTTTTTGTTTATCTAACTTACAATTTCATATTTCAATGGAGCTTTTGCCTGAATTGCTGCTGGTACTGTATCAACATTACTATGCCTACCTTTGCAACCTCTGCAGGCCTCCAAAAATTCAGTATTAAAATATAGTTCTGTAATTTGTTTTTTTAATTCTTTTTTGTCATCAATATTTAAATCAACTATATCTTTTTTTGCGTAAGGAATAGCTTTTAAATTTGTAGCATTCGCAGAGAAGGGACAAAGATACAATTTACCATGCAGGATACTTAAACCCTGATTTTGACAACAATTACCAAAAATCTCTTTATTTTCTTCATCGGTTCTGTTGGTTTTAACAATTCTACCAGCATCTTGCCAAGTTTTTTGTGTTCTATAATTGTGTGCTATATTCCGTCGTTTCAACTCTTGTAACAATTTATCAAGATTTCTTGAGAGTTTTCCATAATCTGAAATATCAAAAAAAATTTTATCATTTTGAAAAACGTTCATTTTATCTCCTTTTAAAACAATAGTACCATTGGTATTGATTATAATTTTGCCAAAGTTTTTAAATGATAATAAATGATTTATTACATGATCAATTTTTTTATAAAGTAATGGTTCTCCACCTATAAGCCTAATTTCATGAACGTAGTCAACAGTGTTCATAAAATTATCTATCGAAGGAATTAATAAATCGTAATCTTCATCGACTGGCTTTGCATAAAATTGCATCAAGTTAGAACAGTCCTTGCATTTTAAAGAACATTTTTCTGTAAGAACTAAATCTATATTTTTTACTTTTAGGAAATTTTTTTTCTCTTTCCATGCTGAAAGACTGTACATGTATAAGTCTATTTCTTTTTTCAGATTAGTCTCGGTCCAAGTAAGATTACATTCCTTTACATCAATATTTACATTTGAAAATATAAAATCACAGTCATAAATATTAGTTAGCCCTAAGTCTTTTAGTTGTCTTCTTATAAAAGTGAAATTTAAATTATTAGCTATTATGATTGGCGTTTTATTTTCTGTTGATTTTAATTCTTCTGGGGGTACAATTCTGCACCCATCTATAACTTCATTCCATCTTGAGCTGTTATTATCAGACAAACAAATAACATTTATATTTTGCTTTTTAAGAAAATTAAGAGCTATTAAACCAACATTTCCAGTTCCAAAAACTATTACTCCAGTATTTTTCAATAACTTAGATCTTATATCTTCTGCATTATCAATTTTAATTGGAGATTTATAAATCATAACTTTTATATATATAATTTTTTTGAAATTTCATAGTATTTTTTCAATTTATATGAAATACTTGCATTCAGTATAAGAAATATAGCCACCTTTTACTTTTAATTTTTCTTTCGCATGTATATTTTTTTAATATTCTATATTTTGATTTTTTTAATTAAGCTACATAAAAAATTATTACAACTTTATTCGAATATCTTTTGTGCAAATATTTATTTACTAAGTATCTATGAAAAAAATATAGCTATAATTTTAATTCATTCAAAATAAATTTAGGTTTGAAGATATTTTTTTTTTTATAACTTAAAAGCTTAAAATCTTTCATTTTATATTTATAAAGTTTACTTTTTTTAATCAAAAGAGAATCTATTCCAAAATAATTAGCGCCTACAATATCATTATAAATAGTGTCACCTACAAATAATATCTTCTTTTTAGTATTGATCTTTAATTTTGAAAAAATAAATTTGTAAAATTTTGGGTTAGGTTTTCCATAGTATTCTCCTCTTCCACCTAAGTTTAAATATTTGTTATAAAAATATCCCATTCCATAATAAGAATTAATTACTTTAAAATCAGGATTAACACAAATTAATTTTAATTTTTTTTTTTTACAAATTTTTAGATTATTCATTATTTTTTTTGGATCTAGGTGTTTATTAACAGTTATGGCAATAACAAGGTCAGTGTCTTCAAAATTTTTTGCAGTATTTAATTTAAGTCTTTTTAAAAATTGCAAATTTTTTTTTGTCCTTCCATCGATTGGGAAAAATTTTTTTTTTGAATTGAAAAATTCAAATTTTGTAAAATCTCCACTTGTGAAAATATCATTTATTAAATTAATATTAAGACCTTTTATTTTTAAAAATTCTAATGTCTGTGGTTTAGATTTTGATGAATTTGAAACAATAATTATTTTTTTCTTCTTTTTTTTTATATATTGAAGAATGTTATTCACATTTTTATAAATTCCTTTTCCATCATAAATAACACCCCATAAATCAAAGAAAAAATATTGGTATCTCTCAATTAATTCTTTCATTTATTTAATCCCTTTTCACTAAATTTTGATTGGAAATCTCATAAACATTATCACAATTTCTTAAAGTTTCTTTTTTATGGGAGATTATTATTATAGTTTTTTGATCCTTAAAATTATCAATTAATTCTAAAAATTTTTTTTCCGACTCTGGGTCAAGAGCGCTTGTCGGTTCATCTAAAATCAAAATATGATTATCAAAGTAAATTGCTCTTGCAAGAGCTAACCTTTGTAATTGACCAATTGAAAAATTCTTTCCGTCTTCAATAATTTTATGCTCTATATTATTTTCCAATCTATCAACAAACTCTAAACAATTTGTAACTCTTAAAGCTTCCTGTAACTTTTTTTCATTAATATTATTTTCTCCAAAAGCAATATTTTCTTTAATTGATCCTGGTATAAATAAATTTTCTTGAGAAAGATAACTAAATAGATTTTGATAATTTTGTATATTTTTTTGTTCAACTATTTTATCGTCAATTAACAATTCCCCTTTATTAGGTTTTATTAGTCCTAATAAAATTCTTATAATCGTCGTCTTGCCTGAACCACTTTTACCTATAAGTCCAAGAGTTTCACCTTTATGAATGGTTAAGTTTAATTTATTCAAAATATTTGGCTCATTTTTATCATATGAAAAATAAATATCTTTCAACTTTAAAGTTTTTTTGAAATTAAATTCTTTAATTATTTCATTTGTAAATGTTATCTTTTTATATTTGTCATTAAAATATGTGATTTGTTCATCAATAATATTGAATGGATATTGAAAATTTTTTATTTTGATAATAGAAGAAACTAAATTATTTATTTGTGGTAAAATTCTGTAAGCTGCTACTATAAAAATTATGAACAATGAAATTATTTCATTAGTTGAATAAATATTAAAAAAATTAAAAAATCCAAAAATTATTACAACAAAAAAAAGAATCGAAATTTCAAAAAATTGTTTTGTATTTGACTTCACAAATGAAACAATTAATCTTGAATAACTAAATTTATTTACATAGTAAAAAGTTAGATCTAAAAATTTTTTTTTTAATTTACGCAAAATAATTTGGGTAAAATTCTTATATGTATTTATAATTGTAAGATTTATTTCATTTGATGATAGATTTGTAATTTTACCATGTTCTAAAGAGAAATTGGACAAAACTTTTTTAAAAGAAAAAAAAATAAAAATATAATATATGGAAATTATTAGAGTTTCATTAAAAGAAATAAAAAATAAAAAAATACCAAACAGTATAAGGACTATAAAATCTGATATAAACCTGGTCACATTTTCTATAAACATTATGTAGCCACCGATAGAGTCTCTAAAATCTTTAATTAGTTCACTGCTTATATTTTTATAAAAATCTAAATAATCTTTGTTAAGCCATAAAAAAAAGATTTTCTTAGATGTATCTACTTCTAAATATTTTATAAATTTAAAAATTATATAGTTGTTTAATAAATGAATTACATTTCTAAATAATAAAGTAAGTAGTAAAATTGTAAAAATTGTCCAAATATCAATCTTAGAAAGATAGTCTACAAGAAAAAATGGTAGATAATTTAGATAAATATTATTTTGAAAATCTATATTTGACTCTGAGATTAATGACACCAAAGGTAATAAGGTTATAATTGAAAGAGCATCAGCAAAAACAATGAGAACGGCTAAGAAAATTATAGCACAAAAAGATAACTTAACTTTGCTATTTTTGTTTTTTAAAAAAGAAAGATAATTAAAAATTTTCATAATCTAGTAAAATAAAATTACACCTAAACTTTAATATTGTTCAATTTAAGCCAATAATTAGATATTTTTGCATCTAAGTAATAAGCATGAGATTTCGTAAAGCCTAAATCTTTAAAGGTTTTCCAATGACTATTTATATTAATATTCTCAATGAATTCTTTTGTAATAAGTTTTAAATCATTTTTCGACAAGTTTTCAATCAATTTTTCTTTAAATAATTTCTCTAGAAATAAATCATCATATGGAGATTTTCTAAATATCTCCTCTAATTCTAAAATATCATTTGTCAATATTTTTGGATATGAAACAACGCAATTTAAGTAACTTATTCCAATATGTTTAGTCTCTAATATTAATGTTTTACAAGAATTATTTATACAATTAAATAATGGAGGTCCTGATGAGCCACCAATAAAAAAATCAGCATTAGACATTGCATATAAATTATAATCATCAATCTCAAGATTTGTTTTAGAATGAAAAATAATTGAATTTTCCTTTTCTTTAAGCCATTCAGGAATTTCAAACATTTCCCCAGTTAGAAAAACTTGCCAATTATTTTCAATTAAATATTCGATGGTTGGCTTGTAATCCTTAATATCTCTTGAGTCTCGAATATTATCAATAAATCTATTGTTCGGATATTTTTGCCCTTTGCCTCGTAAAAAAAAATTTATTCTACCATTAAAATTTGATTCATATTTTTCAAAAATGTCTAAAAAATTTTTTTTGTAAAAATTATTCTCATAAAATTCATGATCTTTTATCTTTTTAAAAAAAAAACCAGTTTCAAATAAAGTTATTTTTTTATATTTTTTTTGGTTTTCATCTAGACTTAAATCATTTTCATTAAATTCTAAATCTTGAACAATGGATTCGACAGTCTTAATCTTAATTGCAAAAAATAAAAGTAAAATTTTACTTACAAATTTTTCAAATTTTTCTTTATTTTGTGGAAAATTTAAATCACCACATGGAAAAAACTTTAATTTTTCATTAAAAATTTTTGTTATTTTTTTATTATGTCTTTTTTTTTTTGTTCCAAAAAATAGTATCCAATTATCCCCATGTAAAGTATTAATCAAGTGACTTCTGGTTATCGAAGGACCAAACCCACCTTCTGTATTTAGATAGAAATAAATCTTACTTTTATTCTTGATAAGAAGAACTTTTGAAATAATATTAAATAGTGCGATAAAATATTGAATAAAAATTTTTATTTTATTTTTCATAAATTTAAAACGAATTGGACATAAATTTTAACATTTTTTGAATGATATTTCTAAAATATACTCAAAAAAATCACAAATAATCAAATTTATCCTTTAACAAATAGTATTTATAATTGTATTTATTTAAGTTATTTTAATGATTTTTAATTGAATTTATATTAGATAAATTTATTAAATTTATTTGATGAAAATAATATGTATTATTCCAGCTAGAAAAAACTCCTCTAGATTAAAAAATAAAAATACCTTAAATTTTTGTGGAAAACCTTTATTTGAATGGACAGTTCAAATTTCAAAGAAAATTAAATTATTTAATAAAATTGTTGTATCAAGTGATGATGAAAAAATTTTAAAATATAAAAAAAAATATCCAAAAATAGATTTTTTAAAAAGACCAAGAATAATCTCTAGAAAAAGTACACATATGTCAGAGGTAATAAAATATAACCTTCAATACTTAAAAAAGAAAAATCAAACATTTGATGCGATAGCGATATTACAACCAACGTCACCACTAAGGAAAATTAATACAATAAATTCAGCATTAAAAAAATTCATAAAATATAGTCCTAATTATCTTGCCTCAGTTTCAGAAATTAAACACACTCAATATCCGCATATGTTAGTAAATCAAAAAAATAAAAAATTTGTGCAAAATACAATTATATTAAACAAAAATTTAAAAAAGAAGTTTTATTATTTAGATGGTGGAGTAATATTTATATTCAAGATAAAAAATAGTAATTTCAATTTCTCAAAAAAAGGTGCTTTTATAAAGGTTAATTTCCCAGAAAATATAGATATAAATACCTATAATGATTTTTTGTTAGCAAAAAAATATTTTTAAAATGAAAAATATTGTAATTAATAAAAAAAAAATCGGTTTAAAATTTAAACCATTTGTAATTGTTGAGGCCTGTGTAAATCACCAGGGAAATTTTTCTTTAGCAAAGAAAATGATTTTATATTCAAAAAAAGTTGGTGCGGACTGTATTAAATTTCAACACCATATTGTTTCGGAAGAAATGTTAGAAAAAGATATTCCAAAATCATCAAATTTTACCAAGCCTCTTTCTCAGGTAATAGAGGAAACTAATTTTACTCTTAATCAGCACCGCAGCTTAAAAAAATTTTGTGAAAAAATTGGCATTCAATATTTGTGTACACCTTTTTCTATTAAAGCAGCAAAGGAACTCAATGCTATAAAAGTTGGAGCTTTTAAAACCGGTTCGGGTGAATTAACAAATTATCCATTTATAGATTATATAGCAAAATTAGGAAAGCCCATGATTGTATCAACTGGAATGTCTAATCCTGAAGAAATACATGAAACAGTTAAAATTATAAAAAAATATAAAACACCTTTGGCATTAACACATTGTGTGTCTGCTTATCCTTGCCCATACGATATAATGAATTTAGATTACATTAATGAATTATCAAAAAAATACAAAATACCCATAGGATTATCTGATCATACGCCAACTATTTATAATGCACTTGGTGCAGTATCGTTAGGAGCAAGTATTATTGAAAAACATTTTACATTCAATAAAAAATTAAAAGGTCCAGATCACAAATCCTCTATAGATAAATTAGAATTAATAGATTTAATAAAGGGTGTAAATGCAAATTTTTTAGCTAGGGGAAATAACAAAACTATTCATAATCAAGAAAAAGAAATTATAAATTGGGCAAGAGAGTCTGTGGTAAGTATAAAAGATATTTCTAAAAATGAAAAATTATCTAAAAAAAATATTTCTACAAAAAGGCCCACCCCAAAAAAAAACCAAATTCCAGCAAATAAATTTTTTATTGTTTTGGGAAAGAAAGCAAAAAAAAATATTTCTGCAAACACGATAATAAAATTTAGAGATATTAAATGAAAAAAATTTTAGTTATATTGGAGTCCAGAGCTAGTTATGGCTATAGTAAAAATTTAATAAATTTCCTAAAAAATGAAAAAAAAATTAAAGTTAAGACTTTAGTTACTGGAACACATTTGTGTAAAGAATTAGGTCTATCAATTAATAACATAATAAAAGATAAAATTAAAATTAATTATAAGCTAAGTTTTGATAAGGAGAATTTTTCAAATGGAATTGGAAAATTAATATCGAGTTTTTCAAAAATTTTGAAAATATTTAAACCCGATATTGTAATTATATTTGGTGACAGAGTTGAATTAATGGGTATAGCCATAAGTTGTTGTTATTCAAATAATATAGCACTAGCTCACGTTCAAGCTGGAGATAGATCGGGTCACATTGATGACATGACTAGAATGAGTTTAGCAAAACTTTCTCATATACATTTCCCTGCTACGCAAAAGGCCCGGGAAAGACTTATTAGTTTAGGTGAAGATAAAAAGCGAATTTTTTTAGTAGGTGCCCCCCAACTAGATGACATTAAATTAGATAAGATTTTAAAAAAGAAAAATATTTTAATAAATAAAAAAAAAGTTAACTTATTAGAAGAATATGTAATTTTATTACAACATCCAGTTTTTAAAGACCAAAAAAATTCAGACGAAATCTATAAAAAAACAATTAATGCATTAAAAAAAATTAATTATAAAACATATATTATTTATCCGAATTATGATCCAGGTTATAAAAAAATAATAGATATTATAAAAAAACAAAGAATAAAAAATATTAAAATTTTTAAAAACTTAAATCGCCAAGATTTTTTAGCTCTAGCTGCCCATTCATCTGCTTTAGTCGGAAATTCATCATCTGGTATATTAGAAAGTCCAAGCCTAAAAATTCCTGTTGTAAATATTGGAGATAGACAGCAGTTTAGAGAACAAAATAAAAATATTCTAAATGCAGAATATAATGAAAAAGATATTTATTTAAAAATTAAAAAAGCCATTAATATGAAAAAAAAAATTAAAAATATAAAAAATTTACATGGAGATGGTAAATCTTCAAAAAGAATATTTAGAATTTTAAAAAAGATTAAAATTAATAAATTTATCTTAAATAAGAATACTACTTACTAATATATTTTTTTAATAAATTTCTAATCTTTATTTTTGGAAAATTGGAGTTAATAAGTTTTGTTAAAAATTTATAGTCTATTTTTCTTAATTTAGTGCTTATTTCAATTATATTTTTATTTGAAATATTTTTAATATCATCATTTTTATCAAAAAGTTTCTCTGATATCTTTTCTATTTTATTCAAACCATAAAATTTTTTAGAAATTAATTTTTTTGGTTCTCTTCCACTCAAATAAATCATTTTAGTAACTAAATCTTTGATTTTAATCGGTTTATCCATCTTAAAAATAAACGTCCTACATTCATTAATTCTTTTTTTTGTCAGATTTTGTAGTGTTGTTATAATTAAATTTGTTGCCTCTATATTACTCATAAAAAACCTTTCTACATTAGGGTGGCTCAATGATATTTTTTTTGAACTACTAATCTGACTTTTAAATTTTTCTGTTGCTGAGCCAAAAGAATTGAACACATTTCCAAATCTAACTACACCTACTTTAATTTTTTTACTATAAGAATGACAAACGTATTCTGAAAGTTTTTTAGTATAACCTAAAACGTTTTTTGGATCCGCAGCCTTATCTGTAGAGATATGTATAAAGTATTTTGTTTTATATTTTGTTGCACAATCCAACAAATTTTTTGTTCCAAAGATATTTGTTAAAATTCCTTGTTTGAGATTATTTTCTAAAAATAAAACATGTTTTAATGCTGCAGCATGAAAAACAATATCAGGTTTATGAAATCTAAATTCTTGATCTAAAAGTTTTTGATTTTCTATATTTGTTAGTACAAAATAAATCTTTATCTTTTTATTTTTCGAATTATCAATCATATTTTTAAGTTTAAAAACATTGTACTCATTATTATCAACAACAATAATTTTTTTTGGTTTCAATTTTATTATCTCTAAAACCAAACCTCTACCAATCGACCCAGCACCACCCGTAATAAAAACTACCTTATTTCGAATTACATTATTTTTTAATAGATCAATTTTAAGTGTTTCTCTTAAAAATAGTTGCTCAAATGTAAAGTCACTAAATGGTTTTTCAATTATAAAACCGTGTATTTGAATTTCTATATTTGTAGAAGCTTTGACTATTTTAATTTTGTTTTTAATATAGAAATTAATATCCTCGGATATATCAGATAAAAAAGCTGAGTCACAAATTGCTACATATTTTATCTTATTTTTTATAATATTATTTTTTAAGTTATCATATTTGAAATTCTTAATTGCTTTTTTTAAAATAAACTTTAACTTATATTTAGTTTTGTTATCTTTAAGGTGATTGAGAAATTTGTAAAAATTATTATTATATCCTAATACACATATATTATAATTATTCATAATTTCATTATTTATATATAAGAAATATTTTATGAAAAGAAAATTATTTTTAATTACAGGTTGTGGGTTTATAGGTTTCAATCTTATTGAAAATTTAAATCTTAAAAACTTTCAAATTAATTTGTTTGGGAAAAAAGGAAGTATAAAAGTTAAAAAAGATATAAAAGACATAAAATTATTTAACTTTGATATTTTTGATCTTAAAAAATTAGATAATTTTAATTTTCAAAATTCATATATAATTTTATCAATATTAGGCACTAATAAAAAAAAATTTAAGCTCAATTTTAAAAATTTAATTGAATACCTTTCAAAGCGTAATATTAAAAGATTAATATTGTTGTCATCCGTCAGTGTTTACGGAAATTCAAATCCAAAAATTTCACTACTAAATAAATATGCAAACAGTTGTTTTTACTCTGAAAAAATAGTTACGAAATACTTTGAAAAATACCTAATTTTAAGAATATCAAATTTATTTGGTAAATATAAAAAAAACCCTGGTACAATTGAAAAACTGATAATGACAAACTTAAATATAAAAAAATTTTCTTTTTTAAATGAAAATATTACTAGAAGTTATTTAAGTATAGAGGAATTTTCTTCAATTATAAAAAAGCTTATTCTTAAGAATATTAATGGTATTTATGATTTATCTAATAAAAATTACGTATATAATATGAAAAATCTTAAAAAAAGCTTAAGAAAATTTTACAATAACAAAATAGAATATAGAAAATCAAATATAAAACCTAAAATAATTAACTCAATTATTATATCTACAAAATTTCTTAAGCTCATTAATCATGAGAATAAAAATAATTTTTTACTTGATTTAAAAAAAGTTGATAACTTTTACAGAAATATTTATAAAAAAAATTAATCTAGTTAACTATAAAAATATCATATGTATGAAATATAATAACCTGTTTATCCTATCAAACACTAAAAAAAGTCACCTAGGTTTTGGGGAGTATTTAAGGGTCGCTAGTTTTCTTCCAAATATAAAGTTTAAAAAGAGCACATGGTTTTCATGTAAAAAATTATTACCAATTTTAAACGAGGTTGACTATCTAGATGAGGTAAAAAATTTAAATAAATTTAATATTAATATAAAAAAAAAAAATGACTTGTTAGTTAATTTAACAAACAAAAAATTTGTTTTACCTAATACTATCAATATTAATGATTTCTCCCGAAAACAAAGTGAATTTAAAAAGAATACAATAAATCTCCTACAACTTTTAAGCGATAAATTAAAAATAAATAAATATAGAGTTTTTACAAATAAAGGATCACATTCTAAAAATAAAATATTTATAAATTGGAAAGTGCCAAAACAATGGATAATTAAGTCCTATCCTATGACAAAGTGGAAAAAAGTAATAGAAAATATAAAAAAGAAAAAAAATGTAAGAATAGAATGGCAAAAAAATAATGGAGATATTAAATATTTAATTAAACAAATAAAGAGCAGTAAGCTTGTTATTTCTGTTGTTAGTCTATCGTGCCATTTAGCAATTTTATTCAATAAAAAATTAATTACATTATCTGGTCCAAATTTTTGTGAAGATTTGAATTTATACAAAAAATCAAAAGTAATTTTCACCAAAAAAAAATGTAATATTCATAAAAAAACTATGAATATAAGATATGCAAGATGTAACTGCATGATGTTCATTGATGAAAAAGAAGTTTATAAATTGGCTATAAATGAGATATAATTTAGCATTCAAACCTATTAAAATAGGTAAGCAAAAAGTTAAGAATAGAATTGTTAGTACCGCAGTAAGTATAAATCAAGCAAATATAGATGGATCTATTTCAAAGAACATCTTAAGTTATTTCAATAATTTAGCTAAAAACAACATAGGCCTGGTAGTAGTTGGTGGAGCTTCAGTATCTAAAGAGGGAAAAGTTACTAAAAATGAAATACATTTAGAAAATACTGAAAAATATATAGTTAATCTAAAAAAATTATCAAAAGTTATAAATCAATATGGAGCAAAATCATCATTACAAATTTGTCATGTGGGAGCACAAGGTAACCCTAAACTGTCTGGTCAAAGAATTGTTGGTCCGTCAAAATATGTATCTCCTGATATAGGGATAGAATGTGAGGTTTTAAAGATTGATGAAATTAAAGAAATTGAAACAAAGTATTTGGATGCTGTTGAAATAGCACAACAATCTGGTTTCGATTTTTTTGAGATTCACATGGCTCATGGATATCTACTCCATGAGTTTCTGTCACCTTACACTAACAAAAGAACCGATGAATATGGTGGATCTGAAACAAATAGATTAAGAATTATAAAAAATATTTTTGAAAAATTAAAAAAAAAAATTGATATGTCAAAAGTAGGTGTAAGAATCTCTGGTGATGATTATGTTCCAAATGGATTAAATATTATTAAACAAAAAAATTTAATAAAATTATTGGATGATTATGGCATATCATTTTACACTGTTACTGCAGGATTATATGAAACTGCAAAATATAAATATATTAATATGAAAAATGGAAATTATTGGAATTATTCAGAACAACTAAAAAAAATAACTAATAATAAAGTGATTACTCAGGGTGGAATTGGTTCAATAGATCAGGGCGAAAATCTTCTTTCTAAAAATAAAGGTGATTTATTTGGCATGGCACAAGCTCTAATTGCTGATCCTGAAATAGTTACAAAGTCCCTAAAAAACAAAGAGTCAACAGTTTTTGAATGTCTGGCTCATGTAAAAGTTGGATCTTGCCATAGATGTAGATATTTAAAGCAAAAAAATTTTAACTTTTCATGTGTCACTCCATCTGCCTGGCAACCAAATTTAAGTAAATCAAATTCTAGACAGAAAGATTTAAAATTTTGGAAAAAAACAATAGAAAAAATTAAAAAAAATTAATAGAAATATTTGCTATCAAATAGTTCTGTCATTTTATATTTTTTTGTATTAAAAATTCTTATTTCAACACTTACTCTAGTAAATTTACCATTATTTTTACCGTACCCATGTAAAATATTTGGATGATGCATTCTTCCATATCCAGGCTTTAAATCAGGTCTTAAAAATTTAAATTTTTGAATATATTTTTTATCTAATTCTTTTGAATTATGTAAATTCTGTTTAATTTGATGTTTTTTTGAATGTGAATATAATTGACTTTTCTTCGCATATCTTAAAGTGTATTTACGGCTAAATCCTATAAGAGGTATCCAAATTGTAATAAAGGAGTCAAAATTTCTACTATACGAGTCAGTATGAATGGTTCCACTTTCATCTTCTTTGCCTGGCCTAACAACTCTAAAACCAATTTTATCTTTCAAAATTTCTTTTCTCTTCATATTACCTATCCACAAAACTTGATAATCTGAATGACCCCAGTATAAGGTTGTTAATTTTCTAAATTTTGATTTAATTTTTTTTGAATTAAAAACTTTTTTATTTATTTCAAGATATCTTTTTGATGGATTTAGCAATATAGAATGTTCTTTTTTTGTTAAATTTTCCTTGTGGAAAAATTTCAAATTTTTTACTTTAAAATTTTTATAAGATTTATTAAATTTAGCTGAAATTTGTCTTTTTAAATAATTAATGTCTTCTTTATCAATTAATTTTATATCAGCATAACCATTTTTTAAATAGTCATTTAATAATTTATTCATTTCGAAGTTTTCCTATTTTATATTATTGTTTATAAACTTTCCCACTTAGTCTCTTTTTCTTTAAGATCTGGATGAGAAACAATTAAGTGCCATACAACAGGCTGAAGTTCCTCTGTGTGAGGTGTTATAAGTTTCTTATTTATTTCAGGAATTAAAATTGATACATCTGCATTCTTATTTGTATATCCATCTCTTTTTCCAACAACTCCTATAACTTTTACATTCTTCTTTTTCCCATATTTAATTGCTGCAATTAAATTTACACTTACTTTATATTTTAGATTTCCTCCACCTACAGAAAAAATAAAAATTAAATCTTTTTTATTTAATTTGCTGACCTTAAGAAAATTTACAAATACACTTTCCCATCCTTCATCGTTGGTATTTGCTGTTAATTCAGAGACATTATCAGTTGGAGTATAGCACTCTATATTTAGTATTTTTCTAAAATCATTTACTGCGTGAGATGCATTTCCGGCACTACCCCCTACACCCAAAAAAAATATTCTGCCTTTTTGTTTCTTCGTCTTTAGTATTAATTTAATTGCTTTATCAATTTTTTTTGTATCTATTCTATTTAAGATACTAATTGTTTCTTTTAAATATTTTTGCGTAAAATTATTTTTCATTTAAATTTTGAATTTTGAATTTTTAGCATCTTGATAAAATGTTTTAACTGTTTCTAAGGAATAACTTTTCCAATTTTTTTTAAATGTACTTAATTTTGAAAAAATTCCAGGACTCATTGTAATTATATGGCAGCCAGATCTTATGGCCATCATTATATCATATATCTGCCTTGTGCTTGCCCATAAAATTTTACAGTTTGCATTTTTCTTTTTGAGAAGACTAGAAATTTTAGTAATTTCTAAGGTAGCATCATCACCCATGTCATGAATTCTACCTGCAAATATAGATAAAATACATTTTGAATTTTTTACTATTGGCAAAATTTTAATAATCTGTTTTATACTAAATATAGCTGTAATATTAAGTTTAATATTTTTTGACACCAAATTCTTTAAAACCTCTGTAGTATATTTTCCATTAGTATATGTAATTGGAATTTTTACGTAAATATTTTTTCTAATCCTAGATATTTTATCAGCTTGTTTAATCATGCCAGATGGATCGTCAGCAAATACTTCTAAAGATATAGGTTTTGGTGAAATTCTTTTACTAAATTCTTTACATGCTTTCAAATAATCTCTTACTTTAAGTTTTGACATCAAAGACGGATTGTAAGTAAAGCCTTTTACCAAATTATTAGATTTATAAATTTTAATTTCTTCTTCCGATGGTCCATCAAGATATATTTGTATTTTTTTGACTTTACGCATAAGCTTTTTAATAATTAATTGATTTAACTAATTGATTTATTTTTTGTACGACCATTTTTTTCGAAATTGGAGAATTGCCATCAAATTCACAGGCTACACTCGCTGCTAAAGATCCCATAATAGACGACTCTGCTAGTGAGCAGCCTATTAAAAAGCTTAAAGTAGTATATGCTAGCAAAGAATCACCAGCTCCAACTGGGTCTTTTGCACTGTTTGTAATTGCTGGTACAGCGAAAAGATATTTGCCTTTCTTTGTGCTAACACCATACAAGCCTTTTTCTCCGAGTTTTAAAACTAAATTTTTACATTTTGACTCTGTAATTAATCTTCTACAAAGACTAGCTATACTACTATCTTGATCACCAAGACAAAACCTTGCTTCTTTTTCATTAGGAAATATTATATCAAAGTTTTTAAAATCTGTAATATTTCCCCATCTAGTTGCCACTTGACTATCTGCAACTTTTAAAATTTTTTTTGGAATTGTTTTACAAATCTTTTCAACACTATTTTTATGAAATATTCCATGTCTAAAATCACTAAGTACTACACAATCTGATTTAACCTTTTTAATTATACTACATATTTTTTCTATAATTATTTTGTTAATTGGTTGATTATCTACTTTATCTACTTTTAAAATTCTATGATCACCTGCGATTATAACATTTTTACTTGTTGTTGGTCTTGATGAAATTATGATTGGGTTAAGTTTAATTTTTTTTTCCTTAAACGTTTTAATGACAAAATTTTTTAATTCATCATTTCCTAGAATAGTTGTAAAAGTTACATCTGCACCAGCTTCTTTAAGGTGTTGAGCTACTACAGCGGCACCACCTATATAACTATCTTGTTTTTGGTGTAAAACGCTTAATGTTGGAGTTTTTACTTGGCCACCTATTACAGTGGTTCTAGTGTACAAATCTATAATGGTATCCCCAATTACATGAATTTTTTTTGATTTATATTTTTCTAAATTTTTTTTTAAATCATCAAATTTAATTTTATTTTCATTCATAATATTAATAATTTTTTCTTTATCTATATTTGGTAGTGTGGATTTTATTAAATTAGTTGATGAATAAACTATATCTCCAGGAGTAAAAATCATTTCACCACCATAAGAATTTACCATCTTCATTTCTACTTCTGAGTCTTCATCTAAATAATTATCATTATATTCGTAGCCTTTTGCAAAAAAATTAGGTTTTAATTTTTTAATTAAATTGATTGGTTTTGGATTATTATCAATTACCACAAAATCTACCACCTCTAGAGCTGCTAAATTTAATGCCCTTAAATTTTGTGGTATATGAGGCCTATACAATCCTTTTTTTATAAATTTATCTGCAGTAATACTTACAATTAGTACATCTGCTTTTGATTTCGCATACAACAAATGGCGGATATGTCCAGGGTGAACTACATCAAAATTTCCGTGGCATAAAATTTTTTTATTTTTTTTTTTTTTTAATAAATTATTAAGATCGCTTACTTTTTTAATCTTATAAGAAAAAGCCTCGATAAAATCTTTTTTCATTATTTTTTAACTTAAATATTTGAACCACAATTTTGTAGCTTTTAAAATTTTTTTTTTTATTCCATAATGGAGCATCTTTCCAATCAGAAATATTATTAAGCATTTCATTTATTCCATCTTCAAACATAATTCGCGGCTTCCATTTAGTATCTTTTTTTATTTTATTCACGTTAGCCCAAGTGCAATTAGGTTCACCAGGTCTTTTAGGTAAATTTATAATTTTTCCACCAATAATATCTACAAGTTTTTTTATTTTCACTGGTTTATCAGCTCCTAAATTATATATAGCTCCCTTTTTTCCTAACTTAGCAACATCATAGAACGCTCTAGCTAAATCCTTCACATGAAGATAATCTCTTTTTTGTTGTCCATTTCCAACTAATGTTAAGGCTTTATTGGCCAATTTTTGTTTAAAAAAAACACCAATTACCGAACCATACGCTCCCGTCGTTCTAACTCTAGGACCGTATGTGTTAAATATTCTTACAGAATTTACTGGCATTTTGTATATTTTATTCCAATGCATAACCAACTGTTCTCCCATATATTTTGTTAATGCATACGGATATTGAGGATCAATTTTATCTTTTTCACTAGTAGGAACTTTTGCAATACCATAACAAGAGGAAGATGCAGCATAAACAAATTTTTTTAACTTTTTATTATATCTTAAAATCTCTAAAATCTTCAATGTTCCATGAACATTAACTTTAAAGTATTTTTCTGGATGACTAATTGATGGCACGATGTCACCTAAACCAGCAAAATGGAAAACATAATCACAATTTTTAAGACAAGCAAGATTTGTAGATAAATTTAAAATGTCATTTTTTATTAAATTGAAATTTTTATTTTTTAAATGGTGTTTAATATTATTTTTATGACCAGTACTAAAATCATCAATAATATATACCTTGTGACCCTTTTTTATTAAATAATCTGCTACATGACTTCCAAGAAATCCAGCACCACCTGTAATGACTGAAATTTTTCTTTTCATTATGAAATATTTAATTCCTTCATCCTTTTAACATTATGATAACATGTATTTGTTAATGGAGATTCAAATTTATTTTGCTTAAAAGCGTTACATACTTCTTTGATAGCATCCTCTAAAGTTTTTTTAGGTTTGAAATTTAACTCTTGATAAATTTTGTCTGAATTTATGTGGTATGATCTTAAATCATTAGACTCTTGAACATCAATTAAAATTTCTTTTTTATCTGGGAATTCGTTTAAAACTTCTGTTTTAACTATTTGTGCAATTTGCATAATTGATAAATTTTGATATCCAACATTATAAATTTTGTTTCTAATTTTATCAGTTTCAGAAAAAATCAACAAATCTAATAAATCACAATAATCTAACACATGAAGATTTGGTCTTAATTGATTGCCACCAAAAACTAAAATCTTATTATTGACTATTGCATGAGCAGTCAAAATATTTACTGATAAATCAAATCTTTGTCTTGGCGAGAAACCACATAGTGTTGCTGGTCTAAATATAACACCTGCAAAACTTTCATCTGTATGTTTGAGTAGCAATGGTTCGCACATACCTTTAAATTTATTATATAGAGTTATTGGTTTAAATGGATGATCTTCTTTTACATCTTTTTCAGTCGATACTCCATAAACTGAGCTAGTGGAAGCGTATATAAACCTTTTTATATTTGATCTTTTTGAAGCTTTAACCATATCTTCAAAACAATTGAAATTAATTTCTGTTGAAAGTTTTTCATCAAGTTCAAAACTTACATCATTTGACACGCATGCAAGATGGACAAATATATCATGATTTTTGCAGCTCTCTTCTAGTAAATTAATATTTCTGATATCACCTTTAATTTTTTTTAAATTTTTATGATTTGGTAAAAAATCTCCAAAGTAAAAAGTATCATATACTGTTACGAAATTACCTTTTTCTAGAAGTAAGGGGACGTATCTCGCTCCAGCGTAACCTGCTCCACCAGTTATAAAGATTTTTTTATTATTCATTTAAAGCTGAACTACAAGCTTTTACAACGTCATGCTCATCAAAATAAAAATCTTTCTCTAACGGTGTAGACATTGGAACATGACTAGTCGGCCAACACACTCTTTGGGGTGCCGATTTTAGATTAATGTTTGCTTCTGAGACTTTTGCAATTATCTCTGCGGAATAACCTAGGCTTTTCCATCCATCCTCAATCAACACTAGTCTTTTTGTTTTTCTAACTGATTCTAAAACAACATCGAGCTTCATATTTGAAATACTTCTCAAATCAATTAAATCACACTTTACTCCCTTTGAGCTATAGAGGATCTCTGCAGCTTTTAATGCTGTTAAAACTGAACCTCCAGCTGCAACCATAGTTAGTGAGTCTCCTTTTAACCTAACCCTTGGTTTATCCAGATCAATATAGTATTTCTCTGTTGGGACTAATTCTTTAGTGTTCCAGAGTGTTCTGTACTCTAAAAATATTACTGGATCATCTGACATAATGCTTGATAACAACATTCCTTTTGCCTCAGATGGAGAAGACGGCATTACAACTCTCAATCCAGGTATATAAGAAAACATTGCATGTAGTGTCTTAGCATGCTGAGGCCCTTGACCCCAACCTTTGCCTATTATTCCTCTAATTACTAGGGGAGCATAACTTTTTTTAGAACTTTTAAATGACCATAAACCTATCCAATTTATTAGTTGATCAAAAGTATATGCCATAAAGTCAACTCTATGATGAATTAATATTGGTCTCGATTTTCCGTTAAGTGAAGCTCCTAAGGCAAACATTGTTTCTGCTTGTTCACTATTTGGTGTATCAAAAATCCTTTTAGACTTAAATTTTTTTAAAAGTCTTTCTGTTGAATGATAGACATGTCCCGTTTTATCTACTCCTTGGCCGAAAACAAAAACACTTTTATCTGCTGACATAGCCTGTTCAAGGGCTTCGTTAATTGCTTGAGCAAAAGTAAGTAATTTTGTTTTCATAGCTTAATAAGGTTTTGGTTTATGACCTTCCTGTATTAATCCAAATGAAATATCATTATCATAGAATTTTTTAACATTCTTATATGTACCTTTAAAATTATTACTTTGATATTCTTTAGGAAAATCAGATTTTTCTGCAAATTCAAATGCTTCATCTATAGTTTTTAAATTATCTTTATCAATCTTATTTTTAAATTTTGAGAAATTTTTAATCTTTTTTAATAATTTTTTTTCATAAAATTTTAATGGATCTTTAGCTATCCAGCTCTTGATTTCTTTCTTACTTCTATAATTAAAATGATCGTCTCCCTCGGGTCCAACATGTCCATTAAATCTATAAGTATTTACTTCAATAAAATGAGGTTTTTTTGTCTTTCGTATTTTTTTTATTATTTTATTCATTAAGTCATAAAGTTTATCTGGATCGTTACTATTAAAATAACTTGTATCAATATTAAAGTTTTTTACTTTATGGATAGGGTTATGCTCTAGAGTTCTTTGAGGTAGAGTTGTGTGGGTAGAGTATTTATTGTTTTCACAAATAAATAATACTGGCAATTTCATAAGTGAAGCCATATTTAAAGATTCGTAAACTATTCCTTCTTCCATACCACCATCTCCAACTACAGAAATGGCTATGCCTTTTTTTTTGCTGTAGTTTTTTTCATAAGCATCTCCAAGAGCCATTGCGAATGCTCCTGATAATATTGTTCCACTATAAAAATTAATTTTGGACGAGGAAAGTTCTTGAGAACCAGCAAGACCACCATTTGTACCAGTTATTTTACCATAAAATTCTGCAATCATTTCTCTTATTGGACCTTTTTTTGAAATAAAATATCCATGAGATCTATGATGTGAATAAATACTATCCTCTTTAATCATAAGTGGATTCAACACAGCAGGTGTCATTTCTTGACCGATGCAAAAATGCATAGGACATTTCATTTTATCTGCTGGATGATATCTATCAACAATTTCTTCTTGAGTTTTTCTTATCAAAGATAAGTTTTTGTATATCTTAATTTGATCTGCTTTATTCATAAGAGGTTTTTAAATAATTATATAAATTATGCACGTAAATAACACAAAAAAAATATTATACAACCTTAATATATAGCTAATCATCTAATGATTTTTAAAATCATTTGTATCGTGTCTTGGTAACTCGAAATTATATCTTATATTCTTTTTGTTGAGACTTCCAACTCTGGTGGTAAGTGCAAATTTAATATTATTTTTTTTTATCATTTTAATAGTATTAAGATTATAACTGCCATACGGATAACAAACAGAAAAATTACTATCATATACTTTTATACTTTTAAAAAAGTTAATAGAGGTTTTTAGCTCTCTTTCTTGATCATGATTACTTAAATTTTCCCACCAATAATGATTGTTTCCATGTGATCCAAAGCTCATCTTATTGCTAAACATTTCTTTCATATTTTTTGTATCCATATATAATTTCTTTGAAAAGCTTTCTTCGCTGTGACTCACTATCTCATTAAATAATTTATTTGTTATTTTTTCCCTTATTTTCAAAGGCAAATGTGATTGTAATAAACGTTTAATAATTACTGTTTCTTTATCATCGTATCTATTTTTTGTCTCAATTTTATTTAAATTTAAGGAATTTTCATCTTTATTGAGATATTTATTTGTATATTTGAAGATAGATTTTAGAATTTTTTTTCTATCTAACTCTTTTTCCAAAATAAAATGTATTTTATTTACATCAAGCACCTTATTATTTTTTATTACTTGTACTGGTGGATAAAAATTCCCAGTAATTTTTTTTTCCCTCAAATATGGAAAAACATATTTCCAATGATCTATATAACCGTCATCAAAAGTAAGTAATATTGATTTTTTTTTTGGGATTTTTTTAGTTTGTAGAATCTCTACTAAATCATTGTGAGAAATAATATTGAAATGTTTAATAAAAAAATTAATTTGTTTTTTAAAATCTTTAAATTCTAAACCTTTTAAATTTTGAAATTTGCTTTTTTTAATCTCTCTGACGTAATGATACATTACTATATAAATATTCGAATTTTTTGTTTTAATCATATCGTTAAATTAACTAATCTTAGTTTTCGAGCCTTTTAAAAATAATTTTTTTTTGCTTTTAATGTTTTTTATAAAATAGCTATCAATCAAGCTTCGTGAAGAGTTATCGTATATCGCAAATATTTTATTCTTATTAACCAACTTTATTACTTTTTCCTTAATTTCACTTTGATATTCATATGAAGATATTATCACTACATCGTAGTTTTTAATTTCTTTTATATTTTTTAGATTTTTCAAATTGATTGTTTTTTTTTTAGATAAATAGTCATTTTCTTTTTTAAACTGAAAATAAGCTATATTAATTTTATCGAAAATATTTTTAAATATTTTAGATACTACAAATGTATGATCATTAGTTCCTACTAAAACTATTTTCTTTTTGTTATTATTTTCAATAAATTTTAAAAGTTTTTTCTTTGAGTTTTTAATTGAATAAAATATTGCTTGATCTGTAAAAAATTTTTTTTTCTTGTTAAACTCAGATTTACTAGTTTTTGTAAGTAATTTTTTTTTAGCAATTATTTCATATTCCTTAACATAAGATAATCTAAATTTTTTTAATTTCTCCAATTTAACGTTATTATTTTTTTTTCTATCAATGATGAAGTCATTTAATATTAAATAATCTAATTTTGTTTTAAAAAAACAAATTATTGCATCTAAAGGTGTTTCAACTATTGGTTCTCCAGCATCGTTAAAGGATGTATTTAATATTACTGGAACATTTGTTATTTTTGAAAAGCTTTTAATTAAATCGTATAAGTCCTTATTTTGATTTTTATTTATTGTTTGAACCCTTGCAGTTTTATCAACATGTATAGCTGATGGTATAAGAGATGCTTTATGTGATTTTGCAACTAACAACATAAATGGGGATGGTTGTTTTAAATCAAAATACTCTTCATTCTTTTCTTCTAATATAACTGGAGCAAAAGGCCTAAACACCTCTCTGTGTTTCACTTGTAAATTTAGATAATCTCTCATTTTACTATTTCTGGCATCTGCTAAAATACTTCTATTTCCTAAAGCACGTGGACCATACTCACTTCTACCAGAGCATCTACCAATTATTTTTCCTTCAGCTATATATTTAGCTACTTTATAATTATCTTTTTTTGAGTAACTAATATTAAATTTTTTAAGTAATTTCTCTATTCGATTATTTGAATAATTCTTACCTGTGTAAGCATGATCAAACGATAGCTTGTTTCTTTTGGTACCTATCATCAGATTAAATGCACCCCACAAAGCAGCACCAAATGAAATACCAGCATCAGAACATGCTGGAAAAACAAAAATATTTTTAAATTTTGAATTATCTAAAAGCTTTTTATTAGCAACTGAATTTAACGCTACTCCTCCAGCTAAACAAATATTTTTCGATTCTGCAGATTTGTACAGTTCTTTACCTAAATGTATCATTGTTTTCTCTGCTACATTTTGAATATCGAAGGCAACACCAGCAAAATATTTGTTCAAATAATTCTTATTTTTACAAAATTTGTGATTAATTTTAATAGGATTTGGTCTTAAATTTTTATTTAATTGATTAAGTACATCTGATAATGGATTCCTCTTCATAAAGCTGCTAAAATCTGTTTTTATTCCATCAAATTTTGGTTTAATTTTAATTTGATTTTTATATTTGATACCGTACGGGGCTAAGCCCATTGTTTTTCCTTCACCACCAGTTCCAAGGTTTAAAATGTGATTTGTTACTGATCCATATGCAGTTCCAATACCAAATTCCCTATATTTTTTGATAAGCTTTATTTTTTTACCCTCTCCTTTAAAAAAAGACGTAGTTTCAAGATCAGAGCCAATACCATCTACAATTAATATGGAAGATTCTTTAAATTTACTCGTGTAATAAACGCTAGCAGCATGAGCTAAATGATGGTCTATCTGTATAATTTTTTTTGTATCAAATTTAAATTTCTCTTTAAAATAATCAAATTCAGAGTAATTATATGATGGTCCAGAACGATGCCATTTTTTAATTTTAATCCAATCTGAGATAATATAATTTATTTTTTTTAGATCCTTTAATCCGAAATAATCTAGACAATACTTAATTGAGTTAACAGGAAAGGTGTAAGGGTGTTTTTTTCTTATAAGTCTTTCTTCTGAAATACAAACGTAGTCTATTTTTTTTGTTTTTGAATTAACTCTGACAAGTGAGGCTCCACTATCAGCATTTGCATAACTTTGAATCCCTAAAAAAAATTTAAACATGATTAAAGTTTTCTAGTTGTTTTTTTTCCAACATAATAGTTAATACCAATGCCATAAGTGCCTTTAAATAAAAATCTACTACTGTTAATAAATTTTTTTACCTTATAAATATCTTTTTTCTTTAATATACTCAAAAAATTATCTAATTCTTGAAAAAATTTATTAATCTCAAAAAATTTTGTTAAATCTAAATTTGAATTTTGAAAAAGTTTTTTAAAATTTTTTGTATCTTTTAAAAATTTATTTACATTAATTTTCTTCTTAAAATTTGTTCCGTTAGTATGTTTGATAATTTTTTTTAGATATTTGGCTAAGTTTCTATTTTTATTCTTGTAAAAATTAATAAATTTGAGATCTTTCTCTTTATGAACCATCCAAACAAGTTCTGATAATGTCATAAAATTGGAATAATGATTGGCAACAGGTGAGTTATGTGAGTCTGCAAAATAACTATCTTTAATAAAATTTGGATAAGAATTAAAAAATTTTAAATTGTTTTTTTTAAACCACTTTTCAATTTCTTTTGTAGAGATTGGTTTCCATGTTGGAACGAGAAATATATCAGCAATTATATCATCTATTTTTCGTCCTGAATATTTATGAGATCTCTTTAAAAATTCAGAAAATATTATCTTTGAATTTTTAATTACCTCATTTTTATTCTTGCTCAATAAGTATAAGGTTTGTCTCGCCAGCATCCTTTGAAAACATCCTGCGTCATTCGCAATTCCTAGTACAAAATAACCACCTTTTTTGAGAAACTTTTGACATTTTTTAAATTGAGAATATGGATCGTTGTGATGGTGAATAACTCCCTCACTTAAAACAATATCAAATTTGTCTTTGTTTGAAAATTCATCTATTGAATTTTCAAAAAATTTGTAATTTTTTTTATTTGAAAAATTTTTAAATAAGTTTCTAGCATTTTTTATTGATTTTTTTTCAAAATCTACATGAACAGTCTTTTTAGCCCATAGATTATAAACTAAAGATCTCTGTCCAGAGCCACACCCAAACTCTAATAAATTTTTTTCTCGGAAATTTTCTAACGGAAATTTTAGTTTAAAAAAAAAGAAATCTTCAATTTTTTTTTTTAACAAATTAATATTTTTCTTATTAGTTGTGTAATAAAATGAAGGATTGTTTTTTTGATATGTTCTTAAAATATCTAACTCAGTTTTTTTTAACATCTATCTATATATTCAAAATTTTTTTCAGTGCATAAATCAAGCCAATTGAGCTATTAGTACTGGTCAGCTGCACACATTGCTGTGCTTCCACATCCAGCCTATCAACGTGGTGG